>ERZ1090864.68-NODE-68-length-51927-cov-15.243735_pt1 | contig 51927 bp, 45 predicted proteins | sample MGYA00478479_ERZ1090864 | MGnify/ENA primary metagenome ERZ1090864 (study PRJEB33644, sample SAMEA5815743) | chicken gut metagenome | biome: Chicken; feature: Gastrointestinal Tract; material: Caecum | place: Ireland | collected 2019-01-01 | study: A study of the...
TTTTTAAATTTCAGAGGAGATGTAATTCATGGAAAGAAATGACCTTTGCTGGTGCGGCAGCGGCAGGAAATATAAAAAATGCCACATGCCGATCGAAGAAAAAATGCTCATGCACGCAGAGAAAGGGGAGATGGTGCCCACGCGCAAGCTCCTTAAGACACCGGCTCAGATAGAGAAGATCAAAATAAGCGCCGAGCTTAACACTGCCGTCCTTGACGAGGTGGCAAAGCATATCCGCATCGGGATGAGCACCGCTGAGATCGATGAGATCGTCCACCGCTTCACAGTAGAGCGCGGAGGCATTCCCGCTCCCCTGGACTACCAGGGATTCCCGAAAAGCGTGTGTACGTCCATCAACAATGAGATCTGCCACGGCATCCCGGATGAAAACGTCATTCTCAAAGAAGGCGACATCATCAATGTAGACGTGTCCACCATCCTTGACGGATATTTCTCGGACGCTTCCCGTATGTTCAAGATGGGAAAGGTTTCCGAACGCGCCGAGCGCCTCGTCCGCGTGACTGAAGAATGTGTGGAGCTGGGGCTCGCCGCCGCCAGACCGTGGGGACACCTGGGCGATATCGCTGACGCGATCAACACCCACGCCAGGAAAAACGGCTACTCCGTCGTGGAAGAGATCGGCGGTCACGGCATCGGGCTCGCCTTCCATGAAGATCCTTTCGTAAGCTATGTGACGCCGAAGGGGAGCGAAATGCTCCTTGTCCCGGGCATGATGTTCACCATCGAACCCATGATCAACGAGGGCAGCCCGGACTTCTTCGTGGACGAAGACAACGGCTGGACCGTGTATACCATCGACGACGGACTTTCCGCGCAGATCGAGTATATGGTGCTCGTCAAAGAGGACGGAGTAGAGGTATTGACGAAATAAGGCCGCGCAGGATGTATTCAGCGTAGGGATGCGGGCGGCTGAGGCGACTTCGGCTCCACTCCGGCATTCCCGCGCTGAAAGGTGTCCCAGGCCAGTTTGGAAATTGATATATTTTAGCAATTAATATACCACTTTGCATATTGATTTACGACTCTTGCCGCAATAATCCCCTCTGCATCCTTTCATCGGAATCACGGTCATGAATTTTGCATCAAAAATAAGAGAGGTCTATCCTGACCCCTCTGTCCCACAGTTCGTCTTCCTTCTTCTCCGCAAGCCCATCATTGTAATACAGCTCCATCGTATCCGGAGCATCCTTCCCATCCTCTACAAGGACCAGGAGGTGAAGCGTCGGCTCCTCCCCGACAGTCTCTTCATCTTCCCTCAGGAACATGGCGCCGCTGCTGGCCTCCAGCACCACCTTGGTCTCATACTTTTTCCTTCCTTTTGATGCCACAGCCTCGAAGTCTGCAGGCTTTACTGCGATCCGGGCGGGGTTTATGAGCTTGGCGCTGACTACATAATAATGATAGCCTTCTTTATCTTCATAGTAATAGAAATATCCCGACGGATCAGCCGGGCTCAGTTCCTCTGTCTCATAGGCTTCTTCTATCTGAAGAGTCATCTCCGTTCCCTCTATGGCATAGGACTCCCCCAGCTTAAGCTCCACAGTATCCTCCGCCTTTTCCCGCTTTTCTCCCCCAGCGCAGCCTACTGTGAGAAGAAGCGCGCCTGCACACAGGGACAGTAAGCACCGTACTCCTTTGATCATCCTTATTCCTCCACTTTCAGCTCTGCCTCGATTCTCCCAGCGTTCAACGGCTGGGTATAGTCTTCGATGCTCCATGTCGCCACATCCACTATAATGTCATAAGCGCCCGGCTCCAGAGTCTGGTTCAGCTCAAACTCCGGCACCGCAGTCCCCGGAGCGATATAACCGCTCTCATAAAGGACCTCTCCTGTATCTGCAAGGGAGATGGTATACACAAAGTAGCAGACATTTCCTTCCGGATTGATCAACGGAACACGAATAACACCATCTGAATTGCTCACGGTCAGGATGCTGATCCCCGGCAGGGCGATAGAGTCCGGATCATCGTTGATCAGCCCATCCGGCATCTCGTAGGCCACGGCTGCCTTCTCAAGATCCGGACCTTCCGGCTCATTTTCCAGCCACAGGTACACGCCTCCGGCGATCAGGGCTGCCAGCAGCAGCAATAAGGCGATAATCCTTTCCGCCGCCGTGCCAACTACACGCACATATCCGTGCTCCTGCCCATCAGTGCAGGGGATGTATCCCACGATCTTCTGGAAAAATCCTGGTTTTTGTCTGGTGACATAGAGGGGAAGGATGTGTTCCCCATCTGTCAGGATGTCATCTGTGTTCTTCCCCTTTACTCCGGCATCCCCGCAGATGATGGCTTTTCCTCTTGTCTGCTTCATGAACGCCTTCTGATCCATGCACTTCCAGCTGTGTTTCTTCCGGTCTTTCCAGCTCCGGTTCTCATTGCCCTGTTCATCATATCTGTACTGCATTGCTTCTCGATCCTCCTGTTTTATTCCACCACGAGCTCCGCAGGGATCTGCGCCCCATTGAGCTCTACTGTATAGTCATTGATATCGGATGTCTGAATCTTGACGAGTATCTGGTAGGTACCGGGATCCAGCGTACAATTCAGATCAAAGTTCAGCACCGCCTTCCCAGGCTCGATCCTGCCTGACTGATAGAGTATCTCTCCGGTCTCCATGTCCTGTATGGTGTACTTCATATAGCAGGCATTTCCCTCTGGATTGATCAAGGGAAATTCTACAGTCCTCTGTCCTGCCTCCATTTTCAGAATGCTGACACCCGGTACTGAGATGCTCTCGGGATCTGTATTCTCCAGTCCCTCTCTCCGGTAGGAGACTGCCGTTTCATCTAATCCCGGCACCTGCTCCCGGCTGGAAAGCCACCAGCCAAGGAATACACCGCCAGCCAGCAGAAGAAGAATCATCACCGGCAGGATAAGCCCACGAAACAAAGCATGCTTTACGATCCGCACATAAGCGTCTTTTTCCGTATCTGTACTGACATCGATATAGCCCACAGTCCGTTCCAGACGTTTTCTCTTCCTCTGATAAGGGTGCAGACGATAAGCCTCCCCCTTACCCTTAAGAAGGAGATCTTCTGTCCTGCCCTCTTTCCTGCGCATATCCGCCACAATGCGGTAGCCGCCATTGGGGTAGCGTTCCATCAGTTCCTTTCCCGTCAGATAGCCCCAGGTCCTGCCTTTACTATCCTTGTGCCTGGCAGAATATTCCTGTTTCTTTACCGACCATTCCACATCGTTTCCTCCTTACTTTTCACTCATCAATCCTTCTTCATAACAGAACAGGGAGCAGAGTCTGCTGCTCCCTGTTCTGTGCTGTTCCGGCCAGGCCAAAGACTGTCCGAAATCAGGTAGTCACTATATAACGATTATTATGATTTAGTAACTGTCCATGTAACAACTGCGCTATAGTTAGCGTCTGCAGCAGCAGTGCTGGTTGACGTAATTGATGCGTATGCAGTATCTGTAGTAGTCGTTGTATCAAGTTTCACTATTTCTTGCCCGCTATTCAGGAAATTTCCATCAAACTGAGAAGTAGCACCTGGCAGCAGCTGCATATTTACGCCTGTACCGCCAGTCATTGCGATTTCTGCTCCTGTCCAGCCTGATGCTGATGCAGTGACAGAAAGGCCATTTCCAACAGCTGTACTTGAAGCAGCACCATTATCTTTATTTGTAAGCGTGAACTTCATTGCAGATCCTTTTGTTGCTGCCTCACTTTCATCTGCGGCTTTGTTGTTCTCACCTAAGGTAACGCTAACCGGGAAAGTAATCTTCCAGTTATTTGCCTCATCATCGCCAGGTCCTACGATCGTACCGGACGTATAGTTAAATGTTGTTGTTCCTGTTGATGCGAATACTGTTGTTCCCATCATGCTTACTGCCAGTGTTCCAGCTAATAATGCTGCAAAAAGTTTTTTGTTTCTCATTTCTTTTTCTCCTTTTCTTTTTCTCTTATTTCTCTATATCCAAGCACCCTGTGTGCCATGGACCAGTTCCTTTGGTACAGAGATTTTTCGCTTCCCTATACCCTGCTGATTTCTTCTTCTGTTTCCCGGCGTCTTGTCATTCCTGCCAGGAACAGGATCAGGGCTGATCCCGACAGAGCCATCAGCCAGCTTCCTATCTCTGCCGTATCTCCGGTCTTGGCGCTTCCACCTGTTGTTCCCGGTCCCCTGTCTATCGTTGTCTGTGTTGTACCCTGGTACACAAACTGCGTCTGCCCCTGTGGAGCTGCTGCCTCTGCTTGTATCACATTTGCAGGTATCATCCAGAGGCTTAAACAGATCAGTCCTGCTACTATGCTTTTCTTCATCCTTGTCCGCCTCCTTAACTAATTACCGGCCGCCTTGCTGAACTGGAAGGTAATGCTTCCGGTAAACGGATCACCGTTCACGATTCCGGTCACCATATTCTCTGACTTGAAGTATAGTGGCAATGTGTTCTGTGTAGATCCAGAGCCTGTACTAAATTTCATTGTTCCCACTTTTCCGCCGTTCTCCGATATATCGCTTCCGCTTTTGTCTCGTGTGCCAGTGAATGCTTTCAGAGCGATCGTCTCGCTATTGTTGTTTCGGGAAATATCAAAGGTCTGTGAGCTTTTAAGATCTAATATCGTCACATCCACTCCCGGATCCGGATCTGGCAGCTCCGCATCTGCAATCGGCTCAAGCGTAATCTTTTCGTTTGATGAATAGATATACCGGTCCGCGCTGTCTGACATAGTGACCTTTTGAGGAAAACTGATCATGCTTTTTATCTGGCTTCCCAAAATTCCGGTCATAGTCGTCTTCACGCCCGGGATACCTATGCTGTTTAAATCCGTATTCCCATCAACATCCGTTGTTGTCCCCCAATTCGCCGGAGGATTAGTATTATTGGTATCCGTCCATGCAAAGATGAGGTACTGGGCTCCGTCATCATTGTTGTGGGTCACATTTCCAGTCTTGGTAAAACTGATCGTGAAGCTCTTATTGCTGCCTTCAACCGGCTCAATCCTCACTGAATTTCGGTCTATTGTATTTTTCAAATCTGTAATGCTTAGGTCCAGGAATCCATCAGAATCTGAGTCCTGATCACTCGTTGTTACCATGCCAAACAGTTGGTAGTTCTGATTTTCCCAACTTGCAGTATTCGGATTCTTTTTATACAAAGCAACCTTCAAGTCTCCGGAAAAAGCGGATTCTTTAAGCAGCGCCTGTATTGATTCTTTATTGTTAGCGTTAGGACTGCTATCATTATCATCGCCCTCAAGCTTGAACGTTCCTGTTACCTTAATTCCCTGATTCTCATAGAACAGCGCCTTCTCATCGACAGTTACAGTGGTATCGGCTGACTGGTTATACACCTGCGGCACGCGATATACTTGCGTATCAATGTATTGGTAAGAACCTGATGTCAAGCTCGCAGGAGGTCCATCGCGCCATCCGCCATCCGAAAGTGCGCCGTTTGGAGTTGTAAGAGGTCCGTTTGCCTGATTCCACAAATAAACCCGGTAGGTTCGGTCTGTTCCTTGCTCATTTATATTAGTCAGAGTCAGTGTGATGGTTGTCTGCTTGGCTTCAGCATCATATGTTTGATTTATCGTAACATTCCCATCCTTAAGCACGGGATAATAGCTGCCACTTACAACCTTCGTTGAGGTTTTACTGAACAGATCCACTGTTCCAACGGCGACAGATCTGAGGGGTGTGCCACTCTCCTCGGCTTGAGAACGATATACGGCGTATTGAGCTAAGGCATTGCTTGCCGTCACTTCACCCTCCATGACAAATGTAACGCTGAACGAGTTGTCACGATAAAACTTAACAGTCTGCGAAGTACCACCATCAGGAGACCGGATCGGCTTTGTACCGTCTACATAGTACGGAATCAGCGTAATTGTTCCACTTCCATTAGTACGATCTGGACTAGCGCCCTTTCCAAAGATTGCCTCCCATGCGGCCCTTCCGGCATTCGCGGCATCTCCCGAAGTCGTTCCAAGAGTATTCAGGTCTAACGTTGAACTTGCTCCAGCTGAGATCTCGTAGTTGTATACTTGGATCTGTTCTGATGTACCGGTAGTAGTGCTGCCTTTTACGATCCTCCATCCCTGAAGTTCTTTTCCATTTGCTTCAGCTGGCAGCATGATGCTGCTCAGATCCACAACATTACTCTTTCCTTGTACACCGGTATAATACACATTGGCATTATCTGTATTCCACTTATTTATATTGGTCGTTTCCGCATTGATGTCTGTCAGATCAGTGGGGACGTAAATCTGGACGGTCGCTGCGTTCAGGTAGTAAAATTTCCCTATCTCCGTTCCGTTTTGGTCTGTACTTGTAGGCATACTCCCGCTGAAAGTACTTTTCCCTTCATCCAGAAGATATTTATTCGTTCCATCAGGGAACTGGTCCTTGTATCCTGTAAAAAGAACACTGCCTCCTGCTAAACCACTGACGCTTCCGCTTTCCCGATCGGCAAAGTTCGTATTGTTGTACTCAGTACCGGAAAACCATCCGCTCTGCTTGTATACCGTATAACCGGCATTGAGCCATACACCGCCTGTCGTTGATGTCTGTGCTGTCAGCTTGATTGTATAATTAGTGCTGTTGCTGAGTGCCCCCTGCTCTGACATCTGCTGATAGATTGATCTCACATTGATAATATCTCCAGGCTGCCAGTTGCCCCCCGATGTGGGGTCAATTGTAATGGTTTTACTTCCCCCTTCCACGGTAAGCTTAAATCCACTGAAAAAGTTTCCTGCTGATATATTTGCAGGGACATTCAGTCCTATCAGAGCATTTTCCGTCTGGTCATATGCCAGAGTCAAGTTAGCACTGTCATACCGCTTATTGTTATACCAATATTCCACACCAAAGCTTACCGGGGCGGCGACGATATCCATAGTGCGCAATTCAGCAGTTGCACTTCCACTTAAGCTAAGAGTATATACATACCTCCCATTCTCTAAGGTAGGAGCGCTTAGTGAATATCCATTGCTTCCGCTTGTTATGACAGTGCCATCAGCTTTCTTTGTTGTGATTGTCGGTACACTATACCCCTCCGAAGGCTTTAATCCAATCCTAAAACCACCATTCGGCTGCTCTGCCCGGATAAAGAAGTACTCTTCGGTCAGAGGATAATATCCCTGTCTCGCACTGTTCTGGTCTTTTTTCAAATAAATATAGCTGCCGTTAACATTTGAAGCGTTTCCAATACCGGATGTAGCAAGTGTTCCGTCTTCCACGCCTGTCATGGAAGATACTCTGTAATTCTCCTGGACACTTGAATAGTGATTGTAAATGATCTTAAACGGTCGGGTCATCCCATTTACAGTGATATTGTACGCACTTACCGGCACGCCTACATTACCAGCCAAGTTATAACGGTTGAAGCTTCCTCCCCAGTCTGATGTCCAATTATTAATATCCTTTTGCAAACACTGAATAAGGATTTCCCCATTTCCGCCAAGAGATGTTCTTGTTATCCCTCTCTGATTCAGGCTCGACAAATCAACATAATATCTTTCAAAGTTCTTGCCCTCGGTAAAACTCTGTCCCTTACCTGCATAAATATCTACAGTCAGATATCCCGGCATGTATCGCCAAGCCAGAGGATGACCAGAACCATAATTTCGAGCTCCTCGCGCCGTCTCCAGGCGGAACCCAACGGATTCTCCAGGATAAAAATTACCCGTTGCAACTGTCGTCTTGCTCGTGTCTTCTGGGTTCAGGTAAGTGCCCTGATTGATATCATCACTCAGATCCGTCCTGTCTGTAAGGTTCCCGTACTTCATCTGCCTCATTTGCGTTGGGGGATCACTACTTGTTGCAGAATACGGCCATGTATATGCATCAACATGTATATAGGTCCCGCCTCCCCCGGTGATCTGACCAAATCCACTGTTCCTCCAGTCACTATTGGGTTGAGTATAGGAAGTATATGTAGGACTTGTTGCCCAATGCTTAGTAGCCACACCTGTTCCTGCCAACAAGTCGGAAACGCTGTTGGTATTAACACTGTCGCCAGGTCCCTCTACAAATCGGGTAAACAGACGAGTAATACCCATTTCCGTGTTTTGTACAGGCATTCCTTCATTTATCCAGAGACCGTAATATCTTGTCTCCAGATTTGTATCCCAACCAAAATTATGCATACGGATATCAATGTCCTGTGCAGGCATCTCAAAGATTACCTGATAACGCAGTGTACTGGTTGTTGATGCAATCTGCTCTGCATTCGCTATCCAAGTGCCGTTTGATTTATCTTTCGCGATCGCGTCGTCATCTTCTGGTCTGACTAAACCGTAAGACGCGATAACCCTCGTGAACGAATCACTCCACCCAGCATCGAACTCATAAAGGGCCATGAGCGCTGTCTGATACTCTGAAGGCAACTCGATGGTAGCGACTATCTTTTCTCCTGGTTTTACCTGTATTGGATCTACAAGATCTCCAGCACCTTCATAAGACGTTCCGTTTACCAAAAGGCTGAAATCAATGGAACTCGGCAAAAAGCCGATCCTGTATGTATCACTTGTATCCAGTGCGTAATAGAAACGGACTGACGTAGTATCTGTATCCAGCAGGTAACCTGCCTCTATATTTCCATAAGGATTTCCCTGTTCTGTATTATCTTCTGTGGTGTAGTACCAGTCATACCCGGTCCCATCTGACTTCTCTATCGGATAGAGTCCTGTGATAAATACAGGGGCACTCTCGTCACCGCCCGCGATAATGATCCCTGCTCTGGAAAAACTCCTCTGTACAGTCGTGCCGGTGCCGGTAATCGGTTGGTCAAATGAGGGAATCTCTGTTGTGGCGAATGAGCCGCCTCCAAATGAGTAACCTGCCTCTGTAAGCTTAGATGTAAGCAGTTCGTCAGCATACTGTCCCACATTTATAGTGGGGTCAGATGCCGCCCTTGACACCCGGATGCCTTCCAGGGATTCTTCCAACACGTTCAGCGGTAATGCGGCAGGAGTTTCCTCCGATGCTGTCGGCTGCTGTGAAGCCGCCGCTTCATTTGCCACTGATACGGAAGATGTTTCAGATGTCTTTGTCACAATCTGATCTACCGTCACGCTCACCTTTTCCTCTTTGTCGACCTGCTTTCCGCTCTGGGAAGCTGTCTCTTTGTAGGTCAGGGTATATGTATAGGTACCATTCTCTGTTACTGTCGTTTCAAACTCAGAGGGATCAAAGGTGTTCCCTTCTTCATCCTTCAACTCGCTAAGAGTGACCCCCGCGCTCACACTGTCCGTGTTCCCTTTCAGCACAGCCTGGTCTTTCCCTTCTGAATAGCTGACATCGATCTGGTATCCGCTGGTCTCCTTCGCGAATACAGCTTCCAGACCGGACAGTTCAATCCCTGTCAGAATGGTTACGGCCGCTACCAATACCGCCAGCATCCTGTGCCACAGCAGGTGTCCGCTCCTCTGTTCTGTTCTCTTACCGCCTCTGTACGGCTTCCTTCTTCTTTCATAAGATTTCATGTCGCTGCCTCACCTCTTACCTTTTATTCGACTTTCTGGTTGATAAATTCTTCTCCGGTATCCGCGTTAAGCCAAATCTGGTATGTTTCTTTCCCCTTATCGGCTTGAACTACCCAGTATTTCACACCTTCATATTCACGGATATCGCATGCTCCGATCTCCGCTTCCTCCCCAAGACTACCAAGAGCCATCTCTCTGGCCTGATCTCTTGTTATCGTCACGGAGCTTTCTTCCGCCAGGATCTCTCCTATATTGACTTCCATCACTCCGTTCTCTGTCACGGTCACACCGGTCTGAGCTTCCAGCTGTTCTTTTTCCTCTTCTGTCAATTCTGTTTTGGCAGGTGCTTCTGAGGCAACCTCTCTTACCTCTTCCGATATGTCTTCCTCATTACCTACGATATCGTATTGTGTATACATATATATACCGGCTCCCGCGACCAGCGCTGCCGTCAATGTCGACATGAACAGGGCTTTTTTCTGGTGTTTCATATATTTCCGCCTTTCCTGTTTCCTCAATTCACCAGTGTCTCCTTCTGAACCGCAAACTCTCTCTGAACGCCATCAGCACCTCTCCCGAACCCCACAGCGGGACCGTGGTCGATCCGGCGCTCGATCTCCTCCTCACTCATGTCCTCCAGGAGACTCGCTATGGTTACTCCGCTCAAGAAATTCTCCCATTTTTTCTGCATCACCGAGTAGCACTTATGTACAGTACAGTAAAACGCGGCGTCCCGCCCACAATAACTGTCCCCTTCCAGACATCTGTTGAGAACGACAGTTCCTTCCACTAACAGCACCACATCATAGAGCCGTATGCTCTCCGGCGCTCTGCCAAGACCGTATCCGCCATTCTTCCCTCTGTGGCTGGTGATCAGTCCTTCGTTGCGAAGCGCCAGCCCTATGCGGTTTAAATATTTTTCTGGTATCTCCATCGCTTCCGCGATCTCAGCGATGGGCACGACCCTGCCCTCTCTCGCCAGATACGTCAGGATGCGGACGGCATAGTCTGTCGTCAGTTTTAGCTGCATAGTCCTTTTCCTCTCTATAGTCTTTCTTTTCTCTATAAAGGATGCCGCATATTTCACTGCGTGTTCTGATACCTTCATTCATATCCAATTTATCAGGTATTGCTTGATCTTATAAAAACATAAATACCTATGCAGCTGTCACCCGGCCTGCACCACATAATCGGAATTATGTGGTAGACATGACACCGCGGCAGCTCCATGGGCAGTTGTAAGTCGGATCATTGAGCTAAAAAACATAGAACAAAGGCATAAAAAGAAATCCTTGCCTGTTTTTCACGACAAAAAACGGAAAAGGATGACTTTTTGCTGCCCATTTTGACAAAATCAAAAAAATTTTATTTGCCTCTTGTCAAAATCAATCGATCCATGTATAATATAAAAAACAATTATCTATGTAGATCATCCATTCGATATACCACATAATTCCGATTATGTGGTGTTTTTTATTTTCCCCCTTTTATATTACTAATCCCAGAGCGTCCATACGTTTCCGTGGTTCATGATCTGAGGACATGACATAGATCCTTGTGGTGTTGATGCTGCTGTGTCCCAAAATGTCCGCCAGTCTTGCGATATCCTTATCAATCTTGTAAAAGCACCGGGCGAACAGATGCCGCAGGTTGTGAGGGAATACCTTCTGCCGGGCCACACCCGCGTCTTTACACAGAGCCTTCATCATCTTCCAGATGTTTGACCGGTCCAGTGGGTTGCCGTTTTTTGTGACGAATACCGGGCCGGATGAGATTTTTCCTCTTCTAAGGTATTCTTTGAGCGCTTTTCTTAATTTCCCAGAAATAAGGACCACACGGATCTTGCCCTTGAGCCGGATCGCTGCCTCTCCCTGTTCTACAGCTTCGACAGTGATATACTTCAGCTCCGACACCCGGATGCCGGTGCCGCAGATGGTCTCTAAAAGCAGCCGCAGCTTTTCGTTCTTCTTTTGCCTTGCCGCTTCCAAAAGTCGGAGATATTCCGCCTTGCTCAACTCCTTTTCCCGGGGAAGGAAAGGCCGCTTCTGGATCCGCAGCCGCTTCACCCGCAAGTCCTCTCGTCCTAAATAAGAAAAGAAGCCGTTTAAGGCCGCCAGCTTGACATTGACGCTGCCGGCACGGTGTTTAGACTGCAGCTCCTCTTTGTACCGGAGTGCCAGCTCCCTTGTGAGTTCCTGACCCTTTGCGAAGCTTAAAAAGTGCAGGATGTCCCTTTTGTATTGACGCCGGGTCGCCTCGCTTTTTTCCTCCTGTTCTAAATATTTGATATACTGTTTTACCCTTTCTTCCATATATATGCCTCCTGTTTGTTTTTCTTCATATTATTATCCCTCGAAGGCAATAGAAAAAACATCTGAAAGGCAATTCTTTGTCTGGACAGCAAAAATCCGGGGAAATATAAAGGGAAGGACATGTGTTATGTCCTTCCCTTTATATTTCCCCGGATCCTGAAGGGGCGCCAAATCTATGTTCCATCAGCATGGTGAGATATTTTTCATACTCTGCCCCTTCATTCCTCGGCACTCCGTCCCTGACGGCATCCCGGATTGCCAGCTCGATCATTTCTCCTGCCAGCTTCATGTCTTCCGCAAGGTCATCTCCCCGCGCTTTTCCTCCCGCGATCACGGAAGCAAACAGATCTCCTGTTCCTGAATAGCCCTCCCCGATGAACGGATGCGCGCGGAACTCTGCCCTGTCTTTTGTGACAGCGAGATTACCCATCTTTTCCCTGCCGTCTGCTCTGTCTGTAAAGTGGATTCCGGTGACGACCACCTGTGACGGTCCGCCCTGCATCACATGCCGGGCAAGTTTTTCCGCTGTCTCCACGATCCTTTTTCCATCATTCCCTCTTCCATCCCGGAGAGCTCCCGCATTCTCATGCGCATGTGCCTCCTGCTCCGCTGCTCCTGCGTTTTTCGCGATCTGACTGGGATCTGTGTCGGTCAACAGGCACAGCTCGGTCAGGTTCGGGGTAATAATATCCGCCCGCTGTACCAGACGTTTCATCTCCTCCTGAAACTCTGATGAGAAAATAGAGAACCTTTCACCATTGTCGCCCATGATCGGATCGACAAGGAGAAAGGTATCCTCTCTGTGAAATACGTCCAGAAAATCAATGGCTCTCCCGATCTGGAGGCAGCCTGACATAAATCCCATGTAGATTCCGTCAAACCGGACGTCCATCTTCTCCCATTCTCTCTGGATCTTCCCCATCTTATCCGTATAGTCGTCATAGAAATAGCTGGGGTAGCCGGTCTGCGCGCTCAAAACAGCCGTCGGCAGAGGACAGGGCTGCACTCCCATGGCAGCGATCACCGAGACCGCCGCCGTAAGGGAACACCGCCCGAAACCGGACAGATCATTTATCACTGCGATCTTCTTTGTCATACTTTTCTCCCATAAAGGGCTGACCCCTTTTGCCGCTGTTTTCACAATACTCTAAATCTTCTTCTAAATCTCAGTCCTGGCGATCGGCTTCAATACGGCCGCGGAGTGCCGCCCCATATTGATCACGATCTCGCCATTTTCCACGATATATTCATCATAAGCGGTCGTATAGCCGTTCTCATAGGTATATATGAGCCGTTTCATCCTGCCTTCTTTCGGCATGCCGGACAGCCAGACAGGAACCGTCACCTCTTTCAGTTCCTTGCTGTTGTTGAGGACGACAACGATCTGTTCATCCCCCTGGAACCTTGCGTAAGCGAGAATATTATAGTCTGCGGTGAGGAGCTTGATGGATCCCTTCTTCAGCGGTGTTTCTTCTTTATGGATCCGGATCATCTCTTTGTGAAATTCCAGCAGTTCTTTATCTTCATTTCCCCATGGAAATGTCCGCCTGTTGTCCGGATCTGTGAATCCGCACACCCCGACCTCATCTCCGTAGTAGATCGTGGGCGCGCCCACCCAGGTCATCTGCACTGTCACGGCCTCCCGCATGACCGCGTGGTTTACGCCTTCCTCAGCCGCCTTGGAACCCGCATGCTCCACACGCCCCACGATATGATTCGTGCGCGTAAGAAATCTGGAGTGATCGTGGTTGGACAGCTCATTCATCGCCACTTGAAGAGACGGCGTGAGCATGCTCGCCATGAAATGCCGCATGGCTCCCACGAAGTTGTCCGGATTGCCCCACAGATCAGTACGCCGCTCATCGCTGTGCTTTTCCATACCGGTGAGGAACCATGTGAGAGGCTCCATGAAGGCGTCATAATTCATGACACTGTCCCATTCGTCTCCCTGGAGCCATTCAGCTGGATCGCCGTAGTGCTCCGCCAGTATGACCGCCTCCGGATTCGCCGCTTTTACTTCCTTGCGGAAGCGTTTCCAGAACATGTGGTTATACTCATTGCTGCACCCCAGATCCGCCGCAACATCAAGACGCCAGCCGTCAACATTATAGGGCGGAGAAACCCATTTCTTTCCAATGTCCATTATATATTGCTCAAGTTCCGGTGAATCTTCATATGAAAGCTTAGGGAGCGTATCATGTCCCCACCAGCCGTCATAGCTGCCATTATACGGCCATGCCTCGTTCCGGTTATCAGAAAAATGGAAAAATTCCCTGTATGGGCTGTCAGCGCTTACATATGCGCCCTTCGGATATTCGGGCTGCTGCTCATAAATACGTTCCCGGTCCATCCACTTATTAAACGAACCGCAGTGATTGAACACTCCGTCCAGTATCACCCGCATCCCTCTCTTGTGCATCTCTTCTACCAGGCAGGCGAACAGCTTATTGCTCGCCTCCAGATTCCGGATATCTCCCGTCCGTTTCTGGTACTTTGTCGCATGGGCATTATCTCCGTTGCCTTCCGGAAGCGTTTCCCCTCCGTCCTCAACGATCTTACCATAATGAGGATCGATATAGTCATAGTCCTGGATATCATATTTATGATTGGAGGGCGACACGAACAGCGGATTGAAGTAGATCACCTCCACACCCAGCTCCTGCAGATAATCCAGTTTATCCATAACTCCCTGGAGATCGCCTCCGTAAAAATTATGGATATCCCTCGCGGCAGGCACCTGGTTCCAGTCCCTTATCCTGGCGCTTGGCTCTCCGATATAAATATATTCCCTGTCCTCCACGTCATTAGAAGGATCTCCATTACAAAAACGATCCACAAAGATCTGGTACATGACCGCTCCCTTTGCCCAGTCAGGTGTGGAAAATCCGGGCACAATGGTAAACGCATAGTAATCTTCCCTGTGGTCTGACACCCCATACCGGTTAAAATAACAGATCTGTTCACCTTTCTTTACTTCAAATGAATAACGGAAAGGCTCTGTCCCGAGCTGCCATTCGATCTCATAGAAATCAAATTCATCCCCTGAGAGCACTTTCCACATCGCATGGCTGGATTCCCCGACAAGAAGATTCACTTCTTCCACATCATTATGTGCAGTCCGAAAGCGCAGGCGCACCACGGCGTTTGCCTCCGGCTCCGCCGGAATGACATAATCCTGCGTTCCGTCACAGAACAGCGCGTCTCTGTTCATAGATTAAGCCCCCTTATGTCTCGCTGTCCTCATCAAATAATGCCTCAAACTCGCTCCTTGTTATCTTTTCCTTCTCTAACAGGAGTTTTGCGCATGCCTCCAGGACATCATGGTGATCCTGAATGATCCTGCGCGCTCTTGCATAACACTCATCGATGATCCGCTTTACTTCTTCATCGATCGTCCCTGCCACCTTCTCGCCATATCCGCGGGAAGTGTGTCCGAAATCTCTTCCGATGAATACTTCGTCGCTGTCATTGTCATAATTGATCAGGCCAAGGCGCTCAGACATGCCGAACTTGGTGATCATGGATTTGGCGATCGCCGTCGCCTGCTTGATATCCTGGGAAGCGCCTGTGGTGATGTCATCGAATATCTCCTCTTCCGCCACACGGCCACCCAGCGACACCGTGATCTCCTGGAGCATATGCCCCTTTGTATTAAACATATCATCCTTCTCCGGCAGAGGCATGGTGTACCCACCTGCTCCTCCGGTGGGAATAATGGATACGCTGTACACAGGTCCCACGTCAGGAAGCACATGGAACAGGATCGCGTGTCCCGCCTCATGGTAAGCCGTGATCCGCCGTTCCTTTTCAGAGACGATGCGGCTCTTCTTCTCCGGTCCGATGCCCACTTTTACAAAGGCATGACGGATATCCTGCTGCTGGATGAACACTCTGTTGTCCTTTGCGGCCAGGATGGCAGCCTCATTTAACAGGTTTTCAAGATCCGCTCCGGTAAATCCCGCGGTTGTCTGCGCGATCTGCCGCAGATCCACGTCATCGCCCAGGGGCTTGTTCTTTGCGTGTACCTTCAGGATTTCTTCTCTTCCGCCCACATCCGGACGCCCTACGATCACATTCCGGTCAAACCGTCCGGGACGCAGGATCGCCGGGTCGAGGATGTCCTTCCGGTTCGTGGCTGCCATGACGATAATGCCTTCATTCACTCCAAAACCATCCATCTCCACAAGGAGCTGGTTCAGCGTCTGCTCTCTCTCGTCATGTCCTCCGCCGAGACCGCTTCCCCGCCGTCTCGCTACCGCGTCGATCTCATCGATAAACACAATGCACGGAGCGTTCTTCTTCGCGTCCTGGAACAGATCGCGCACCCGGGACGCGCCCACGCCGACGAACATTTCCACGAAATCCGAACCTGAGATACTGAAAAACGGCACTCCCGCCTCACCTGCCACGGCCTTCGCCAGCAGCGTCTTTCCGGTTCCCGGCGGCCCCTCCAGGAGCACTCCCTTCGGGATCCTTGCCCCGAGCTGCACATATTTCTTTGGGGCCTTCAGGAAATCCACGATCTCCTCCAGCTCTTCTTTTTCTTCCTTCAGACCTGCCACGTCCGAGAAGGTGACCTTGATCTCATCCTGCCCCGCCATTCTTGCGCGGCTCTTGCCAAAGTTCATTGCCTTTGCATTTGCCCCGCCGTTCTGGCGGTTCATCAGATAAAAGATGAGAAAGACTCCCGCCAGCGTCACCAGCAGCGGAAGAAAGACTGTTGTCAGCACAGACTCCTCCGGTATCGCGGAGATATCATACTCTACTTCCTGCTTATCCAGCAGGCTCCTTACTTCTTCCACATCAGAGACATTGACCGTCCGCGCCCCATCTTCATTTTTCAGCATGAAGGACACCATACCTGTCGGCACGGCGCGGTTCAGGTCAATATATACATCTGTCACATTGTCCCGCTCTACCTGGGTGACAAACTCCGTATATGGCATCTCCTGCCGGTGCATCTGCATCCTGCCCGCCATCCAGAGAGCCGCCGCCACGATCACAATGAACATCAGGACCGTGGATATGTTAATGCTCCTGTATTTCCTGTTATTATCCAAAATTCTGCTCCTTCCTATTCCACGCCTTCCACTACTCCGATGTAAGGAAGGTTTCTATACTTCTGGGCATAATCAAGCCCATACCCGACCACGAATTTATCCGGGATCTCAAATCCGCAGTAATCCACCTTCACGTCCTTCACTCTCCGCTCCGGTTTGTCCAGCAGCGTACACAAATGCATGCTGGCGGGATTCCTCTTTTTAAGGACGTCCATGAGATAATACAGTGTGTTTCCGGAATCAATGATATCCTCAACGATCAACACTTCTTTGTTCTCGATGGATTCGTCCAGATCCTTCGCGATGCGCACAACGCCGCTGGAAGCCGTTCCATCGCCATAGCTTCCCACACACATAAAATCCATGGATACCGGCACTGTGATCCTCTTTGCCAGCTCACACATAAAAAAGACGCCGCCTTTTAATACGCAGATAAGATGAACCTGCTTTCCGGCATAATCCGCACTGATCCTCTCACCCAGTTCCCTGATCCTCTCATCAACCTTGTCTTCAGGAATCAGCACCCTGATCGTCTCTGCCATTTTCTTTTTCCTCCGTTATCTTTATCTCAAGAACTGTTTTTGTCCTGCTGCTGATATGGCACGCGCGGCTCATCCGGCGTCCGGGGATCCAGATGATGTGTTCCCCATCGGCAATGAGCAGCATACGCTCCCTTTCTTTCCGCGGGATCTTTTCATTGACAAAAAAAGATTTCAGCTTCTGCCGGCTTCCCTTCTCATCAATGATGAGATAATCACCGCTTTGCCGCGTCCTCGCGGAAAGACTGTATTTTATTATATCATAATCAAACCATTTCGTGTAGCTTTTTTGCGGGATCCCTTCTGCCTCTGAAACGTCCGCGTTTTCGATGATCCGGCAGGTGATGATCTGTCCTGTGCCGGGGATCTCCACTCTGCCCGGAACTTTCAGAGAAACCGTAAATCCATCCCCACTATCCGGTTCTTCCCCATCCTCTACGGCTCCGCCGCACTGTTTGATCCTCACTCCGTCATATGTCCGTTCTGCTTTTATGCCTCCCGGCAGATCCAGCGCACGCCCGGTCTGCCTGTCAAAAAGCTCTGCCAGGGCCGCGATATGGACCGCTCCGATGTCGCGCTCCTGCCCTCTTACATATGCGAGGCTTTTCCGGATGAGCTGTTTCTGCACGGCCGGCGCCTCCTTCTGAAACGCCTCCCTGTTTATCTCCAGCCCCCTTGCTTCTCCAGTGTGCGCCGCAGCCTCGTCCCCGGCGCTCTGTCCGGCTTTTCCGATTTCCACGCAGTTCTCCCACGCCCGGTCTGCGCCCTGCTCCAGATAATCCCACACCTCGCGGGCCTGCCGGGACAGCTCATCCAGATGCTCCGCGGTCCTGGGATTGACCTGTTCCCCGAAGACCGGCAGGATATTGTGCCGGATCCGGTTTCTCGTATAATCGTTCTCACTGTTTGTAGCGTCCTCGCGCCAGGAGATCACTTTTGCCCTGAGATAGCCCTCTGTCTGAATCCGGGTGAGCACAAGGAGCGGGCGGATCCATTTTCCCGCTGTCGGGCGGATGCCCCCCAGCCCCTTCAGCCCTGTCCCCCGCGCCATATTCCAGAGCACGGTCTCCGCATTGTCATCCCTGTGATGGGCGGTCGCGATCTTCGTGCCTCCGTCCTCGCGGCACATAAGGCAGAACGCCTCCCGGCGGGCCGTTCTCCCCGCCTCCTCAGGAGATTGTTTCCGGTTTCTGGCAATTAATTCCACATCTTCGTGAAAAAACCGGCAGGGCACTTTCAGATCCCGGCACAGTTGTCTCACATACGCCTCGTCCCCATCCGCGTCCGCGCCCCGCAGCCCATGATTCACATGGCACACTTTTACCTGAAATCCCAGCCTTTCACGCAGGGCGCAGAGCACAAAAAGCAGGCATACCGAGTCTGCTCCGCCCGATACACCTGCGATCACCACGTCACCCTTCCCGATCATGCCGTGTTTCCTGATAAACTGTTCCACTTCTTTCTCTTCATTTCTCATCATATGTAAACTATAACGAATTCATTCCCAAAAGTAAAGAGGCTGCGCCACTATGCCTCCCACAATCCCACCGCCAGCACTGTCATGTCGTCCGCCGGCTCTTTTCCGGTCCATGCCAGCACCTGTTCCAGTATATGATGGGCCATTTCTTTCGGATTGCTGATCGCGCTCCCCTGTATGATGGTCTCCAGGAGGATATCCTGCTCCCCCACCGGCAGCGCGTCCAGCACGCCGTCTGTCACCATGATGACAAAATCACCGTCCTCCAGCTTCCTCTTCACGGAATCGATCTCGATATGGTTCATCACGCCGATGGGCAGGCTGGTGGAGCTCAAATGCTCTACACTGTCCTTTTTCTTGATAAATGTAGAGGACGCGCCTGCTTTTATGATCTCACACTCTCCTGTGTACAGGTCGAACACCGTCATATCCACCGTGGAATAATGGATCTCCTCCCTGCCCATGACGAGCGTGGTATTGATCATCTGGATCGCTGTCTCCTCGGGAAATCCGGCGGCCAGCAGCTCCTCCAAGAGCTCGATGACCAGAGTGCTCTCCCGGCACGCCTCCTCCCCGGACCCCATTCCGTCAGAGAGCACAACGCCTTTCCTGCCTCCGGGCATGTCCATCATGGAGAAATTATCTCCTGAAATATTGGAACATCCCTTGCCGATGCGGGCTGTTCCCTGCATCGTGTAAAACGCCGGGCCCTCCCTGCAGACAACGGTCATATACCTGGGCCCCAGCATCTGAGCGCTGTCCCCCGGAAGCACAAAACGCCTCCCCGCTGCCTCTGACACGGCTCGTACCACTTCTTTCACTGAGACCTTCTGCTTCTTCATGCTCCGCGCGGTCACATGGATCTCATACTTGCCTTCTCCGTTCATAAAGAAATGGGTATACAGTACACGGATGTCCTTTTTCTTCAGGGCGGAGGCGATCTTCTTCTCCAGCCGCTCGTCCGTAAATATGCTGTTCTCCAGCTCTTTGGCCGTGTGCTGCATCATATCAGCGAACGTATCCAACTGGATCGCGCAGCTCTCCCTGCTCCTCGCCATCCGGTTGACCCAGATAATGTTCTGTCTTGCGCCGTGAAATCCTTCCAGCATCTCCCGCAGAAACCTGGGCGCCATGACGCACCTCTGCATCAGCTTTCTCTTGGTCTCCGTATTGAGTTCATTTCCATACTTGTCCACAGCGGAAAGCACGTCATATCCCATCTGGTAAGTGTGCACGAAATTCTCTCCCCAGCACCAGCCGCATTTCTCACACTTGCCGCATACGTTTTCCCGCACCCTGGAAAATATTTCATCTATTTCTTCTGAAGAAAATGCCTGCCGCTTCTCCTCCAGCCCAAGAAATGTGCGGGAGAGCTGCCGCAGGGAATGCGCGAATTTTTCTATCTGTTCCACATATGGGCTGCCGTGCAGCGCCTGTCCCTCATTCATAGTATCTGCTCCCTTTCTGTATCAGACGCGGCGGATTGCCGCTGACATAAACAAAGACCCCGGGGAATCTCTCCCGGAGTCTTCATTCGTAAATCTCTGTCTTAAAATTAAAACCTGTGCCGCCTACTCCGCCGGCTTAAACACGATCTCATTCGGATCCACAAGCCCCAGCTTCTCTTCCGCGGTCTCTTTGATATAATCGTCTGTTGTGACGTACTCTTTAAATTCTTCTACTTCTTTCGCGCGCTGTTCTTCCTCTTTGATCTGCGCCTCCAGCTCTTCCTCCTGTGCCTTGTACTGTGCGTTCTTCGCGTGCAGCTTCACGGAACCGACCGCGAGCACGCCTGTAAGCACTACAAGTATCATGCAGATAAGGAGAACGCTCCGCTTATGCTGCCCGAGCCTGTAATTTTTCTTTCTGCTCTTCTTCCTCTCTGCCGTACGTTGTTTGATCTTATTCATCCATACTCACCCTGCTTATCAATTTGTAATTTATGCTCCCCATTATTAAACTTTATTTTATCCGCTTTCTTATTTTTTTTCAAGGCTTTTCTTCTTTCCGGAAACTTTTTTCTCTACCCTGGAAAAAAGTTTTTTCACAGAGCGCAGGAAAACATACCCCATCCCTGCCCCGCACACCAGGCCAAGCAGAAAAAACCACCGGATACTCCCGAATGTTGTCTCATACATCCTGCTGAAGATATAGCCGCTGGTCCCGATCCAGAACAAGAAATCCTCCGCGGCCACCACCCGGGGGACATGGGGGATGAGCTTTCTCAGACAGCACAGGAGTTCATACGCAAACATCACGGTCATGCCCGACAGCCCGGCATAGAGGAAAATCCCCGCCTCCGTCCCGATCCCCAGTATCATGACCGGCGCCTACCTGAACAGTTTTGACAGGAAGGTCTCATTCGGCTTTCCCGCCTGTGAGATGGCGGAATATGCGATGCTGTCGATGCTTCCCGAGAGATCCACCTCTCCTTTTTCCACACTGAGCCTGTTCACATGCAGGTCTGTCCCCTTGACCATCAGCATCCCCTGCTCTGTCTCCAGCAGAATCTCATTCAGATCAAAGGAAAGGACGTCGAGCACTCCTGTCACCATAGCTGTTTTCCTGTTATTGACCACCAGTTTATGTGTCTTCGCAATACGCTGTTCTTCCATCCACACTCCCTCCCACTCTGCTTTTAAATATATGAGGGGTTGTTTCTGTTTATTCCTAAAGATATTTGAACAGGTCTTTCGCGTCCTCTTTTTTTGTCGTCTCACGGACGACCAGCACTTCCACCTTCACCGTTTTCGTGCCGAAGCCGATCTCGATCACATCCCCTGCCTTTACCTGCGCCGACGCTTTCGCAGGTCTTCCGTTGACCGTGACGCGCCCCGCGTCGCACGCTTCATTTGCCACAGTCCTCCGCTTTATGAGGCGCGATACTTTCAGAAATTTATCCAAACGCATTTTCTCTTCCTCCTTTCGGGACCGGAGCCCGATTTTTCCCATATATCAGAAAAAGCACCTGCGATGCTCCTGGCGCATCGCAAGTGCCTGTCCGTTGTTTTACCTTGAATGTGAGACAGGATTAGTTGATAGCATCCTTTAATGCTTTTCCTGCTTTGAACTTCGGAGCCTTGCAGGCTGCGATCTTCATCGTCTTTCCTGTCTGCGGGTTTCTTCCCTCTCTTGCTGCTCTCTTGCTTACCTCAAATGTTCCGAAACCGACAAGCTGAACTTTATCGTCCTTCTTAAGCTGCTCTGTTACAACATCGATAAAAGCCTTTAATGCTTTTTCAGAGTCTTTCTTGGAAATTTCTGCTTTCTCTGCGATTGCTGCGATAAGTTCTGTTTTGTTCATAGGTAAATCCTCCTCTTTATTGTACCTGAATACAATGTTATTCTGATTTCAAAGGGAAATATGCCCTGTCGGCCGCAATATTCCGCCTTTATGTACTGTTATAACGTTTTCGCCGGGCTTTGTCAAGATTTTTCATCGTTTTTTACCGTTTTCTCTCATCTTGCCGCCTGGAAACAGTCTGTTTATCCCAACACAGGCTTCAGCTCCGCTGACAGCTTCTCTTTTTCAGCCTGCGCCTCCGCAAGATCCCTGCCAAGCGTTGTATAGTAGATCTTGATCTTCGGTTCGGTTCCCGAAGGACGTATGATCACTGTCGCGTTGTTCTCCAGCTTGTAGATCAGTACATCCGCTGCCGGGAGACCCGTCTCCTCCGGCTTCTTATAATCTGTCGCCGCCGTCACTTTGTATCCCGCGATCTCTGTCAGCGGTTCACTGCGGAGCTCCTGCATGATCCCCGCCATCTTGTCCATCCCGCTCAGTCCCGGGAACTCAAAGCTGTCCACTTTGTTGAGATATCGCCCATACTGCGCATAGATCTCTTCCATTCGCTGTTTTAAGGAGCTTCCGATGCTCCTGTAATATGCCGCCATCTCACAGATCAGCATGGAGCCGATGACAGCGTCCTTGTCACGCACATACGGTCCTGCAAGATATCCGTAGCTCTCCTCGAATCCGAAAATAAAACGGTCTTCCTCTCCTGCCTGCTCCAGCTGCGCGATCTGGTCCCCGATCCACTTAAATCCGGTCAGCACGGTGCGAAGCTCTACCCCATAGTGCTCCGCCACCGCGTCAGCAAGGGGAGTGGACACGATCGACTTCACTGCCACCGGGTTCTCCGGCATTGTGCCCTTCTCGATGCGCCCCGCGCAGATATAATCCAGAAGCAGTACGCCCGCTTCATTTCCGCTCACCAGCTCATAGGAACCATCCGGGCACTTCATTGCAATCCCCACGCGGTCTGCGTCCGGGTCTGTTGCCAGCATCAGGTCCGCCCCGGTCTCTTTTGCCAGATCCAGTCCCAGCTCAAGAGCCTCAAAAATCTCCGGGTTCGGATAGCTGCATGTGGTAAAGTATCCGTTCGGGTACTCCTGTTCCGGCACAATGGTGATATCCGTTATCCCGATATCCTTTAATACCTGTGTCACCGGAACGAGTCCGGAGCCGTTCAGCGGGCTGTACACCAGCTTCAGTCCCGCGGTCTTGCAAAGGCCCGGACGTACCTGCCAGGACTCAATGGCGTCATAGAGGGCTCTCTTACAGTCATCGCCCACAAACCGGATCAGCCCATCCTCTACGCCCTGCGCGAAAGAGATGTATTTTGCGCCTGTGAGCACGTCTGTCTTCTGGATCTCGTCATACACGACCGCCGCCGCGTCGTCCGTCATCTGGCATCCATCCGGCCCATATGCCTTGTATCCGTTATATTTTGCCGGGTTATGGGAAGCAGTCACCATGATTCCCGCGTTACAGTTATAGTACCGTGTCGCAAAAGAAAGGGCGGGAACAGGCATGAGCGCATCGTAGATCCTTACCCTGATCCCATTTGCCGCCAGCACCCCTGCCGCTGTCTTCGCGAATATATCGCTCTTCAGACGGCTGTCATAGCTGATCGCTACCGTCTGTGTGCCTCCCTGTGTCTTTACCCAGTTCGCGAGGCCCTGTGTAGCCTGGCGCACCACATAGATATTCATGCGGTTCGTTCCCGCGCCGAGCACGCCGCGCAGCCCTGCCGTTCCAAACTTCAGCGCCACTGCAAAGCGTTCTTTGATCTCATCGTCTTTCCCTTCGATCTTCGCCAGTTCCGGTTTCAGATCCGCATCTTCCAGATCTGCTTCCAGCCAGCGCTTATACTCTTCCTGATACATGCTTACCACTCCTACTGTTTTTTATTGATCCTGATACAAGATCACAAATAAATCCAGTACTAATATATCATGTTTCCGACCGGGCATCAACAAAACTATTTTATATCTTCAGAGAAAATACTTCCTCCAGAAAATGATTCTTTTCCTCCGCCTGGCGCACTGCCATCCTGAGTTTTTCAACATATTTTTCCGGCAGCCACGCCTTATTGGAACGATAGTAGTTCCCTGCTGTCTTCCAGAACTTCTCCGGATACGCCAGGGAAAGACCAAGATACTCCTTTTCTTCCGGGGCAAGAGCGCGTTCCTCCTCATATGCTTCGAGAAGTTTTTGTCCAGCTTTTTGTTTCCAATGATGCTTTTCCATGGCTTTTCTGATAAAATAGTACAGATCATTCACCTGGATATCCGTTCTCATGTTCTCAAATCCTGTCACGGCAATCCCATCTTTCAGCATGATGACATTGTGATAATTATAATCTCCGTGGATCATGCGGCCCTGGTCAACGCTCTGTCTGTACAGCTTCATGCAGCCCGATGCCTGCATTTTCCCCAGCACTTTCTCAGCCATGCCGAACATTTTTTCAAAGCTCTCCAGATAGAGATACTCGAACTCATTTTTCGCCGTCCGCGCCCGGATAAAGGAGCGCACCTTTTTCAGTTCCCGGTTATGGCGCAGGATCTCATCCACCGGATCTCTTCCCGGTGGGAACGCTTCTTCCGGCGGGACCGGGCGCCATTCTGAGAGCAGCGCGTCCAGTTCTCTGTGCAGGGATCCAAGCAGCCCCGCCGCCCGCAGGACTTCGCCCTCCTGACGGATATCGCACTCCCGACCCGGATACCACTTTTTGAGCATATACACCGTGCCTTCCCCTGAAGTGACGAGCAGTTTCCCATCTTTCGTGAATACCGGGGTGTCAACTTTTATATTTCCTCTCTTTTCTATGCGGCTGAGGACTTCATACAGCAAAGGGGCGCGCCGCCCGGATATCCTGGTCTCCTTCAGCAGCATCGTCCCTTCATTTGTATCGCAAAAAAACGCACCCCTTATCCTTCGGGTGCCTTTTACTTCTATATGATACTGTTCCAATACTTCCAGTTCGTATTCCTCTCTCATAGCCGCCCCCCTGTCAGACACTTTTTCGCCGCAACAGCCAGCCGCGCCGGATTGCCGGAGCTGTTTCCGGCAGGGCACGCCTGATCTGTTATTCTAATCTATGAGAGGAGAGGCCCAAGTATGATTACAGGCCAAGTTTTTCTTTCACATAACCGCAGAGTATCTCCTTTTTATTTCTCCCGGGGTCGTCGATCACATACTCCAGAAGCTCGCTCAGCATACTTCCAAGCTCCCTTCCCGGCTGCATGCCCAGCTCCATGAGCTCTCTTCCGCCGACCGCGAGCTGGCGGAGCGTGATGCAATCTTTCTTCTGGATGATCTCCTGATACAGCTCCCGCATCGCCACGATATTCTCGATCTTTCCCCTCTTTCTGTACGCGCTCTGCGCCTTCACATCCGCCATTCGCACGGCCAGATAATAGGGGAAGAGCTCCACACCGATCCGGTTCATGGCGCGGCGGACGTTTTTCGGAGTCGCCTCCACTCGGTAATCATGATAGCAGACAAGGCGTGCCACCTTTTTGATGGTGTCGTTGTCAAACTTAAGCCTTCGCATGACTTTCCTCGCGATCTCTTCACTGACGAGCGCATGGCCTTTGAAATGATCCCTGCCGTTCTCGTCCGTTGTCCGCATGGCAGGTTTCCCCATATCATGGAACAGCATGGTAAGGCGCAGGATCTTATCCCGCTTGACGTTCGTCAGGGCGTGCAGAGTGTGCTGTGCCACATCATATTTGTGATGGGGTGTATTCTGCTCTACCCCCACCATGGCATCCCACTCCGGCAGGATGATCTTCGTGAGTCCCAGCTCATACGCGTCCTGGATCCGCTCCGGATGGGGAGAGACAAGGAGCTTGATAAGCTCTGTCTGGATCCGCTCCTCACTGATCCTTTCCAGCGTGGGCGCGAGCTCCCTCACCGCCTGCGCGGTTTCTTCCTCAATGGGGAAATCAAGCTGCGCGGAAAACCTCACCGCCCGCAGGATGCGAAGCGCATCCTCGGAAAACCGCTCCTTCGGATCCCCCACACATCGGATGAGATGATGATTTAAGTCCTTCATTCCGCCAAACACATCCACAAGCCGCACATCATCATTATACGCCATCGCGTTGATCGTAAAATCCCGGCGGCGCAGATCCTCTTCCAGCCGGCTGGTGAACTGGACCTGCTTCGGATGCCGGCTGTCTTCGTATGCGCCATCGATCCGGTAAGTGGTCACTTCATAGGAATCTTTTCCGATGAGCACAGTGACCGTGCCGTGTTCGATCCCGGTATCCACAGTCCTGCGGAAAAGCTTCTTGACCTCCTCAGGGCGCGCCGACGTGGTAATATCCCAGTCCTCCGGTCGTCTCGCCAGGATGGAATCCCGCACGCATCCGCCCACGGCATACGCCTCGTATCCATGGAGCTGGAGATTATTAATGATCATCGTCACTTTCCTTGGCAATGTTATCTTCATGAGTAAACTACCCTCTTTACTATCTCTTCTTCTCTTTTATGACAGGTAAATATTATAACCTGTTTTCCCTGTCTGCTCAACCATTTTAATGCAGACTCCAGCCTTTTGTCATCATAAAACGCAAAAACATCGTCCAGTATGACCGGCACAGGCTCTTCAAGAAGAACCTCCGCTGCCGCCAGCCGTACCGCGAGATAGATCTGTTCGATGGTCCCGCGGCTTAAACGCTCCGCCGGGATGTTCCTGGAGCCGTCCCATACGGACAGGCGTCTCTCCTCATCCATCCTGATCGACCTGTACGCGCCGTCCGCAACAGCCGCAAAGATCTCGGAAGCTCTCCTGTTCAGAAGCTTCGCCGTCTGATCCCCCATCTCCCGCGCCGCGCTCTTGAGCTCCTCCTCCGCAAGGGACAGAGCTTCCAGTTTCCGGTCCAGCTTTTTCCGGGTATCCCCGGGCTCATATTCTTCATACTGTTCCCTCAGATTTACGCAGCGGATCTCCTTATCCTTCCAGACGGAGCGGATATGATCCAGTTCTCCCTGAAGCCGCCTTTCAGCGTCGCGGATTTCTCCGGTCTGTGCCTGCCCGGCGTTCCGCCGCGCCGGCGCGTCCGAGGCTGCTATCTCCCGCGTCCTGCTGCCGCCGGATCCCAGGTCCCGTCTTTCCCGGAACCGCGCGGATACTCCCGCCAGCAGAAGGAGGACGCCCACCGCGGCGACCACTCCTGATATCACAGCGAAAGGCGCGGGCGGTACAGGCACCTCTGCCCTGCTCAGGAAGAAACTCCAGAGAAAGCCCGCGGCTCCCGCCAATATGCCCGCAGTTCCCATGCGGATAAAGCCTCTCCCGGTCTCCTCCCCCATGGCAGCGGAACTTTTCCGCTTTTTCAGCCCTTCCAGCTGCTCCTGTTTTTCATCATATTCATTCCGGAGGGCCTGCATATCCCGCTCCAGATATGAGCGCTCCAGGCGGAGCTTCTCCCGCTCTGCCTCCCGAACCGCCTCTTCTTCGCGGATCGCTTTTTCCGTATCCTTCTTCTTCTCTTTCAGTATCCGCAGGGCGGCCGCAATGTCCATCTCTCCGCCCCCGGTCTCTAAATAATTTGCCGCACGGTTTTCCAGAGCCTCGTACAATTCCTGTCCTGGCTCTGCCTGGAGCTGTCCCACGGACACTGTACTGTCAAACAGCCCCGGCGTCATGCCGCCAAGCAGCATATCCAGATCCCCCTGCTCCACGGACAGCTCTTCCCCATCATCCTCACAAACAAGAGAGGCCCTCCGGGCCGTCCTGGAGAAATCCCTCTCCAGGCGGAAGTTCCGTCCCCCGCAGGAAAACCTCATGACCCCTGCATAATATCCGGGATTTTCCCACGGCTCATATCTGGAAAACCCATCCTTCGCCGCGGCGCGTCCCCGCCCTCTCTCCAGCCCGAAAAACATGGCGCGGATAAAAGCGTGGAGCGTGGATTTCCCGAATTCATTTTCCCCGCGGATGACCTGGACGCCATCTTTCAGATAGAAATGCCGCTCTGTAAACTTGCCGAAATTTTTAATATAAAGTTCTGTTATGACCATGGCTGCTCCCTCTTTGCTCCTCTTATCTCCGGCTTTCCAGAAGCGCGTCTATTCCCTCGCACAGCGCCTCGTACTCCACGCTGCCTTCCCCGCACCCGGCAAAATGTCCGATATACTGCCCCAAAAGGTTGTCCCTGTTGTCCTCATAAAGCCGGCGGATATCATATGCCGGCGAAGTCTCGTCAACCACTTCGATGATATTTCCAAGCTCCTGCAGCCGATTTGTATCGAAACTGATATCCGAGTCTCTTTTACCTCGCAATGTTATTTTGTAAATATTTTCATTTCTATTATCATTTAATAGTAATCTTATTTTTTCTCTTACGCTTCCTTCCGTATCATTTCCGCCTACTTCCAGATCCGCATGGACATATTCCCGGCAGGCACAGGGAATCCACTGTGTCCTGACGCCCTGCTCCGTGATCTCTCCCCTGATATATCCGTGAGGTCCTGTATCATTTTTGTCGACAGGCTCCAACGCACCCGCATAGATGATCCTGTTTTTTTCCACTGCCTGCGGCTTGTGGATGTGCCCCAGAGCGATATAGTCAAACCCTGAGGCTGACAGCGCCTTTCCGTCAATGGGGATATGCTTTTCATCTCCGCCGTGCGCCAGCAGGATTTCAAAAGGCTCCACTCCGCCTGCGGCGAGGCTGTCATAAAGAGCCTCCCTGATCTCCCTGCTGTGATAACTGGATCCATATACGGCTGTATGAAGCTCCGGGAAATCCACATATGCCGGAGCCTCTCCAAAAAGAGAGTATACATTGGGACTCCACTGAAACGTCCGGTAGTAAGAATCCGCTCGGATATGATCGTGATTTCCCGCTATGAGCACGACCCTTGTATGGCTAAGCCCGGAAAAAAGATAGTCCGCCTCTTTTAACTCCCGCAGCAGCGGCTGCCTGTGAAACAGGTCTCCTGCGATAAGCAGAAGATCTGTCTGTTCTTCCTCGCACACATGGATCACATGTTCAAATGTATCCCACAGCTCCCTCTGTCTCCGGTCACTGTAGAGCGGTCCCGCATCCGGCTGCGCGCCGAGATGCACATCCGCGATATGTATAAATCTCATGCCGTACCTCCTGTCTGCCCGCGGGGCGCATACCAGAAAAGGGCGCCACATCTGAAATGTCACGCCCTCCTTCATGTTCTTTATATGAGCTTATAACTCACAGTTGTTCACGGTTCTCGGGAATGGGATCACATCGCGGATGTTGGACATGCCTGTCAGATACATCACGCAGCGCTCAAAACCGAGCCCGAATCCCGCATGTCTTGTGGAACCATATTTTCTCAGGTCCAGATAGAAGCCGTAGTCCTCTTCCTCCAGCCCCAGCTCCTTCATGCGGTTCAGCAGCTTATCATAATCATCCTCTCTCTGGCTTCCCCCAATGATCTCTCCGATCCCCGGCACAAGGCAGTCAACAGCGGCAACTGTCTTTCCGTCGTCGTTCTGCTTCATGTAGAAAGCCTTGATCTCCTTCGGATAATCCGTGACAAATATAGGACGTTTAAAGATCTGCTCCGTCAGGTAACGCTCATGCTCTGTCTGAAGGTCGCATCCCCATGAAACTTTATATTCAAATTTGTCATTGTTTTTTTCCAGAAGTTCGATCGCCTCGGTATAAGTCACTCTCGCGAAATCAGAGTTCGCCACATGATTCAGCCTGTCTAGCAGACCCTTGTCCACAAAGGAATTGAAGAAGTTCATCTCCTCCGGCGCGTTCTCCAGCACATAGCTGATTACATATTTGAGCATTGCCTCCGCAAGGTCCATGTTATCATCCAGATCCGCGAACGCGATCTCCGGCTCGATCATCCAGAACTCCGCCGCATGTCTCGTTGTATTTGAGTTCTCTGCTCGGAATGTGGGCCCGAATGTATAAATGCTGCGGAACGCCTGGGCGTATGTCTCGCCGTTTAACTGCCCGCTGACAGTCAGGCTTGTCTCTTTCCCAAAGAAATCCTGTGTATAATCCACAGCGCCGTCCTCATTCTTCGGAACATTTTCCATATCAAGCGTGGTCACCCGGAACATCTCCCCCGCGCCCTCACAGTCGCTTCCTGTGATCAGCGGAGTGTGTACATATACAAACCCTCTCTCCTGGAAGAACCTGTGAATCGCGTAAGCCGCCAGGGAGCGCACACGGAACACTGCCTGGAATGTATTTGTCCTCGGCCTCAAGTGTGAGATCGTCCTGAGATATTCAAAACTGTGACGTTTCTTTTGCAGCGGATAATCCGGAGCTGACGCCCCTTCGATCTGTACCTCGTCCGCCTGGATCTCAAAAGGCTGCTTTGCCTGAGGCGTCGCTACCAGCGTACCCATCACGATGACCGCCGCCCCTACGTTTAATTTGGAGACTTCCGCGAAATTCTCCATCTTGTCATGGTATACTACCTGAAGCGTCTCAAAATAAGAGCCGTCATTTACAACAATAAACCCAAATGTCTTAGAGTCGCGGATGCTGCGCACCCAGCCCCCGACAGTTACTTTCTTGTCCAGATAGGCCTCTCTGTTCTTAAATATTTCCCGGATCGTTGTCAATTCCATGTTTAAATAACTCCTTCGTCGATAATTGTCAGTATTAACATTATAACACTGTCCGTCAAGACCGTAAACAAATTTACTCTAGTATTCTGATATTTCATAAGTAAATGGATCTGCGCCCGCCCTCACAAAGGGATTTATCTGCAAATTCATTCAGCACGGCGTCCGCCCCCCATTTATCGGCAATCTCTTTTAAAAGATCATCCATTCCCTGCTCGACCGGCAGAGTAATGCATCCTTTTGAACTCATTGCGTTTCCTCCTCTTTCTGTGCTGCTGCAGCACTACCATCCCTTATATATTGATATTTTATAATCAGCAAGCTTTCCCGACTTCTGCCGCCTCCACTGTCCTGGAGACATTTTCACCAGCTTTTTAAAATTCCTGTTAAAGGTGGACGCCGTCGGAAACCCTACCCTCTCGCGTATCTCCTCCACACTGTCGGAAGTCTCTGTGAGCAGGATACAGGCTTTCTGTATGCGCACCATATTGACATACTCCAGAGGAGTCGCATGGGTGATCTTTTCAAAGATCCTCCGAAAGTGCGTCTCGCTCACATGGCACATCTCCGCCAGCGCCGAGACCCGGAGCTCTTCCCTGTAATGTTCGGCGATGTACTCCATGGCCTTCAGCACCCGGCCTTCGCCCTGATCCTCTTCCTTCTCAAAGGCCTGCCGGACGCCTCCGTCTTCCTGCGCCCACAAAAAACATATCGCTCCAGATCATAGGCTCCAGACCGTATTTCCCGCAGATCTCCAGTACCCGGTCCAGATGCCGCTTAATCAGCGCTCCCTGCTCGGGAACGCCATTTTTCTTTCTGTAATTGCCGTATCCCATGTAGAACGCTTCATCCATACCGAGATGGATCCTCCTGGACGTGTACATCTCACTAAGAGACTTCAGCATGGCGTCAATGAGCCGGTAAGTCTTCTCCTCTTCCACGATGAGGATGTCCTCGTCATCCCGGTATTCCATCATGGCAGGCCAGCGCAGCACAGTGCGCAGGTGAGCCAGCGTCTGTACGCAGGGGATCATCTCAATGCCAAACATGGCGGCCGGCGCACCCGGCTTTTTCCGAGGCCCTGCTTCCAAGGAGAAACTCCCCCAGCCCCCGGAAAAATCCGGCGGCGGAGCCGTAGGTCAGGCGTGCGCGTCCCGCTTTTTGCTCCAGCCGGAAGGCGGCATGCTCCATCCGGGAGTCCAGCCTCCCTTCCAGCACATGCGCTCCCTCTCCGCCGGTTTCGTGACTGTCCGCCTCCTCTGCCGGGGCTTTTTCCAGCAGCTCCCAGTCTCGTTCCGCCAGGAGATCCCTGACCGCCTCTTTCTCGATCCCTTCTATACTGCCAAGATATATTTTTTTCATAGTATATGACCTTCCTCTTGCTTTTCTTGTATTGATGTTTTATCATGATTTCCAGTTTCGTTCAATGCGTAAGTAATCTTACTGGCAAATACACACAGGAAAGGAAATCAGAAAAATGAAAAGTGAAAACAAAAACGGCTGTATGTGGTACGATACAGACGGCAATCCGATCCAGGCCCACGCCGGCATGATCCTCCGCCACAAGGATACCTATTACTGGTATGGACAGAACATGGGCGGGGAGACCGACTGCAGTGAGCCAGGACATCCGCTCCACCCGGACCGCGTTGGCGAACCCCGAAGGTGCTCTATAACGAGCAGACCGGAAAATTCGTCCTCTGGTTCCACCTGGACTCTTCCGACTATTTTGCCGCCCATGCCGGCGTGGCAGTGGCGGACTCGCCCACAGGGCCGTTCCGCTTCGTCCGGGAGATCAGCCCCAACGGCTATGACTGCCGGGATATGACGCTCTTTCGGGACACAGACGGAAAAGCCTATCTCATCTACAGCTCTGACTGGAACAAAACGCTGCGCATCGCGCAGCTCACAGACGATTTCCTGGATGTAAACGGCATCTTCAGCCATGCTTTCCCGGAGCAGGAAAGAGAGGCCCCGACGGTCTTTACAAAGGACGGCGTGTATTACATGATCACTTCCGGATGCACAGGCTGGGACCCCAACAATGCCCTTTTCGGGACTTCCAAAAATATCTTTTCCGGCTGGAAGCTGATCGGCGACCCATGCACAGGTGAAAACGCGCGCCAGACTTATTTCGGACAGAGCGCCTATGTCTTCGAGAAAGACGGCGTCCACTATCTTATGCTGGATCACTGGAAGCCGAACGATCTTCAGATGTCGGGATACAGCATCCTGCCCATCCGGATAGAAAACGGCCATCTCACAGTCGCCTTCCGGGAATATACAGACCTTTAGGCTGATCTCACGCGAATTTTACCGCGTTGTAAATATTGATCACAACGATCACTGCCATAAGAAAGATAAACAGTTTGTTGACTCCCTCTTCGCTGATCTTTTTGTTGATCCTGCTGCCGATGGTGCCGCCCATGATGCCCCCCGCGATCATTAAGACAAGGTAGGAGAGCCTGATATCCGGGATAGTGCCTGTGACGCAGGTCTGCGCAAAGCTGGTGATCTGGGAAAACATAATGATATAGAGAGAGCTCAGCGCCGCTTCCTTTGTGGACATGGAGAAAAAATAGCCCAGCACCACCAGGTTAATAGGGCCTCCCCCGATCCCAAGGAAACTGGACATGACTCCCAGCACAAATCCGATGACTGCGCACAGCCAGAGCTGTGTGCAGTTTTTTGTATGTATCCTTTGCTTGTAGAGCGTATAGACCAGAGTTCCCAGCGTTATGATGGTGAGCACGATCGACTGGGTCATGCCCACGAGATCTTCATTTCCGACCGCGTCTTTCAGCCCCTGGAACATGGCTTTTCCCGCCACGCCCCCCACGGCCCCGCCAACGGCCAGGGCGGTGGAGATCCGCACATTCATCCTGGCAGTTCCCGACCGCACATTTTTATAGACAGACACAAGGGACATGGCAAGCACCGTACATCCTGACAGGAAACTGATGCTGCTGACCCCCATGATCCCGGTGGCGTCCAGCACCGGCTTGATGATCACACCGCCTCCGATCCCGCAGATCGATCCCGCGGTACAGGACAGGATGCTCACCGCGAAAACTACCAAAAACATAACCATTGCTTCTGACCTCTCTTTCCCTTTATATATTTTCTCATTATACTCCGTTTTTGTCATTTCAGCTACTTCTATCCTGCTTTTCCTAAAACGGCCAAATTTCCAGTTTTCATCATGTCTTATTTCAAGTTATGTTTACAAGTTGAAATAAAATGGGTATACTAAGGTTAGTATTTCAATTTCTTCAGAAAGGAGCACTCATGTCCTCCCAGATCGAAGGTACGCATGCTACGCTGGAGGATATTCTCGATCCAATGATCGATACAAACACAAACCGCAATGTGACTGATGTCGTCAACTACATCAAGGCTACAGAAACTGCCATTAAACGGCTGCAAGAGCTTCCCTTGTGCAATCGGCTGATCAAGGAGACGCATGCAGTCCTTATGTCCGGTGTCCGGGGCCAGGAGAAAAATCCCGGAGAATTCCGATACTTTCAAAACTGGATCGGCGGTCAGGGCAGCACCCTCAAAAACGCAAGGTACATCCCACCTTCCCCGGATGATATGGTCGAGGCAATGTCCGGTCTTGAGAAGTATATGAATGCGGATGACAGACTGGACACACTGATCCAGGCAGCTCTGATCCATTTCCAGTTCGAGACCATACACCCATTTCTTGACGGCAATGGGCGTGTCGGAAGACTGCTTATCACACTGTTTCTGATGAAAAAAAAGGTGCTCACCACACCGGCTCTGTACATTTCAAACTTCCTGAAAAAGAACCGTGTGGAATACTATGATCGTATGACCGAGGTCCGCGTCAAGGGAAATTATGAGCAGTGGGTAAAGTTCTTCCTTGAGGCGCTTACAGATTCTGCAAAAGACGCGGCTGACACCATTGATGAGCTGGTTGCCCTGCACGATAAGAATGTGGACATTATTTCCAGAATGGGCCGCGCGGCGAAAAACATAATGCTTGTATTCAACTACCTGGAGGCCAATCCCATCATCGAGATCCGAAAAACCGCAGAGGCGTTGGGGCTCACCTTCAATACCGCTTCCAGCGCTGTCAACCGGCTTGTGGACACAGGCATCCTCGCCCGGACATCCAATGCCAGCAGAAACCGCACTTTTGCGTATGAAGCCTACCTCGCCATTCTGCGCAAAGGGACCTGAAAAAGTCTGAGCTTGCTTTCCCGCATGGATTGTATTATTGTAAAGTCAGATATCATTTTCTATGGACAGAAAAGAAGGAGACACAATGAATAAAAGACCAAACATCATTTTACTTATGACAGACCAGCTCAGGGGAGACTGCCTCGGATACGCCGGACACCCGGATGTAAAGACCCCCTATCTCGATACACTTGCCTCACAGGGCGTTAATTTTGACCGTGCCTACAGCGCGTGCCCGAGCTGTATCGCGGCGAGAGCCGCCCTTCACACGGGAATGGAACAGAGCCGGCACGGAAGGGTGGGCTATGAGGACAATATTCCCTGGAGATATGAACACACCCTTGCCGGGGAACTGACAAAAGCCGGTTACTATACACAGTGCGTAGGCAAGATGCACGTCCACCCCCTTCGGAATTACCTGGGCTTCAACAACGTGGACCTGCATGACGGATACCTCCATGCCGCGCGCTATGGGAGCGTCCCCTACCGCGAGTCTCAGTTCGTTGCGGACGATTATTTCCACTGGCTGAAACAGGAGCTGGGAGCCGACGCGGACGTGACGGATACAGGCATCGAGTGCAACAGCTATGTTGCCCGCCCATGGATGCACGAGGAAAAATACCATCCCACCAACTGGGTGACAGACCGCTGCCTGGATTTCCTGCGAAGGAAAGACCCGGACCAGCCCTTCTTTCTGATGGCGTCCTACCTGCGTCCCCATCCGCCTTTTGACGCGCCCCGGTATTACTTTGATCTCTACAATAACAAAGACCTGCGCAGGCCCTTTGTGGGGACATGGGAGAGCGACGAGCTCCTGAACCGGGACGGACGTATCTTTGACTCAAAGACAGGTCCCATTGACGAGGAGCTGATCCGCCAGGCACAGGTCGGATATTATGCCTGCATCACCCATCTGGATCACCAGATCGGCAGGCTGATCATGGCTCTTATCGAGCAGGAGGTCTATGACGATACCATTATCCTTTTCACAGCGGATCACGGCGAGGAGCTGTGCGATCATCATATGTTCCGGAAATCAAGGCCCTATGAGGGAAGCTGCCATATCCCATTCCTGATATGGGCAGGGAAAAATGTCTCCCTGGACGTCAGCCCCTCCGGCGTGTGCCACAGCATCGTGGAGCTTCGGGACGTCATGCCCACCCTCCTGTCTGCCGCCGGAGCGGACATTCCCGCATCCGTAGACGGAAAGGATCTTCTGCCGCTGGCCGCCAGCCCGGAGCGTTCCGTACGCCCATGGCTTCACGGAGAACACTCTTACGGAGAATACTCCAACCATTGGATCGTCACAGAGACAGACAAATACATCTGGCACACTGCCACCGGGCGGGAGCAGTACTTCAATCTGGCAGACGACCCCCATGAGCTGACAGATCTGGTAAACGACAGCGCGTCTGAAGAAAGAATTTCATATCTTCGTTCTTGCCTGATCGATGTGCTGAAAGACAGGCCGGAGGGATTTACAGACGGTACCAGGCTTATCCCAGGCCGCCCCTGTCCCGAGACACTGGACCACATAAGGAGGAATCCATGAGCCACAGACAGTATTCCATCCAGAGCCCAAACATAGAAAAGTTGAACGCATGGCTTCTGTCCATCTCCTTTTCCAAAGACGAAAAAGACTGGAAGAGTGTTTTTCACTCTCACCACTTTACAGAGATTTTTTTTGTTGTCAACGGAGAGGGGAATTTCCTCTTCCGCGACAAAACTTACCACATAAAAACCGGAGACCTTGTCATCATTCCCCCATATATGGAACACACAGAGCAGTCCATCAAGGGAACGCCTCTCGAGTATTATGTGATCGGGGTCGACGGCGTCTCTTTCCAAGTCGCGGGCACCCAGGCAAACGTACAGGTATTCTGCAATTTCAGCAACAAATCGCTGATCGCAGATCTCCTGAGGCAGATGCTCTATGAGGTCCGCAATCCCTCCTATGGCTCTGATAAGATCTGCCAGAACCTGCTGGAGATCCTGCTCCTGAGGATCATCCGCCACCGGCATGTGATCCCGGTGGCCCTCACGTCCACATACATGACGAAGGAATGCGCCCGCATCAAGGAGTACCTGGACAGCAACTACTCGGAACATATCACCCTGGATACGCTGACCAGACTGACACACATGAATAAATACTATATGGCACACTCATTTGCCAAATACACCGGCAAATCGCCCATCCAGTATTTGAATCAGCGCCGTATGGAGGCCGCCTGCACCCTTTTGAAAGACACAGACTACTCGATCGCCTCCATATCTTCAACGGTCGGATTTTCCTCACAGTCATATTTCACGCAGGCATTCCGGAAAAAATACGGCATGACGCCAATCAAGTACCGCCAGCAGAACGCGCCGGACACATGATATACAAAACTATGCTCTCAGAATAAAGGAGGCAGCCCGATTCCCCTGCGCAATCCTGTCTTTTATCTCATATATGCCTCCTTTGTTATTTCATATGATAAAATTCAATGTGCGGATTAAATGCGTCCTTTTCCCAGCAAAGCTTCTGCTGCCCTCTTCCTTTCACGGAAAATTTTCTGGCGTCCGTCTTTTCCCGTGTATACCGGGCAAACCAGTCCTCCATCTCCTTTTTCATGGATTGTATGATGGAAGAATACTCTTCTTTCCCATACAGATCCTCCGCCTCCTCCGGATCCCGCTCCATGTCATATAATTCGCATGGGCCGCCTCCGTAACGGTGGATATATTTATACCTGCCTTTTCTGATCATGCGGGTTTTTCCGTATTCATCATATATGACCACACTGCCCTCTCTCTCCTTTTCAGGGTGACGGAGCAGGTCTGTCATGCTTTTCCCCGGCTGCATTGGTTCCAGGCTCCACTGACATCCGGCCAGCTCAAGGATGGTCGGAAACAGATCGCACTGCCCTGCCATGCTGCGGCATACCGCCCCTTTCTTCACGCTGTCCGGCAGGCTGAAAATGAGAGGCACTTTAACGGATGTATCATACATATTCGGCGGGAAGGTCCCATTTCCCTTTCCCCAGATGCCGTGATGTCCCATATTCATGCCGTTATCCGCGGTAAATATCACGATCGTATCATCCCGCAGGTTCTTTTCTTCCAGCTTTTCAAGAATCCTTCCCACCCCTGCGTCCATGGCGGAGATCGCCGCATAGTATCCGGTCAGGTTCTCCCTTCTCTTTTCCGGTGTGTCGCCGATGGGGCAGGTCCGGATCTGGTTCGGATGTACCGGAAGATCCGGGGTCGCGGTAAACGCGCAGTCCTTATAAAGCTTCCGGTACTCCTCCGGATGCTCCTTTTGATCCCACGGACTGTGAGGAGCTGTGTAATGCACACTGAGGTAGAACGGCTTTTCTATTTCAGCCAGTTCATCAATATAGCGGAGAGAACGCTCTGTGATCAGATCTGTGATGTACCGCTTCTCAACAGACATTTTCCCTTCATCGCATATGTCAGGTTCATAATAGCTGCATCCTCCGCGCCCGATGGTGTACCACTTGTCAAACCCTTTTTTCTTTGACGCGTTGTCCCCGAGATGCCACTTGCCGCTGAGGGCGCACAAATACCCCTCCCGGGCAAGTATCTCTATATAAGTCCTGTGACCTGCCAGGTAGTCGATCGCCCTGTCCTCCATATTGAACCCGGAGAGATGTTTCATGTGGGGATATTTGCCCGCGTCCACATTGCCCATCTCGATCCAGTCCAGGACGCCGTGACACGAGGGCATCTTCCCTGTCACAATGGAGGCTCTGGCAGGCGAACACACAGGCGACGCGCAGTAGAACTCATCAAAACGGATCCCCTCCGCTGCCAGCCTGTCAATGTTCGGCGTCTTTACGTCATGGTTTCCGGCGCACCCCAGCGCCCATGCCCCCTGATCGTCTGTCAGGACAAAAACGATATTTGGTCTTTTTTTCATCCTCTCTCCCCTTTCTCTGTGTGGGATCAGCCCTTGATCCCTCCGCCGGTCACGCCTGCGATGATCTTCTCAGACAAGAAGATATAGAGGAGGAAAGTGGGCAGGAACACGATCACCACTGCCGCGAAGAGGGCCCCATAGTTTCCTGTATATTTCATCGAGTTCACGATCTGCAGCAATCCCACTCCTACCGGGGTCATATCCGATGTATTCGCGAAGATGAGGGCAATAAAAAACTCATTCCACACGCTCAGGAAATTGAAGATCGTCACCGTGATGATGGCCGGCTGCACAAGGGGCAGCATAATGACCCAAAATGTTTTACCCGGGCTGCATCCGTCAATGGCCGCTGCCTCCTCGTATGTTTTGGATAATGTGGCAAAAAAGTTGAGAAGATATGTTGTCGTAAACGGCACATTCAAAAAGATGTACAGCAGGATGAGCAGGATCCTCCCCTTGATCTGCCACTCCGTCGCCAGCGCGAAGATGGGCATGATGATCATGATGGAAGGAATACTCATGGCGATGATCAATCCGGACTTTATCACTTTGTTCCCGAGGAACGAATACCTGGACAAAGCATACGCGGCCGGCGCCGATATGATGACCACTGCCACACAGGAAACAACAGAGTAAAGCAGGGAATTACCGAAAAACTTCGCCACATTCTGGGATTCCCAGGCGTTCACATAATTTTCCGGGTGGAACCCCGTCGCAAATTTAAAGACTTCACCTGAAAATATCTCCCTTGATGTAGAGAGGCTGGCTCCCAGTATCCAGATAAGAAATACAGCTGTAAAAAAAATCCACGCAAGGACGATCACATATCCCGGAAGCAGTGAGAGCTCTTTTTTCCAGTTTATTTTTGCTTTGTATTTTGCTTTTTTATTCTTTTTACTTATCATTCCAAGTTCACCTCTTTTCTGCTTAACAATCAAAACTCCAGATCATCGTCCTTGACCACTTTGTTCACGATAAAATATACGGCCAGTACGATGACTGCCAGCGTTACTCCCACGGCAGCGCCTGCCCCGGCGTCTCTCGTTATGGTAGCCTTTCCGCCAAAAGCAGTGTCGTATAAGTAGACGACGGGCACGATCGTTGTAGCCTCCGTATCCACCGGTGAGAACATTTTTGACCACAGGAAAAAGGTGATGGTATGTACACTCCAAAACGTAATGTTCGTCTTAATGATCCCTCGCAGCAAGGGCAGAGTGATCTGACTGAACTGCTGTATCTTGTTGGCTCCGTCTATAGTCGCCGCTTCATAGAGATCCTGGGGGATACGCTCGATCCCGCTGATGAAGATCAGCATATAGTATCCCACTGCTCCGAAAACAAAAGCAACCAGCATTGCCCAGAACTTCATATCCGCGCCCAGCCATCTAACGCCTTCAAGCCCCAGTTTCTTCAATATCGTATTGAGCATACCGTAATCCTGGTTGTAAATATACTGGATCCACATTGTTGCCATGGCGACCGCGCTGATGACATTGGGCAGATAGATCGCTGCCCTGAAAAATTTCTTAAACCGGATCCCGCTTGTCAGTATCACAGCAAACAGCAGTGAGACCGACAGGGTGAGTACCCCGCCGAACAGCCAGATACTGCCCATGTTCAACATTGATTTGCGATATGTCGAGCTGCCGAATATTTTCGCGTAATTCTCAACTCCATAAAACGACCATGTAGACACATCATCCGTGATACCCTCGATTTTAAAGAAACTCATGACAAAAGTCCTGATCGTAGGATATAAAAACATGATCAACAGAGAAAACACGCACGGCAGAACAAAACATAAGATCAACGCCCTGTTTTTTTTCATGTTCATGCTCCTTCCTTTATCAAAAAAAGGTGGCCCATAAGCGTGCCACCTTTCATGAAATTACATCTGCTCTTAATACAAAGCGTCCATTGCCTCCGCAAACTCTTCTCCGGTAGCAAACTGCCCTTCAAACAGCCTGATGATCGTGTCTTTGAAGCTTGCTTTCAGATCCGCATTATCGTTCATGCCCATGTTCCAGTCAAGCGGATCCGTTGTCGCGTTCAGCGTCTCGATTGTTCCGTCCATGACTGCCGGCGCTGTGTTCGACGGATCAGCCGGGATCTGTGACGCTGTGTCAGCCATTTTCTGGTCCCATTCGCCCTGAGTCAGGAACATGATAAAATCAAACGCAGCCTGAGGATTCTCAGAGTAGGATGGGATCGCCAGTGAGTTAGCGCCCGCGTAAGCGTTTGTGGGATCAACTCCGCCCTCTACTTCCGGATAGTTGAACAGTCCCCAGTTGAGTTCTGTCTGAGTATTGTTATTGACCTCAGCAACTACATAGTTCGCACATACGACCATTGCCACATCCTGATCGAGCCCCATCTTGTTCTGGCTTGCAGGATACTCATCCGGAGCGCCCTCTGCAAGGTAACCGCTTTCAACAAAATCGATGATCTGCTCTGCCGCCTGGATCACACCCTCGTTGGATGCCCATCCGCCGTTTACCGCCAGATCAGAGATCGCGTCCTGACCGATGATCCTGTCAAGGTGATATCCGAAGAAGAAGTCGGCGTAAGCGCCGTCCAGAGCCATCGGCTGATAACCGTTGTCCTTCATCGTCTGGCATGCTGCCAGAAATTCTGTCCATGTTGTGGGGACTTCGATCCCGCAGTCCTCAAAAATGTCTTTGTTGTAGAAGATACCGCCCACCTGAGGCTGCTCTGTTATACAGCAAAGGAAACCCGCGCCCTCGATCGCCTTTTCGTTAAAGCATGCAAAGCTGTGGTCGGAATAATTGGCAGCCTCCGCCATCTCGGTCAGGTCATATAAGTAGTCTTTGTACTGGGCAGTGATCCTCTCATAACCGTCCTCGAAGATATCGATGGGCTCATTTGCCTGGAGGGCTGTGGCGATCATCTCATTGATCGTACGGCCTTTCCACTCGATATTAATGGTCGCTCCGGTCTCCTCTGAAAAGGCGTCTGCCGCTTCCTGTATCACCTGTCCCTGAGGCTCATTGCTGTTCCACATGGACCAGTAGTTCAGCGTGACACCGTCGTATTTTTTGCCTTCGCCGGAACCCGAAGCTCCGTCGCCATTCGATCCACATCCGACAGCAAGTGATACTGCCATTGCCGCTACAAGCATCATACTAACAGCTTTCTTTTTCATTTTTTTCCTCCTTTACTTTTATCCTTTTATTTTTGTAACATCATTATATAACCCCGGAGCTCCATATGCCATCACTATGTTGCTTCATTTTTTATATATCTTGTTTTTTATCTGTGTTTTATACAATCACAGCTCTCAAAAACACATAAATTATGATATATTCATGAATCATGTAATATGTGTCAAGCAATTTTGCATATATTTACTCGTAAAAATCGTCTTTTTATCAACAATCTTTCGTCATATCTCATACCAGTAAATGCCGTTGGCCTCCAGATCAAGGTCGAAGCTTGTTCCATCACCCTTATACACTGTTGTGCTCTGAGGCTCGTAAGTATTGTTTACCACACAGTATTTTCCGTTCTTCACATAGGCGTGTACTTCCACGTTATAGTTCGTGCTGAACCATTTGTGCAGTTCGCCCTCATCGTGGGACGCCCAGAGGATGGAGCGGTACAACAGACGGCTGTTCTCAAAGCTGTACGGAAGTCCGCTGATATATACGGTGCGGCCCTTTCCGAAATCATTGACAGCAAGCTGCACTTCCTTGTCGATCTGCTTCAGGATCGTGGTTCCCTCATATGCATAAATATTTTTCTTTCCCTCACCGAAATCGATCTCTCCTCCGCAGTCCTCTGTGATGAAATGCTCATGCTCATCCCAGTTATATTTATCCACGTTCAGAGTAAATCCGTTCTCTTCCTCCACGCCCATCACTGTGGCAAGCTGGAAGAAATGCCCCTCATGGTGGTGAGCCGCCGGCTCGCCTACGCCGATAAATCCGCCGCCGTTGTAAATAAATTTCTTTACTGCGGTGATGATCTTCTCATCTGTCCAGTTGTCTCCGCCGGTATAGGCTGTATCCGCGTCACCCACGTTGAGAACGACATCAATATCATCGAGAATGTCCGGATTGCTGCGGATGTCGTCAAAGCTGATCCACCTCACATCAAAGGGCGCTCCGCTGAGAGCCTCGATGATCCCCGCATAGGAGTAGTTCTGCTTGTAGTAGATCGCATGGTGTACCATGTGATTGCCCCAGGCTCTCATCCTGCCCCAGCAGTTCAGGACCGCCACCTTCTTCACGCAGTAGGGCGTCGTCCCCTTGATATTATCATACAGCGTGCGGAATTCCCGGCATACGCTCTCCACATAATCGATAAATTCCGGGAACTCCATGGCAAGCTTCAGATATCCTCCGTATCCGATCCGGTCGATGGGCTTTCTCAGGATGGCCCGCCGCGCCGTCACCCAGTTGACCTTGGCTTCCTTCACAGGATCTCCGCCCTCGTGGAACGTATCCGGGAAGAAGTAGGGCAGAAGGCGTCCTTCTGTGTACTTCACGCCCTCGATATCGCTGATCAGGCGAAGGGTCGCTCCGTTTCCAACGCTTCCTACCACCGCGTCCAGTCCCACCTTCTTAAACTCGTCCATAAACGGCTCCATGCCGATCCAGTGGTCGCCCAGGAACATCATGGCTTCTTTTCCGCACTCGTGGGTGATGTCTACCAGTTCTTTCGCCAGCTTCGTCACTTCTCTCCTCTGGAAATCCTGGAAATCCCGAAATTCCTTTGAGGGAATGCGGTATGTATTGTTCATGTAACCCTGGTCAATGATGAACTCCGGACGGAACCTGTATCCCGCCTCTTTTTCAAACCGCTCCAGTATATATGGGCTCACAGATGCTGAATAACCGTACCAGTCCACATATTTCTCCCTTGCCAGTTCATCAAAAATAAGAGTAAACTGATGGAAAAATGTCGTATAACGGATCACATCAACATGAGGATTGTCCGCAATAAATCTGCGCAGGCGCTCTTTCGAATGCTCTCTCGTCTTCGGCTGGCGCACGTCAAAGGTAATCTGCTTCTCAAAATCGGTCCAGCCATTTGTCACCGCATTGTACATATGTACCGGATCCCACATGATATAAGCCAGGAAGCTCACCGTATAATCATGAAACAGGGCCGCGTTATGGATGGTCACGTCTCCGGTCCCGCTGTCATAGCTCCACTGATCTGCCGGGACCACCTCTCCTGTCGTGCGGTCGATCACCTCCCACCAGCGGGTAATGTCATCATGGTCGTTTACTTTCAGCATATCCGGATACAGATGGTTCATCAGATGGATGGAAAGCTCACTGTCCACCGCGGTGTAAAACGGCGTCATGATATACATCTGCTGGATCTCGTCCGGATTCGCTTTTGCCCATGCGTTATCCTTCCTTGTAGTATAATAGGTAGAGTAAACCTTTGCGTCCACGTTTCTCAGCTCTTCCGGATAATCCGTACCGTCGCAGTCCCGGATAGCGTCTGCCCCCCATCGCTCTACCAGTTCCAGTGTCTCCGCCACCACGTCAACGTCTGTGGGTATTGTAACCCTTCCCTTTGTTTGCTCTTTCACTGTTCTTCTCCCTTCTCTCTGCACAATGTCTCAGTTATTGCATGTACATTCTTTGTACATTTTACTAAAAACAAGCATAGGCGAAAAGAAGAAACCCGTCAATTTGCATATTGCTGACATTTTTAGGATTCTTGCTTTGATGATTTCAAAAGAATCCCCGGAGCTGCCGCCCCGGGGATTCTCCGTATACACATAATGCTATGATGCCGTTTGCAGCACTTCAAGCGCAGCGTTTTTGACTATGGTTCCATTGAATTCTTCTCACGCCATCCTTCTCATATAGAAATTCCGCTGAAAATCTCAAATATTTGCAATAAATTTGCCGGTGGCCAGATATATGCTGGTCACCGGCAGTCTTATTAAATACATCTCAGGTAGACTTTCTTTGTATGCGTCAACTATTTATTTTGCCTTTTTTCAGTCTGATCATCATAATAATTCCTGCCGAAATGAGGAACACAGCCCCCCACTCCAAGGCAACAGGTGTATCACCGACTTTCACTGTCTGATTCCTATTATCAGCAGTCGGGGCCTGCACATTGCCGCCACTTCCCGTTGGCACATCACCCGAAGGACCTGCAGACGGATTGTCGGACGGTACTTCCGGAGCGGCCATTGCGTCTGTCTTAACGGTCAGAAGTGCCGCTTCTGATTCATTACCAACTCCATTGACAGCTGTAACCATAATCTCATATGTGGTATCTGCCGTAAGCCCTGTCAACACATACTGTGTATCCGTTATGGCTGTCGTATTCATACGCTGACCATTAACATATACATTATATCCCACAACACCTTCATTATCTCCGGCTGGTCTCCATGAGATGGAGATACTCTCAGACATGACTTCAACTGTGGTCAGATTTCCGGGAGCAGTCGGACGCTGATCCCCCGGCTCCTGGAATGTTACTGTTGTAAAACGGACTACATCCGAGACAGAAGTATTTCCTACCGCGTCCACTGCCTCAATCTTGACCTGATACTCTGTCGCAGCTTCCAAACCTCCCAGTTCATACCGCAGTACTGATGTTGTTAACTCATTTGTCTCACTGATATTAGCCTGTTGTCCTGTGATCGGCGATGCGTTTACCTTAACATCATTCAAATAAATATTATAACCGACCACTCCCACATTGTCAGTTGACTCGTTCCACATAACCACTGCACTGTTATGCGTAATATCACTGATCGTAATTCCATCGGGTTTTGTCGGAGCTTCCCTGTCCGGTGCCACCCCTGTCACAAAGCTGACCGGATTCGATATAGAGCTATTTCCAGCCTCATCCAAAGCCTCAACCTTGACCTGATATTCCGTCTCAGCCGTCAACCCTGTCAGCTGGAACTTCAGTTCTGTTATCGGGAGCGCGTTGACCTTGTTGTCATTCAGATAAATATTATAACCCGCTACCCCTACATTGTCAGTTGACTCCGTCCAGGAAACCACTGCGGTGCTTTCTGTTATGCCGCTGACCGCGACTCCGGAAGGAACGGTTGGCGCCTCATTGTCAGACGTTTGTAGCGCCTCTGTTGCAAAGCTGATGGAGCCTGATGAAGATGTATTCCCTGCTCCATCTACAGCCTCTATCCTGACCTGATATTCCGTCTCAGCCGCCAGCCCTGTCAGTTGGAACTGCAGTTCTGTTACCGGGAGCGCATTGATCTTGTTGTCATTCAGATAAATATTATAGCCCGCCACTCCTACGTTATCAGTTGAGGCAGTCCATGAGACCACTGCACTATTGTCCGTAATGGAGCTGACTGCGACTCCACCAGGAGCCGTCGGAGCTTCATTGTCAGGAGCCGTTTTTGTTGTAAAACTGATCGGATCAGAGACAGATGTGTTTCCTGCCTCATCTAACGCCTCGACCTTGACCTGATATTCGGTTTCAGCTTCCAGCGCTGTCAGCTCACATCTTAATTCTGTTACCGGAGAAGTGTTCACCAGCTTATTATTCAGATAAATATTATAGCCGGTTACTCCCACATTGTCAGTTGACTCCTCCCAAGTGACTTCCGCACTATTGTGCGTGATCTTTCCTACCGCAACCTCACTCGGAGAACTCGGCTTCGTCGTATCCACCGTCTTCACTGTGACGGCTTCTGAGCTTTGGGTATTACTTGACGTATCCACCGATTCTACTACAACTTTATATTCTGTTCCAGCCTTGAGATCGGTGAGCGTATATTCTGTAGCGGTCACCAGACTCTCATTTATTTTCGCTTCATCCACATATATATTGTATCCAGCTACTTCTACATTATCTGTGGATGCTGTCCATGTAATCTTCGCACCGGTCTCCGTGATCTCAGATGCTTCCACATTGGTCGGCGCGTCCGGCGCTTCAGTATCCTCCAGGGTTACCACTTCCACCGCTCGTGCCCGGGCTATATTACCAGCTTCATCTACTGCTTCCACCACAATCTGATAAGTCGTCTCCGGGGTCAGACCTGTCAGTGTATACTCAGTTTCTTCGATCACGCCATCTTGATTTATAAGCGTGAGTTCAGCATTTTCACCCTGATAGTATAAATTATATCCGGCCACTTCTATATTGTCTGTGGATGCTGTCCATGTGATCTTCGCCCCGGTTGCCGTGATATCAGATACGTTCACATCAGTCGGCGCGCTCGGCGGTATGATGTCTTCAATCACTGCATCCTGGTATGTGATGATCGGTGTTATATGCAATGACGGCTGCGTTGCATTGGTTGACTTGGCAACAACACGGATATAATCGCCCTGTCTCACTTCTATGTTGTCAAAATCTTTCCAGTCCGCAGCGCTCACAAAACTTGTACTAAGTGTTACTGACTGTTTCTGCTCGCCATTTACAAGCAGCGATAATGTAACGGTACCAGTGTTTCCGCTCTTACGCAGATATGGCTCATCACCTACTGTAGAATTTGGAGCAGGCTTCGTAACACCACGCTTCACTTTAAAGGAAACAATTCCGGTCTTTGGCGCTCTGAATGTCATAGCAGTCTGAGTATCTCCATTTGGTGCAGAAAGAAGTCCCTGTGTGTTCTCTGTGATCGGGGTACTGTGAGTGGCACCAGTAATACCCGGACCATAATACTGCTCCACCTGCCAGTTCGGAAACGTTGGATCATATGTCATGATATTTGTCCATGCTCCGTTTCCGACCCGCATTTGCCCAAACCATACATTCCCCTGCTGGGGTCCGGCAAAGTCCAGAGCCCAGTGATATTCATTCTTCTGTTTGACCGTATACTCAGACACAGCGTTGTTGCCTGCCGTAATGCGCAGTATTTCTCCGCCGCTGAGCAGATCTTTCTCAGACAATTCCGAACCATCCCTGAGGACTGTCACCTTCGATGTTTCACTGACTGTGATATTCGATAAAAACTCGCTCACCATGGTCGGATTTTTAGCGGTAAACGGAACATAGATCACTTTTTCTGCACTATCTTCATCCGTCATGTACATAGTGGCTATCAGCGTACCTATATACTCTGCCGCTCCGATCTCCGGTGTGGTAGTGATAGTATTGCCAAAGAAATCCTTCTCCACCGCAAATCCATTTGCGTCCGTGATGACTTTTCCCTTATCGATTGCGGGAGAATTCTCCACAAGCTTATAGCCGTCAAACACTGTATTCTGTGCCGGGTTGCTGTGCGGCCTTGCAGTTCCGTCAACTGAAACAGTAGTCGGAGCCGTTCCCGGGTCTGCAAGAACCGGAGTTCCCGCACTTACATTTACTGCATTTGTGTCCCTGTCGGGTATATTTGAGTAATTATAATACAAGTTGTTGTTATAGGTTACTTTATCATTTGTATACCAGGTTTCCGTTTTTGGAGATGTACCGGAATAATAGATAATATTGTTCTCAATCGTTGCCGCGCCATTCTTCATATCCGGACGGATCAGAGGTACGCCCTGTGCAATATAAAATGTATTGTTATATATATGCGCGTCCGGATTGCTCGGTATGTTCAGCGGTCCGATCATATCGTTCTGACTGATATTATAACGGAACGTACTGTTTACAGCCTGCTGAAGACAGAACATAACAGCTCCACCGCTATTCCCGTGGCTGTAATTATACTGATAGAGCGTTCCATCACCCGAGTCGGCGTCCCATGCCTGTCCGTCGCCATTTCCTCTGCCCGCGTTCTTCGTGTCAAAGCACTCATTGTACTGGAATACGGCATTTTTGCACTTCCACGGCCAGATAGCGGCTGCTACCCGACCAAAGTCCGTTGCATTGTAATCCGTTGTATTTATATACTTTGCCGCACCATCGGACACATTGTTTTCTACAATGGGACGGTCGCAATACATCGTTGTGATAGCGTCTCCGCCCACATCCTTCATATAGTTATTGCTTATCACTACATTGCTGTGCCCATACTGCCGCATGACACTATCAGGGAGCTCATCAGTTGTAAACTTCCCCCAGTACGCAGTATATGCCGCAGCTATACCCCAGCGGTATACATTCTCCACATGGCAGTTTGTGATCTGCAGGTCATTATATCTCGGTATGCCCGTCTGCGTTTCATTTGTCGGCAGAGCAGCAATAAAATAGATACCGCCGTTCAACATGTGTTTATTGTATACGTTGCCATCTACATCATGCACATACAGGTCATCCAGAACAATATGGTCTGCCGTTCCAATATTCTGCGTCATTCCAGCCACACCTGTGCGGTCCATTACATTTTTACCATTCCATGGCTTCCCCGCATCTTCAGGATGAAGCTCCCCCCGGTCTCTGTCATTTGTAATCTCAAGACCACTGATCTCGATATATTCTACGTCTTTTAGCAGAACAGCCGAAGAGACATTCCCCTGCCATTTATGTTGCGCATTACCCAGTTGCTGGCCATAGCTCTGATACCATACACCTGTACCATTGGCATTGATCTGAGGACGAGCGCCATCGCCATATGTAGAAATGATAATAGGAGCCGCCTCGCTTCCTTTGCTCCCCTCCTTTATGTGCAGGTATTGACTGTCAAATACAGAGCCTTTTTCCAAAAGCACCTGATCGCCAGGCCCAAGTGTGATCTCATTGATCTTGCTAAGTGATTGAAAGGGCTCATCCTGCGACGTTCCGGGATTCGCATCGTCTCCGTTTACAGAACTTACATAATATGTGGTCCCGATCTCCTGGTTTACTGTTTCCCCCGCTCCTGTATCAGCCGCCTGCACCACAGGTGTCTGGAACATACTTCCTGCCGCGATTACAATGCTCAAAACAGAAGCAATCCACTGATTTCTCTTCATACCATACCCTCCATGTATTTATATGTGATTTACAATAAAGGCAAAGAGCTGTTCTTCATCCGCCTCTACCTTAAGACTTTCTGCACGTTCCTCAATCATTTCCGCATAACGGAGCTGCCGTATCTCATTGTCTACCGCGCTCCTGACCGTATCCAGCGGAATAATCTCACCGCTTTCATTGATCATGTCCCCATTGCTTTCATAGTATTTTCTGGCCTCCTCATCCGCCACCTCCATATCTGCATTGGAACTATCATTACAATAGGCCTCTTCAACCTGGTTCAGCTCATAATCAAGATACTGCTCCATCGAATACTCTACCAGGCCATAGATAACCTCGCCGGCTTCCTTTGCAGCTTTTCTTTCCTCATTCAACTGCTCCAGATACTTTTGTTTGTCGGCATATGACATGCGCTCAAGATATCCCTTTTCTTCTGCAACCGCATAAACTGCATACCGGTATCTAAGTTCTTCGACAGCAGCTTCAGCAAGTTTTCTGCAAGGCACATCGCCTTCATAATCCCTCGTCCAAAAATCACCCCCTATATCCGCATTATACTGAGAAATAAAATACGAGGTCACATCATACTTAACAGTATCTATAGCCTGAAGAAACTCGTCTTCACTGATCTTACTTCCGTCTATTGCCAGCTCGACCGCCTCTGTTTCCCTTTCTTTTGTCATTATGACTACTGCCACAGTTGTGATAATGACAATGAGAAGAATCAAAATAAGTGCTGTCATTTTTCTACTTTTTTTTACATCATTTTGTACATACTTCTCCATATTTCAATTATACTCTATCATATATTTTGCATGCTTGTATAATCCGTGCTTTTTTATGGGATTTTTTTGTATAATCAGGAACTTTTCATTTACTTTTTTGATGTTATGTCCTATAATGTAGTAAAATATTTTGAAGCATAAGAGGTGGCCTTTCATGCAGTATATGAGTAATTATCTTCCACTCTATGAGAATTCAGTGTCCGAGGCAGCGTTTCTGTCGCAGGAAGCAGGCTATCATTTTGAGAAGTATCTACATACCGATTTTGTGATGATATCACCTTACACCGTACACTCTTTTTCCGTACCAGAAGATGAAGAGTGCTCATTTTATCACATCCAATTTTCTCCCAGGCTCTTTTCACAAATCGCATTGATACAAGATACAAAAAATCCGGTCAGCCTCATTCACTCTCTTCTTTTCCACTTCCACTTTTTTCACAGGCAGGCAGCCACAGAAGACATCCGCCGAATCGTCCCTTCAGTCATCCCTTTATATAATTCCCCGGCCTCCAATAGATCAATTGCATCTGGGGAAATCAATGTTCTCCTCCTGCAGCTTTTGATTGAAATATTTCATTATTACAATGGGGACGAAACCGTTTGCAGTCCGTCAACTGCACCCGGCCGATACATCTCTTTTACGATGGATTTCATAGAGAAGAACATAGAGAAGAATTATGAGAAAAAAATCCTGATCCAGGACATTGCTTCCTGACTGCGCATATCCGCCCGGTATCTGGGAAAGATATTCTCCAGCTATATGCATATGCCCTTGGGAAGCTACATAAATATTTACCACATACACAAGGCCATCGGCATGATGGAAGATCCCGATCTTTCCCTGACAGAGATCGCAGGTAAGATTGGGCTGGAAGATTCACAGCATTTTTCTAAATTGTTCTTGCATGTGATCGGGACACCTCCCTCTCAGTACAGAAAGCAGTTTTTGCTGCGCAAAACATAAACCCCAGGATGCAAGAATCCCATTCACGGATTGTATACCGTCAAAATGACCGAAAACAGCGGAAGAGTATTTTTCAGGATATATTGGAGAAGTAATTCTCCTTTTCGCACCGGCTGCTCGGCAAATGCCTTCTGTAAAGTCCGGATGGCAGGTGCTGAGGTGATGTGCCGATCCGTAATCCTCGCAATGATGCTTTGGCTTTTTAGGACGGCCAATCGCATACAGCCCTATTTCTTTATTCATATACTTATGAATGGTTATGGGACTGTAACGAAGCCTTTGCGTTCCAGTTAAACGGTCATGCTTCGGTATTCGTCCAACTGGCTGCACCACTTGGAGATACTGGCTTGGAGACGGACGAACTTGCCTTCGGCTATATCCTTCCCACTACCGGGTAGATTTGGGACTCACACTCTTAAGAGACGTGCGCCGCAAGGCGCACATACAAAAAGAGAGGGGGCTGTCGGGAAATAGATAGTCTTAATCGGGGGCAGACGTGACTCATGCGAGT
>ERZ1090864.71-NODE-71-length-50938-cov-46.632667_pt1 | contig 50938 bp, 43 predicted proteins | sample MGYA00478479_ERZ1090864 | MGnify/ENA primary metagenome ERZ1090864 (study PRJEB33644, sample SAMEA5815743) | chicken gut metagenome | biome: Chicken; feature: Gastrointestinal Tract; material: Caecum | place: Ireland | collected 2019-01-01 | study: A study of the...
GCCGAAGATAGTTGGCTGGACACGGCCTGTGAAAATAGGTAGATGCCGGCTTCTCAAAAAGCAAAACCCCTGAGGTAAAACCTCGGGGGTTTTTGCTGTATGTTTACATATTCTTATGCTTTATAAGCAATGCAGTTCCCCAGAGACCACCTGCAAACATAACCTCCAGAATACCCAAAACATGGAGCGGGTAAAAAGCAGGAAGATTTGCTAGACAGGCATACAGGTGATTTAGTCCAAGAGCCCAGCACAATATAGTAGATTGAAATGTGAGAGGCTTTGCCCAGCTGGTTTTGCCTTGAATGAACGCATATAGAATGGCCGCAATCAGCGCAATATTCCATAGGGCAATTTCACGTTGCCAACCTACAGCTATTCCCCAGGCAGAATAGACGGCAAGCTGCGGAAAACAGAATTGCCAAAGCAATGCCCCGCTGCAAGCTAAGAACATAAAAAACAAGTAAGAAAAGAATGGGCTTTTGGAAAACGCTTTCATAGCTGCATCCTCCTTAATGTGAAATTTATTTCATATTAAGTATAAGAGGAATGCACTGAAATGTCAAGCAAAACATGAAGAATCAGTCGTGTTTTACTTGCGCAGGATTCCGCGATAGGGTATACTGAAAGCAATGCAATATTCAGGAGATGAAAAGATGGTAACGAATGAAGTTCGGGTCCCGAAACAAAAACGTTCGATTCAAAAATATGATGCGATCGTCCGCGCGGGCTATGATTTATTTTGCCAGCAGGGCTATTATAAGACCAATACAGCGGAAATTGCAAAGCGGGCCGGGGTTTCTGTAGGAGTTGTCTACAGTTACTTTCAGGATAAAAAAGACATCCTGATACAAGTGATTGATGCTTACCTGATGGAATTGGAGCAAAGATTTTCCACGGTTCTGGATGAAATGACTGCCGGTCAAGAACTGGAGAGCGTGATAGAGCGGTTTGCAGAGTCATTGCGCGCATCCCATAGGATGAATCAGGCGGCACATGACGAATTCCTGGCGCTGGCACTGCGCAATGAGGAAATTCGGAAAAAATTCGATTCGTTTGAAGATAAAATCCTGCAAGAGCTTTTTCGGGAACTGAGCAAGCGGCAGAATATTGCAAAAGTGCATTTGATGGAAAGGCTCAGGCTAAGCTATGGCGTGATAGAACATTTATGCCATGATACAATTTGGGCAAGTGCGACCCAAGAAGAATGGGAAACTGCTAAAGGGTTGTCCATTTCAATGATCTCAACCTTATTGCTGAATCACACATAAGAAACTGTTAGGAGGAACTTTATGATCTACACGGTCACACTCAACCCGGCGCTGGACAAAACGGTGGAGATACCCCACTTTGCCCTCGACGCGGTGAACCGGATCGCCTCTGTCCGCACCGACCCGGGCGGCAAGGGCATCAACGTCTCAAAGGTGATCGCAAAGCTGGGCGGGCGCAGCCGGGCGGTGGGCGTCGTGGCGGGCGGCGCCGGGCGCGCCCTGGCCGCGCAGCTGGAAGCGCTGGGGCTGGACACCCTCCTGGCCGACGCCGGCGAGGGGGAGACGCGGACCAACCTCAAAGTGATCGACCCGGCAGGGCATACCAACACCGACATCAACGAGCCGGGCCCCGCCGTCGCCGCAAAGGTGCTGGAAAGCCTGCTGGAACGTCTGACGGGCAGCGTCCGGGCGGGGGACATCGTGGTGCTTGCGGGCAGCCTGCCTGTGGGCGCGCCGCAGGACACCTACCGCACCTGGACCGCCGCCTGCCGTCAGGCGGGGGCAAAGGTGTTCCTGGACGCCGACGGCGCGCCGCTGGCCGCCGGCATCGAGGCCCGGCCCTATCTGGTCAAGCCCAACGAGCACGAGCTGGCCCGCCTGCTGGGGCGCGAGCTGGGCGGCGTCGGGGAGCTGCGCGCCGCCGCAGGCGAGCTTCTGGCGGCCGGGGTGGAAAAAGTGGTGGTGTCCCTGGGCAGCCGGGGCGCGCTGTACGCCACCAAAACACAGGTCATCCTGGCCGACGGCCTGCCGGTCAAAGTGGGCAGCACGGTGGGGGCAGGGGACAGCGTGGTGGCCGCGCTGGCCTGGGCCGAAGAACAGGGCCTGTCCCTGGAGGAGGCTGCGGTCCTCTCGACGGCCACCGGCGCAGCCAACGTCATGTGCAGCGGCACCCAGGCGGCCGACGCTGAGACGGTCAGGGCGCTGATGCCGCGCGTCACCTGGCGGACGCTGTAAACCCCTTTTCAGGCAGCAAAAAGTCCCGTCCATCCGGTTGCGGAGGGCGGGACGTTTTTATTTGTTCTGCTCCGGGGCGGTGGGCTGGCGGCGGCGGGTGGCCGTATCCTCAAAGCTGAAGGACGCCGGCTGGTGGCGGGACTGGGTGTACTCGAACAGCAGCCCGTCGGCGTTGAAGGTCACGCTGGACACCACCACGACGCTGCCGTAGCCGTCCAGGTCCAGCAGGGCCTCGTCCCGGGTGGTGGCGCGCTCCACCGTGACCCGGCGCTTAGTGGTGGCGATGCGGATGTGCAGCACCTTTTCGATGTATTCGTAGATGGACTGCGCCGCGATCTCGGCGGTCAGGCCGGGCACCATCGCCTGGGAAAAGTAGTTCACGTCCAGAATCAGCGCCTTGCCCTCGAGGTAGCGCACCCGCTCGATGGCCCACAGCGGTTCGCCCACCATGAAGCCGCTCTGGGAGGCCAGACGCTCGTCGGCCTCCACCTGTTCAAACCGCACCACTTTGGTGACGGCGTGCAGGTTGTTGCGCTCGTCCGTCTCCCGGAAGCTCTCGATCACGCCGATCAAAAAGGAAGCCTTGCCGGCCGGCCGGTAGATCACCCGCACCCCCTTGCCCTGGATGGGCTGGAGATAGCCGGCGGCGGTCAGGTCGGCCAGGGCGCGGCGCAGGGTGTTGCGCGCGCAGCCGTACTCCTGGATCAGCTCGCTCTCGGCAGGCAGCAGGGACTGGTAAGGATAGTCCTGCGCTTCGATCTTCTGTTTGATACTGCGGTAAATGCCCTCAAATTTGGCCTTGGGCATACAACATCGCCTCCACCATGTTCAAATGTTTGAACTCAGTATACAGCAAACATCGCCAAATCGCAAGGGGTCTGTTTGTGCCAAGCTCTGAAAAACCGCTTTTGATAAGACGTTTTTCCGAAAATGCGTTGACTTTGCCGCCCGGGGTGCTATACTTGTGCCAGAACGAAAAGATGTTTGAACTTGTTCAGAGGTTTGAACAGGCGGACATCGAGTTGAAGGAGGATGTTTCATGGGTAAATACGTAGAGGACGCCAAAGAACTGCTCGCGGCAGTCGGCGGCAAAGAAAACATCGCTGCGGTATCGCACTGCGTCACCCGGATGCGCTTTGTGCTGAACGATCCGGCCAAAGCAGACGTGCCCCGCATCGAAAAGATCAAGTCGGCCAAGGGCACCTTTACCCAGGCCGGTCAGTTCCAGGTCATCATCGGCAACACGGTCAGCGACTTTTACAACGATTTCGTGGCCGTGTCGGGCATCGAGGGCGTCTCGAAGGACGCCGTCAAGAGCGCGGCCAAGCAGAACCAGAACCGCGCTCAGAAGATCATGAGCGCCCTGGCCGAGATCTTCGCCCCGCTGATCCCCATCATGATCACCGGCGGCTTGATCCTGGGCTTCCGCAACTGCATCGACAGCATGTACCTGCTGGAAAACGGCACCAAGACCCTGGTGCAGGTCAGCCAGTTCTGGAGCGGCGTGGACAGCTTCCTGTGGCTGATCGGCGAGGCCATCTTCCACATGCTGCCGGTCTGCATCTGCTGGTCGGTGACCAAGAAGATGGGCACCACCGAGAGCCTGGGCATCGTCCTGGGCCTGACCCTGGTGTCCAGCCAGCTGCTGAACGCTTATTCGGTGGCCACCACCGCCGCCGCCGACATCCCCAAGTGGGACTTCGGCTTCGTCCAGGTCAACATGATCGGCTACCAGGCGCAGGTCATCCCCGCCATGCTGGCCGCCTTCACCCTGGTGTACCTGGAGCGCTTCTTCCGTAAGATCTGCCCGGCCGTCATCTCGATGATCGTGGTGCCCTTCTGCAGCCTGGTGCTGTCGGTCATGGCCGCCCACTTCGTGCTCGGCCCCATCGGCTGGGCCATCGGCTCCGCGGTTTCGTCCGCCGTGTACGCCGGCATCTCCGGCCCGTTCCGCGTCATCTTCGGCGCCGTGTTCGGCTTTGTGTACGCCCCGCTGGTCATCACCGGCCTGCACCACATGTCCAACGCCATCGACCTGCAGCTGGTGGCCGACTTCGGCGGCACCATGCTGTGGCCCATGATCGCGCTGTCCAACATCGCCCAGGGCTCCGCCGTCCTCGGCATGATCTACCTGCAGCGCAAGAACGCCGCCGCACAGGAAGTCAACGTCCCCTCCTGCATCTCCTGCTACCTGGGCGTGACCGAGCCTGCCATGTTCGGCGTCAACCTGAAGTATAACTTCCCGTTCCTGTGCGGCATGATCGGTTCGGCTGTGGCCGGCGTCGTCTGCACCGCCACTTCCACCACCGCCAACTCGGTGGGCGTCGGCGGCCTGCCCGGCATCCTGTCCATCCAGCCCGCTTATATGCTCACCTTCGCCATCTGCATGGTCATCGCCATCGTCATCCCCTTTGTGCTCACCGTCGCTGTGGGCAAGAAGAAGGGCGTCAACTGAGCCATGCACCAGACCGTAGACTACACCCCCTCGCGGGATGACCCCTATTTTGAAGCGTCCCTGGTGGAATACCGGGCCCACCGTCCCGCCAAGACCACCGGCAACCCCTACCATGTGCTGGGCGAGCCGGTGGGAGATATGCGGGACAACATGGGCTGCCAGAACCGGGACCTGTCCGCCGGCGTGACGGTCCGCCGCGTCACGCTGGACGGCGTGCAGGCCCGCTGCTACCAGGCGGGCGAGGACCCGGACGGCCCGTGCCTGTTCTTCATACACGGCGGCGGCTTTGTGGGCGGCTCGGTCCAGGTGATGGAGAACCCCTGCAAGTACCTGGCCCAGATCACCGGCGGGCTGGTGGTCAACATCGACTACCGCCTGGCCCCCGAGACGGCGTTCCCCGGCAGCATGGTGGACTGCATCCGGGCGGTGCGGGCCATGCTGCGGGACGGCAATTTCCAGTTCGACCGCCGCAAAGCGTTCCTGGCAGGGGACAGCGCCGGGGCAAACCTGGTGCTGGCCTGCCTGCAGACGATGAAGCCGGGGTACTTCGCCGGGGCGGTGCTCTACTACCCGGTGGTGGACCTTGCCTGCGGGCCCCTTTGGCACTGGGACGAGAGCCTGTACCGGGGCTGGCCCGACGCGCTGGTGCAGCACTGCGCCACCAGCCTGCAGGGCAACGAGCCCCTGATGCAAAAGCTCTACCTGCAGGGCAACGCCGGCGCCGACGACCCGCTGGTCTCCCCCATCTACCGGGAAGGGGGCTTCGGCTGCCCGCTGCTGATCCAGTATGCGGAATACGACTACCTGCGCCCGCAGGTGGAAGCCTTTGCCCGGCGGCTCGCCGCCCAGGGCGCCCAGGTAGACACCATCCTCTACCGGGGCCTGAACCACGCCTTCCTCGACCTGTTTGGGATCGTGCCCCAGGCGCAGGAGAGCGTTGACCGGATGGGCGCGTTTATCCGGCGGCATGGATAAGGAGAAAGAGGCCCCGCGGGCAGGCGGGGCAAATGATAAGAGGCAACGAAGAAACATTTTTGTGCGAACTACAGGAAGGGAAGGTGCGATTCATGGCAAATTTTCAGGATAAAGTCGTCTACCAGATCTACCCCAAATCGTTTTGCGACACCAACGGCGACGGCCTGGGCGACCTGCCCGGCGTGACCGCCAAGCTGGACTATCTCAAGGACCTGGGGGTGGATTACCTCTGGCTGACCCCCTTCTTCCCCTCGCCGCAGCATGACAACGGCTACGACGTGGCCGACTACTGCGCCATCGACCCCCGTTTCGGCACCATGGAGGACCTGGAGACCCTCGTCCGGGAGGCGGACAAGCGCGGCATCGGCCTGATGCTGGACATGGTGTTCAACCACACCTCCACCGACCACGAGTGGTTCCAGCGGGCTCTGGCCGGGGAGAAGAAGTATCAGGACTACTACATCTTCAAAGAGGGCAGCCCCGACAAGCTGCCCACCAACTGGGTGTCCAAATTCGGCGGCCCGGCCTGGGAGTATGTGCCCAGCCTGGGCAAGTGGTACCTGCACCTGTTCGACGTCAGCCAGGCCGACCTGAACTGGGAGAACCCCGAGGTCCGGGCCGAGCTGGCCTCGGTCCTCCGCTTCTGGAAGGGCAAGGGCATCAAGGGCTTCCGCTTCGACGTGGTCAACCTGATCTCCAAGCCCGAAGTGTTCGAGGACGACGACAAGGGCGACGGCCGCCGCTTCTACACCGACGGCCGGAACGTCCACCGCTACCTGCAGGAGCTGGTGGCCGCCGGCGGCATCGAGGGGATGATCACGGTGGGCGAGATGTCCTCCACCAGCCTGGAGAACTGCATCGGCTACACCAACCCCGACAACCACGAGCTGACCATGACCTTCAGCTTCCACCACCTGAAGGTGGACTACAAGAACGGGGACAAGTGGGCCCTGATGCCCCCCGACCACATGGCCCTGAAAAACCTGTTCACCCTCTGGCAGGAGGGGATGCAGGCCGGCAACGGCTGGAACGCCCTGTTCTGGTGCAACCACGACCAGCCCCGCGCCGTCAGCCGCTTTGGCGACGAGGGCAGGTACTGGAAAGAGAGCGCCAAAATGCTGGGCACCGCCACCCACATGATGCGGGGCACCCCTTACATCTACCAGGGCGAGGAGCTGGGCATGACCAACTGCCACTTTGCCGCCATCGGCCAGTTCCGGGACGTGGAGAGCCTGAACTACTACCAGATCCTCCAGCAGCAGGGCAAGACCCCCGCCGAGGCGCTGGAGATCATCCAGCAGCGCAGCCGGGACAACGGCCGCACCCCCATGCAGTGGGACGCTTCGGCCCACGCTGGCTTTACCACCGGCGAACCCTGGATCGGCGTGGTGGACAACTACCAGACCATCAACGCCGCCGCCGAGGTGGGCGACCCCGACTCCATCTACAGCTACTACAAGCAGCTGGTGGCCCTGCGCAAGCAGCACCCGGTGATCCAGTCCGGCAAGATCGAGTTCCTCGATAAGGACGACCCCGACCTGCTGGCTTACCGCCGCTGGGACGCCCAGCATGAACTGCTGGTGCTGTGCAACCTGACCGGCCACGACGCCCCCGCCGCCCTGCCCGAGGGCTGGCAGGACGCCAGTGTGCTGCTGGGCAACTACCCCGACGCGGCCCCCCGCGCGGCCCTGCGCCCCTATGAGGCGCTGGTGCTGGAGCGCTGAACGCAAGCCATCTCCTACCCTTCATAAGAAGAAGCATATCCTTCAAAGAGTTCGCCCGCAGGGCCGCTTCGCCGGCTGTGCGGGCGTTCTCTTTTTGTGGGATTTTGGCCTGCCCCCTCGCCAACGGGGCGAAAATCTGTTACACTAAAAGCAGCGCTTTGACCCCGAAAAAACCGCGGCGGGAGCGTATCCTGCCATTGAGGGGAAGCATGACCGGAAGGGAGGCCCATCCATGCAGCTAGAAACAGAACAGCCCATGCGGCGCAAGGAACACAGCATCGTGTTTGAAGTCCGGGCGGCCCAGACCGACCCGGCGGCCGCCGACGCCCTGATCGGGCAGTATATGCCCTTTATCCGCAGCGAGACCTGCAAATTCACCCACGCGCCCATCGAGGCCGGCCACGAGGACGAGCTGAGCATCGCCACGCTGGCTTTTTACGAGGCGGCATTGTCCTATCAGCGGGGGCGGGGAGCCTTTTTGCCCTATGCAGCGGCGGCCATCCGCAACCGCCTGATCGACCACTACCGGGTCGAGCAGCGGCACGGCGGCACCGTCTCTCTGGACGTCCCCGCCGGAGAGGACGGCCGCCTTTTGTCTGAGACCCTGCCCGACACCCGGGACGAGATCGCAGCCTACGACCTGCGGGAGGCCACCCGGGCCGAGATCGCGGAATTTGGCCGGCAGCTGGCTTCGTTCGGCATTGGCTTTTCCGATGTGGCAGATAACTGCCCCCGGCAGGAGCGCACCCTGGCCGCCTGCCGGGCGGTGCTGGACTGCGCCCGGGCCAACCCCATCCTGCTGGACAAGCTGCTGCGCACCGGGCGGCTGCCCATACGGGACCTGGTCCTTGGCTCCGGCGTGGACAAAAAGACCATCGAGCGCCACCGGAAATACCTGGTGGCTATCCTGCTGGCGTTTACCAACGGATATGAGATCATCCGGGGACACTTGTGCCAGCTGACGCCAAGAGGAGGGACGCGGGAATGAAATACCTTGTCATGGAGACCCACCCCGCCTATGCGGTGGTGCTGGACGAACGGGGCCGCTTTTTGAAGGCGGCCAACCTCCACTACCAGGTGGGCCAGACGGTGGAGGATGTGGTGGAGCTGCGCCTGCCCCCGCCCCGGCGGCGCTTCCGGCCGGCTTGGGGGGCGCTGGGCGCGCTGGCTCTGGCTGCCTGCCTCTGTCTAGGCTTCTTCGGGTACTGGCAGCCCAACTTTATCCCTTATGGGACGCTGCGCATCCAGATCAATCCCGATGTGGAGCTTTCGGTCAGCAAAACGGACCGCGTGCTGGACCTGCGGGCTCTCAATGCTGACGGCGAGACGCTGCTGGACGGCCTGGACCTGAAAGGGGAGGACAGCGACGACGCCGTGCAGGAACTGGTCGAGAAAGCCTTTGAAAAGGGCTTTTTGGCCCAGGGCGGGGCCGTGTCCATCACGGCCAGCAGCGAGGACGACGACTGGCAGATCCGGGAGGAAGCAGCCCTCCAGGCCCAGCTGCAGGCGAAATACGGGGATGGCATCGCCGTTTACCTGGGCGGGGCGGTGCCCGAGCAGGACGCCGCCGGCCAGCAGGAACAAAACCGGCAGCCCTCCTCTGTGCCTGCCCAGGCCCAGCCTGAGAGCGCGCCCCCGGCGGCTTCCCAGACCCAGCCCGCCGCGCCGTCCCGGGGCGACCCCCAGGACGACTGGGACCCCACCGGCTCGGACTATCCTTATGACAGCGATGACGATGACGACGATGAGGACGAAGACGAGGAGGATGAGGATGAGGACGAGGATTGGGACGACTGGGACGAGTACGACTGACCAGGCTTGAAAAAATTTGCGGGACGGCCCCGGTTTTGGGCGGGCTGGCACGTATCCTTTGGATGTAAGCCGAACGCAAAAGAAATTTTGAAAAAACTTTTGCAAGACCCCGGTTTCGGGGCAGCGGCTCCGTAAACTGAAAACAAAGGAACAAACAACCACCCCCACAACTATAAGGAGATGACTACCATGAAAAAGAACCGCAAGCTGAGCCTGACCCTCGCCGCCGCCCTGGCCCTGACCGCCCTGACCGCCTGCGGCTCCCTGTCCGCTTCCGCCGCCATTGATGCGGCCGGCGCCAAACGGATCGCCGCCGAGCATCTGGGCCGGGACGTCAGCGAGCTGCGCGTCCTTGAATGCGAGCGGGACGACGGCAAGTACGAGATGGAGGTCCTGGTGGACGGCGTCAAGTACGACTTTGAGATCGGCGCATCCAGCGGCAAAGTGCTGGAATGCGAGCGCGACAGCCGCGACTGGGACGACCGCTACGATGACGACTGGGACGACCGCTACGATGACGACTGGGATGACCGCTACGATGACGACTGGGACGACCGCTACGATGACGACTGGGATGACCGCTACGACGAGTGGGACTGAGCTTTTCCCACGCTCTGCTGACGGGACAGCTTCCAGCTAAACAGAAAAACCCCCGGGCGCGGTAAGCGTCCGGGGGCTGCGTTTGTGTGGGGGTCATTCCAGCAAAAGCACCGCTACATCGTTCACATTGGTGCCGGTGGGGCCGGTGATGAGCAGGCCGTCCACCGCCGCGAGGGCGTGGTAGGCGTCGTTTTGGGCCAGCACGGCGGCAACGTCCAGCCCGTGGGCCGTGAGGGCGGCCAGGGTGCCGCCGTCCACATAGCCCCCGGCGGCGTCGGTGGGGCCGTCGGTGCCGTCCGAGCCCACGCTGAACAGCGCCGCGTCAAGGCCGTCGAGGCCGGGCGCGGCCGCCAAAGCCAGCTCCTGATTGCGGCCCCCGAGGCCCTGCCCGGTCAGATGGACCACCGTCTCGCCCCCGGCCAGGAAGGCGCGTTTGCCGCCCGGCCCGGCGTGGGTGCGGGCGATGTCGGCCAGGAAGCGGCCGGCCTCCCGCGCTTCGCAGTCCAGATGGTCGGTCAGGAGCAGGGGCTGGTAGCCCAGGGCACGGCAGGCGTCCGCGGCGGCGGCGCACAGCTGCCGGACGCTGCCGGTGATCTGGGTCTCCACGTTGGAGAGGGCCTTGGGGGTCTCCCGGGCCAGCAGCGCGCAGGCCGTGGGGGACAGGCGGAGGCGGTACTTTTGGGCGATGGCCAGCGCCTGGGCGCAGGTGGAGCGGTCGGGCGCGGCGGGCCCCGAGGCGATCATGTCCAGCGGGTCCCCCAGCACGTCGCTGAGGACGATGCTGTACACCCTGGCCGGGGCGCAGGCCAAGGCGAACCGCCCGCCCTTGACGGCGGACAGCCGCTTGCGGATGGTGTTCATCTCCACGATGCCAGCCCCGCAGGCCAGCAGCTGGCCAGTGATGTCCTGCAGCTCGGCGCCGGGCAGCAGGGGCTTTTCCAGCAGGGCGCTGCCCCCGCCCGACAAAAGGAACAGGACGGTGTCCCCCTCACGGGCGCTTTCGGCCAGGTCCAGGGCGGCCTGGGTGGCCCGGAACGAGTTCTCGTCCGGCACCGGGTGCCCCGCCTCGTAGCAGGCAACGCCGGGGATGGGCCCCTGCACGTGGCCGTACTTGGTCACCACCACGCCGGCATCCACCCGGCCAAGGGTCTCGACGGCGGTGCGGGCCATGGGCCAGGCAGCTTTGCCGGCGGCCACCAGCAGCACCCGGCCGGGAAAGCGCCGTCCCTCCAGCGCACGGCGCACCGCCTCGTCGGGCAGGACGGCGGCAATGGCGGCGCGGACGATGGATTCAGCGTCGGCGCGCAGGTTTTTGTGCATCAACGGCACTTCCTTTCTGATGGGGCGTTTACAGCAAAAGCGGGCAGAGCACCGCGGTCAGGATGCCCGCCACCACCAGGGATAGGCTGCTGACCGCCTCGGCAGTCTGGCTCATCTCGGCGGCCTTGGACGTGCCGATGACGTGGGCCGACGTGCCGAAGGCCGCGCCCTGTGCGGCGGGGTGGTCCAGCCGCAGCAGGCGGCACAGCTGCGGCCCGAACACGCTGCCCAAAATGCCGGTCAGGATGATGGCGGCGGTGGTCAGGGCCGGCGCGCCCCCGGCGGCCTCGCTGACGGCGATGCCCATGGCGGTGGTGATGCTCTTGGGCAGCAGGGAGAGGGTGAGCACCGAGTCCAGCCGGAACAGGACGGCCAGCCCCCAGACACAGCCGAGGCTGGTCAGGGTGCCCGCCGCCACCCCCGCCAGAATGGCGGGCAGGTCATGGCGCAGCCGCCGGAACTGGGCGTGCAGCGGGATGGCCAGGCAGACGGTGGAAGGGGTCAGCAGCCAGGAAAAAGCCTCACAGTGGCGCTGATACGTCTCGTTGGAGATGCCGGCCGCCGCCAGCACCACCGCCGTCAGGACGGCCGCGATCAGGATGGGGTTGAAGATGGGCAGCCGCAGCTTTTGCTGGCACAGTCGGCCCAGCTCATAGGCAAAAAAGGTCAGGGCCACCGCAAAGAGGGCCGACGAGGCAAGAAAGTCAGTCATGGGGTTCCTCCTTGGGGCTGCGGCCCAGCAGGGCCTGGGTGACGGCGCCCGTCACCGCGAATACCACCACCGTGGACAGCACGATGATGCCCAGCACCGCCGGCCAGACCGGGGCCAGCATGGGCCAGACGTCCACCAGGCCCACCGCCGGCGCGATGAACAGCAGGGGCATCAGCCCCAGCAAAAACTGGCCGCAGCCGGCCACCGAATCGAGAGGCAGCCGCCCGCTTTCCAGCGCCAGAAAGAGCAGCGCCAGCCCCCATACCGCCGCCGGGATGGGCAGGGGCAGCGCCGCGTGCAGGGCCTCGCCCGCCAGGGTAAAGCCGGTGATCCACAAAAATTGCTGCAGATAACGCAAAAATGATCCCTCACTTTGTTTTACTTCTGCCGCCTGCCGCGCGCGGCAGACAGTGCGCCCCCTATTATGGCACAAAGCGGCGATTTGTCAAGAGCTGCCCGCGCCGAAGGGTTGACAGCGGGCCGCCGACGTCCTGCCGGGCGGGGAACGGAAGGCGCTCCGCCGCTCTTTTGTGCGCCCTGCTGTAAAATGCCTGCTGCGGCTTGTGCAGGGTGCGCAGTTGACATCCCTGGGGTTATGTGGTATATTTATAACACAAAGAGCGAAATATACCGCATGACAAGGAGGCGTCGCCATGAAAAAGAAGTATTACCTTGAAGGGATGCTGGGCCTGCTCTCCCTGCTGGGCTTTGTGGGCTTGTTCACCGAAGAGCGGATGTTCCTGGCATTCTTTGCGTTCGCGTGCAATTTCCAGTATTTCTTCATCCCGGCGGACGAGATGATGACCGCCTACATGAACAAATCGGCGGCCCGGGCTTTTTACGGCGATATGTTCCTGACCGGGGCGGTGACGCTGGGCTGCATCCTGGCGGGGCTGCCCGCCGGCAGGGCCCTTTTGTACGGCATCCTGGCGGGATGGGCGGCCGCGGTGGTGGTGCAGTCGTTGTCCGTCTCGTTTTACAGGTTCCGGGAAAGCTGGGGCGCCCAATGATCCGCAACCGCATGAAGGAATACCGCGCCCGCACCGGTATGAAACAGGAAGAACTGGCCGCCCTCGTGGGGGTCCGCCGGGAGACCATCGGCAATCTCGAAAACGGCAAGTACAATCCGTCCCTGGTCCTGGCCTGGAACATCGCCAGGGTCTTTGGCGTGACCATCGAGGACGTGTTCACGGTGGAAGAATGAAGGAGGCCCCATGAAAAAACTGAGCTGCGTGTTCTTTGGTTTGGCTGTTTTGCTGTCGGACGTGATGTGCTGGGTGGTGGGCTATACCTACAGCAGTATGCTGTGGGGCGGCCGGTACGCGGCCTACAGCGCCCCGGCCTGGACGGCCTGGCTGACGGCGCTGCCCTTCCTGGCGGGCATTGCCCTGTGCGCCGCGCTGGGGGCGTATCTGCGCCGAAAAAGCCGGTGAACGGACAAAAACGGGTTGACAACCCTCCTTTGCCGTGCTACAATGCTTGCAACAAAGGCTGTGACCGGGAAAAGTAAGGCCCAAGCGCCACCCTGCCAGAGAGTGCGGGCAGGTGGGAGCCGCACAGGGGGCCGGGCCTGAAGAACACCCGCGAGCCGCCGCCTGAACCTGCGCCCCTGCCGGCGCGGCAGTAGGGCTGGCCGGAGGCCGCACGTTACGCGGCACTGCTTTCAACGGGGAGAGCACAAAGCGGCCGGCAGGGTCAAACTGCCGGCAACCCAGGTGGCACCACGGATACGGCAGCATTCGTCCTGAAAAGGGATGTTTGCTGCCGTATTTTTATTGCAAAGGAGCAAGACGTTATGTGCTGTATCATGAGTTACACCGGGCACGACCTGCCCGCCGCCGAATTCAAGGAATACCTGCTGCGGACCGTCAGCCGCGGCCCCGACGACCAGCGGGTGATCGAGGGGCCCTTTGGCCTGATGGGCTTTGGGCGGCTGGCCATCATGGGGCTGACGCCGGACGGGATGCAGCCCTTTACCCGCGGGGCGGACTGCGTGGTCTGCAACGGGGAGCTGTACGGCTTCCGGTTTGAAAAGGCCATCCTCGAGCGGGCGGGGTACAAGTTCAAGTCGGGCAGCGACTGCGAGATTTTGCTGCCCCTGTACTACGAGTACGGGCTGGATATGTTCCGCCACCTGGACGCCGAGTTCGCGCTCATCCTCTACGATTCCCGCAAGGACCGTCTGATCGCCGCGCGGGACCCCATCGGCATCCGGCCGCTGTTCTACGGCTATTCCAAGTCCAGCCACCAGATCGCCTTTGCCAGCGAGCTGCAGAATCTGGTGGGCTGGTGCGAGGATATCCGCCCCTTCCCCACCGGCAGCTATTACTGCGACGGGCGGTTCGTCCGCTACGAGGACATCGCCGACGTGCCCGCGCCCCACGCCGATGGGATGGAGGCTGTGCTGCGCAACATCCGGGAAAAGCTGATCGCCGGGGTGGAAAAGCGCCTGGATGCCGACGCGCCGGTGGGCTTCCTGCTGTCGGGTGGGCTGGACTCGTCCTTGGTGTGCGCCATCGCGGCCCGCAAGCTGGGCCGGCCCATCCGCACCTTTGCCATCGGGATGGACACCGACGCCATCGACCTGAAATACGCCCGCCAGACCGCCGCGTATCTGGGCAGCGAGCACCACGAGGTCATCATCACCCGGGACGACGTGATCCAGAGCCTGGAAGAAGTGGTGCGCATCCTCGGCACCTGGGACATCACCACCGTCCGGGCCAGCGTGGGGATGTACCTGCTGTGCAAGGCCATCCACCGGGACACCGACGTCCGGGTGCTGCTGACCGGCGAGATCTCGGACGAGCTGTTCGGCTACAAGTACACCGACTACGCCCCCACCGCCGACGCCTTCCAGCAGGAGAGCCAGAAGCGGGTGCGGGAGCTGTATATGTACGACGTGCTCCGGGCCGACCGGTGCATCTCGGCCAACAGCATCGAGGCCCGCGTCCCCTTTGGCGATTTGGACTTTGTCCGGTACGTCATGGCCATCGACCCCGAGATGAAGGTGAACCACTACGGCAAGGGCAAGTACCTGCTGCGCAAAGCCTTTGAAGGGGACTGGCTGCCCCCCGAGATCCTCTGGCGGGAAAAGGCCGCCTTCTCGGACGCGGTGGGCCACAGCATGGTGGACGACATCAAGCAGTACGCCGAGGGCTTTTACACCGACGAGGAATTCCAGATGCGGCGGGCCAACTATTCGGCCCACTGTATGCCCTTTACCAAGGAGAGCCTGCTCTACCGCGAGCTGTTTGAAAAGCACTACTACGACCAGGCCCGCACCATCGCCGCCTTCTGGATGCCCAACCGCGCCTGGCCCGGCTGCGACGTGGACGACCCTTCGGCCCGCGTGCTGGCAAACTACGGGGCCAGCGGGGTGTAAAACCAGCATTTCCGGTGAAAATGACCAGAATCTGCGCCCTGGATGCGTATTCGATTTGTCGCGTCTGTCACTTGAAAAGAATTGCATACACGGTATAATAAAATGCAAGGGAACAATGGCGTTCCTGGCAGGCCGCTGCGCCTGCCAGGGGCGCTTTTTGTTTTTTGCACACCTGTGATAGAGATAGGATGGGATAGGAATGGATCGTTGGAACGAACGCACAGCCCCCGCCGGCCTGTATGACCCCAGGTTCGAGCACGACGCCTGCGGCATCGGCGCGGTGGTGGATATCCACGGCCGCAAGAGCCACCAGACGGTCAGCGACGCGCTGACCATCGTCGAGCATCTGGAGCACCGCGCCGGCAAGGACGCCGAGGGCAGGACCGGCGACGGCGTGGGCATCCTGCTGCAGATCAGCCACAAATTTTTCTCCAAGGTCGCCGACGAGCTGAACATCTCCATCGGCGGCGAGCGTGAGTACGGGGTGGGGATGTTCTTCTTCCCCCAGGACGAGCACCTGCGCGCCCGCGCGATGAAGCTATTCGAGCTTGTCACCCGCAAGGAGGGCCTGGCCTTCCTCGCATGGCGCAAGGTGCCGGTGGCCCCCGAAATTTTGGGCAGCACCGCCCGGGACTGTATGCCCGCCATCTGGCAGTGCTTTATCAAAAAGCCGGCCAAGGTGTCCAAGGGCATCGACTTTGACCGCCGGCTCTATATCGTCCGCCGGGTGTTCGAGCAGGCCAGCAGCGGCACCTATGTGGCCAGCCTGTCCAGCCGCACCATCGTCTACAAGGGGATGTTCCTGGTGGGGCAGCTGCGCCGCTTCTACGCCGACCTGCAGGACGAGGACTACGAGTCCGCCATCGGCATGGTGCACAGCCGCTTTTCCACCAACACCGCCCCCAGCTGGATGCGGGCCCACCCCAACCGCTTCATCCTGCACAACGGCGAGATCAACACCATCAAGGGCAACACCGACGCCATGCTGGCCCGGGAGGAGTCCATCTCCTCGCGCATCATGCAGGACGACATGAACAAGATTTTGCCCATCGTCAACACGGCCGGCTCTGATTCGGCCATGCTGGACAACACCCTCGAGTTCATGGTGATGAACGGGATGGACCTGCCCCTGGCCGTCATGATCACCATCCCCGAGCCGTGGGAGAACAACAAGAACATCAGCCGCAAAAAGCGGGACTTTTACCAGTACTACGCCACCATGCTGGAACCCTGGGACGGCCCGGCAGCCATCCTCTTTTCGGACGGCGACGTGGTGGGCGCGGTGCTGGACCGCAACGGCCTGCGCCCCAGCCGCTACACCATCACCAAGGACGGCCGGATGATCCTGTCCTCCGAGGTGGGCGTGCTGGACTGCCCGCCCGAAAACGTCCTGGTCAAGGACCGGCTGCGCCCCGGCAAGATGCTGCTGGTGGACACCGTCAAGGGCGAAGTGGTGGATGACGAAAAACTGAAGGAGACCTACGCCAGCCGCGAGCCCTACGGCGAATGGCTGGACCGCAACCTGGTCCAGCTGCGGGATCTGAAGATCCCCAACTGCAAGGTGCCCTCTTACACCTCCGACGAGCTGACGCGGCTGGAAAAGGCCTTTGGCTACAGCTACGAGCAGGTGAACGAGATCATCCTGCCCATGGCCCAGAAGGGGGCCGAGCCCAGCGGCGCGATGGGCACCGACACCCCGCTGGCCGTTTTGAGCAGCCGGCGGCCGCCCCTGTTCAGCTACTTCAAGCAGATGTTCGCCCAGGTGACGAACCCCCCCATCGACGCCATCCGCGAAAAGGTGGTCACTTCCACCAGCGTCTATGTGGGCGCCCACGGCAACCTGCTGGAAGACCAGCCCGAAAACTGCAAGGTCCTCAAGGTGCACAACCCCATCCTGACCGAGACCGATCTGCTCAAGATCAAGCACATGAACGTGCCCGGCTTCAAGACGGCCACCGTCTCCATCAACTACTACAAGAACACCAGCCTGGAAAAGGCCATCGACCGGGTCTTTCTGGAGGTGGACCGGGCCTATAAGGACGGGGCCAACATCATCATCCTGTCCGACCGGGACATCGACGAATACCATGTGGCCATCCCCAGCCTGCTGGCGGTGTCGGCGGTCAGCCAGTACCTGATCCGCACCAAAAAGAGCACCGCCCTGGCCCTCATCCTCGAGAGCGCCGAGCCGCGGGAGGTGCACCACTTTGCGGCCCTGCTGGGCTACGGCGCCTGCGCCGTCAACCCCTACCTGGCCCACGAGGCCATCGGCCAGCTGATCGGCGAGGGGCTGCTGGACAAGGACTTTTACGCCGCCGTCAGCGACTACGACACCGCTGTCCTGAACGGCATCGTCAAGATCGCCTCCAAGATGGGCATTTCCACCATCCAGAGCTACCAGGGCAGCCAGATCTTTGAGGCGGTGGGCATCTCGAAAGAGGTCATCGACAAGTACTTCACCGGCACGGTCAGCCGGGTGGGCGGCATCGGGCTGGAGGACATCCAGGCCGACGTCGAGGCCCGCCACAGCGCCGCCTTCGACCCCCTGGGCCTGGATATCAATATGCAGCTGGCCAGCAGCGGCGACCACAAGTTCCGCAGCGGGGGAGAGGACCACCTGTTCAACCCCCAGACCATCTACCTGTTCCGCAAGGCCTGCTTTGAGGGGGATTACAGCGCCTTCAAGCAGTTCACCCAGGCGGTGGACAACATGGGCGAGAACGGCGTCCACCTGCGCAGCCTGTTGGACTTCAGCTACCCCGCGGACGGCGGCGTCCCCCTGGAAGAAGTGGAGCCGGTGTCCGAGATCCTCAAGCGGTTCAAGGGCGCGGCCATGAGCTACGGCGCGCTGAGCAGCGAGGCCCATGAGACCATCGCCCTGGCCTTCAACCAGATCGGCGCCCGCAGCAACACCGGCGAGGGCGGCGAGCCGGAGGAGCGCTATCACAGCCCCTCCAACTCCAAGATCAAGCAGGTGGCTTCGGCCCGGTTCGGCGTCACCAGCCAGTACCTTGTCTCGGCCGAGGAGATCCAGATCAAACTGGCCCAGGGCGCAAAGCCCGGCGAGGGCGGCCAGCTGCCCGGCAGCAAGGTCTACCCCTGGATCGCCCGCACCCGCCACAGCACCACCGGCGTGGGCCTCATCTCGCCCCCGCCCCACCACGACATCTACTCCATCGAGGACCTGGCCGAACTGATCTACGACCTGAAAAACGCCAACCGGGCCGCCCGCATCAACGTCAAGCTGGTCAGCGAGGCGGGCGTGGGCACCATCGCGGCCGGCGTCGCCAAGGCCGGCGCGCAGGTCATCCTGGTGTCGGGCTATGACGGCGGCACCGGCGCGGCCCCCCGCACCTCCATCAAAAACGCCGGCCTGCCCTGGGAACTGGGCATCGCCGAGACCCACCAGACCCTGATCCTGAACGGGCTGCGCACCCGGGTGCGGATCGAGAGCGACTCCAAGCTGCTCAGCGGCCGGGATGTGGCCATCAGCTGCATGCTGGGCGCGGAGGAATTCGGCTTCGGCACCAGCCTGCTGATGGCCGAGGGCTGCGTCATGATGCGGGTGTGCAACCTGGACACCTGCCCCATGGGCATCTGCACCCAGAACCCCGAGCTGCGCAAAAACTTCATGGGCAAGCCGGAGTACATCGTCAACTACCTGACCTTCGTGGCCGAGGAACTGCGGGAATACATGGCGAAGCTGGGCGTGCGCACCATGGATGAACTGGTGGGCCGCACCGATCTGCTGCACGTCAAGCCCGCTGCCGGCCGGGCCGCCAAGCTGGACCTGGACGCCATCCTCCACAACCCCCTGATCGGCGATATGAACGTCCACTACCAGCCCGCCGACACCTACGACTTCCATCTCGAGCGCACGCTGGATATGCGGGTGCTGATGAAGAAGTTCAAGCTGGGCAGCAAGTCGCCCCAGTCGGTCAGCGTGGAAGTGTCCAACACCGACCGGGCGTTCGGCTCCATCTTCGGCAGCGAGATCACCCGCCGGTACGGCAACGCCCTGCCCGACGACACCTTCACCGTCCAGTGCACCGGCGCGGGTGGCCAGAGCTTCGGCGCGTTCATCCCCAAGGGGCTGACCCTCAGCCTGACCGGCGACTGCAACGACTACATGGGCAAGGGGATGTCGGGCGGCAAGATCATCGTCCGCCCGCCCCAGGCCCCCGGCTTTAAGCCGGAGGAGAACATCATCACCGGCAACGTGGCCTTCTACGGAGCCACCAGCGGCAAAGCCTTCCTGTCCGGCGTGGCCGGCGAGCGGTTCTGCGTCCGCAACTCGGGCGTCACCGCCGTGGTGGAAGGTGTGGGCGACCACGGCTGCGAGTACATGACCGGCGGCACCGTGGTGGTGCTGGGCCCCACCGGCAAGAACTTTGCGGCCGGCATGACCGGCGGCATCGCCTATGTGCTGGACGAAAACTGGGACTTCTACCAGCGGGTGAACAAGGAGACGGTCAGCCTCGAGCCGGTGGAGCACAAACACGACGTGGCCACCCTGAAAGAGCTGGTGCGCGAGCACGTGGAAGCCACCGGCAGCCCCCGCGGCCAGGAGATCCTGGAGCATTTCGGGGAGTACCTGCCCAAATTCAAAAAGGTCCTGCCCTATGACTATGACCGGATGCTGCGCGTCATCGCCTCGATGGAGGAGCGCGGCCTGGACGGCGAGCAGGCGCAGATCGAAGCCTTCTACGCCCAGCAGAAACAGTGAGGGAGGACAGATACCATGGGCAAGATCACCGGATTTATGGATTACCCGCGCAGGACCAGCACCGACGCCGAGCCCCTTGCGCGGCTGGAAAACTTCAACGAATTTCACACCTGGCTCCCCCGTGAGGAGCAGCAGACCCAGGCCGGCCGCTGCATGGACTGCGGCGTGCCCTTCTGCCAGTCGGGGATGATGCTGGGCGGGGCGGCCTCGGGCTGTCCGCTCCACAACCTGATCCCCGAGTGGAACGAGCTGATCTGGCGGGGCAAGTGGGAGCTGGCCCTCCGCCGCCTGCTGGCCACCAACCGCTTCCCCGAGTTCACCAGCCGGGTCTGCCCGGCCCTGTGCGAAGCGGCCTGCACCTGCGGCGACGTGACCGGCAGCCCGGTCACTGTCCGGGAGAACGAGCACGCCATCAGCGAGATGGGCTACGCCAAGGGCTGGATGCAGGCTTCGCCGCCCCCGGCCCGCACCGGCAAGAGCGTGGCGGTCATCGGTTCGGGCCCGGCGGGCCTGGCCGTGGCCGACTACCTGAACAAGCGGGGCCACGCCGTCACCGTTTACGAGCGGGAGGACCGCCCCGGCGGCCTTTTGATGTACGGCATCCCCAACATGAAGCTGGAAAAGCAGGTGGTCGAGCGCCGGATCAAGATCATGCAGGACGAGGGGGTCGAGTTCCTCACCGGGATGGACGTGGGCCGGACGGTGGACGCCGCCGAAGTGCTGGCCCATCACGACGCCGTGGTCCTGTGCTGCGGGGCCAAGCAGCCCCGCGACCTGGACGTTCCCGGCCGGGACGCCGCAGGGGTCTACTTCGCGGTGGACTACCTGACCAGCGTCACCCGCAGCCTGCTGGATTCGGGCTTTGCGGACGGGCGCGCCCTCTCGGCGGCAGGCAAGAACGTCCTGGTCATCGGGGGCGGCGACACCGGCAACGACTGCCAGGGCACCGCCCTGCGGCAGGGCTGCGCCGACCTGATGGCCCTGGAAATGATGCCCGAGCCTCCCGCCTCCCGCACCGCATCGAACCCCTGGCCCGAGTGGCCCCGGGTGCGCAAGGTGGACTACGGCCAGGTGGAAAGCCTGGCCCGCCTGGACAAGGACCCGCGGGTCTACCAGACCACCGTCAAGGAGTTCCTCAAGGACGAGGCCGGGCAGCTCACCGGCGCGGTGGTGTCCTGCCTGCGCCCTGAAAAGGACCCCGACACCGGCCGCACCCGGATGGTACCCACCGGGGAAGAATTCACCTATCCCTGCCAGCTGGCCCTGATCGCCGCCGGCTTTACCGGCTGCGAGGCCTACACCGCCGACGCCTTTGGGGTGGAGCGGACGGGCCGGGGCTGCACCGCCGCAGAGGATTACGCCACCGGGGTGGACAAAGTGTTCACCTGCGGGGATATGCGCCGGGGGCAGAGCCTGGTGGTCTGGGCCCTGCGGGAAGGGCGCGACTGCGCCGCCCGCGTGGACCAGTACCTGATGGGCTACTCCAACCTCTGAGCAACTTTTTAAGCCATCTTCTTTTTCCTATCCCAATCGCAGGAGCGGAGGCCCTTTCACGGGGCCTCCGCTTCAGCGTCTCACTTTCAGCGTCCCGGCTGTACGCGCATGTCGTACGACTGGGACGTTTTGCGTATGACAGCAGGAAAGCCGCCGCACAGCCCTGGTGGGGGATGCACGGCGGCTTTCACAGCGCAAAAGGGTAAAAATAAGGAGAAAGAGAAATGCCGGTTTAAGTTCAGGCGGGGCTGCGTCCGTACAGGCTGGTCAGCCCGGCGATGTGCTCCGCCAGCGCGCTGGTGAGGGCGGAGCCGTCCAGCCGCCAGCGCCAGTTGCCGCTCTGGGTGCTGGGGGTGTTGATGCGGGCCTCCGGGCCCAGGTGCAGCCAGTCCGCCATCGGGATGACCGCCAGGTCCGACACGCTGGCCAGGCAGGCGCAGATCATGGCGTCGGTCAGGCCGGCGGGCTCGCAGCGCAGGTAGCGGCAGGCGTAGGTCACGTCCTCGCTGTTGGCGGTCTGCTGCCAGCCCTCGGTGGTGATGTTGTCGTGGGTGCCGGTGTACACCACGCTGTGGGCGGTGTAAGTGTAGGGCAGGTAGTTGCCCGGCTCCCGGCTGTCAAAGGCGAACTGCATGATCTTCATGCCGGGGCAGCCGCTGGCGGCCAGCAGGGCTTTCACCTCGTCGGTCAGGTAGCCCAGGTCCTCGGCGATGACCGCGTCCCGGCCCACCGCCTGGTGCATGGCGTCCAGGAAGGCCTGGCCCGGCCCCTTGACCCATGCGCCGCCCTGGGCGGTGGCGCTGCCGGCGGGGATGGAGAAGTAGCTCTCGAACCCGCGGAAATGGTCGATCCGCACCACGTCGTAGATCGAAGTGGCGTGGCGCATCCGCTGCTTCCACCAGGCAAAGCCCTCGGCCTCGTGGCGGGGCCAGTCGTAGAGCGGGTTGCCCCACAGCTGGCCGTCTGCCGCGAAGGAGTCGGGCGGGCAGCCCGCCACCCGGGTCAGGTGGACCTGCCCGTCGGTCTGGAACAGTTCGGGCCGTGTCCACAGGTCGCTCGAGTCGGGGCTGACGTAGATGGGGATGTCCCCGATCAGCCGGACGCCCTTGCCGTTGGCGTAGGCTTTCAGGGCGGTCCACTGGTCGTAGAAGAAGAACTGCACCGCCTTGAAGTAGCCGCACCGCCCGGCCAGCCGCTGGCGGGCGGCGTCCAGCGCGGCGGGTTCCCGGCAGCGGAGCGCGTCGGGCCAGCTGGCAAGGCCCGCCTGGCCCTGCTCCTCCTTGATGGCCATAAAGAGGGCGTAGTCCTCCAGCCAGGCGCGCTGCTCCTGGCAGAACGCCTCGTAAGCCGGGGAAGGGGAGGCCAGCAGCCGGTCTGCCGCCCGCTGCAGGGTGGCGGGGCGCTGGGTGTACAGCAGGTCGTACCGGATGGGCCCGGCCGGCTGGGGGGCGGGCAGCTCGTCCTCGGTCAGCAGGCCCTGCCGGGCCAGCAGGTCAAAGTCGATGAAATAGGGGTTGCCCGCAAAGGCGGAAAAGCTCTGGTAGGGGCTGTCCCCGTAGCCGGTGGGGCCGATGGGCAAAATCTGCCAGTAGGACTGCCCGGCCGCCGCCAGAAAATCCACGAAGCGGTAGGCCTCGCGGCCCAACGTGCCGATGCCGTAGGGCCCCGGCAGGCTGAAAACAGGCATCAGGATGCCGCTTGCACGCATAAGAAGATCCCTCCTTGTCGCATCAGCCCTTGACAGCGCCGGCGATGACGCCCTCGATGATGTACTTCTGGCAGGCCACATACAGGATGATGATGGGCACGATGGCGATGATGATGCAGGCCATCATGGGGGCCAGCTCCACACGGCCGTAGCCGCCGCGGAAATACTGGATGGCCATGGGGATGGTGCGGTACTTCTTGATGTCCAGCACCAGGGTGGGCAGCAGGTAGTCGTTCCAGACCCACATGGTCTCGAGGATGGCGGTGGAGATCATGGTGGGCTTGAGGATGGGGAACACGATGCGGAAGAACAGCTGCACCGGGTTGCACCCGTCGATCATGGCCGATTCCTCGATCTCGATGGGGACGCTCTTCATAAAGCCGGTGAACATGAACACCGCCAGGCCTGCGCCGAAGCCGAGGTAGATGATGCAGATGTTCCAGGGGGTGTTCAGCTTGAGGGTGTCGGCGGTCTTGGACAGGGTGAACATGACCATCTGGAAGGGGACCACCATCGAAAAGACGATCAGCAGGTTCATCCCTTTGGACAGCAGGTTGTTGACGCGGGTCAGGTACCAGCCGCACATCGAGCAGCACAGCAAGATCAGGAACACGCTGGAGACGGTGATGACCAGGCTGTAGAAAAAGCTGGACAGGAAGTCCATCTTGACGATGCCGTAGATGTAGTTGGCCGCGCCGGCAAAATTCTCGGCGGTGGGCAGGGCAAAGACGGTGGAGGTGGTGAAGCTGCCCTCCACCTTCAGGCTGTTCAGGAAGATCAGCACCACCGGGTAGACCCACAGCAGGCAGAGAACAGCCATCACGACGGTGAGGATGTTGTCGTACAGACGTTTTGCTTTAGCCATCAGGACTGCACCTCCTTGGAGCGTGTGAAGCGGAGCTGCACCAGCGAGATCACAACGACGATCAGGAAGAAGACCACGGCCTTGGCCTGGCCGATGCCCTTCCACTGGGCGCCGCTGCGGCCGTAGAAGGTGGAGTAGATGTTCAGCGCCAGCATCTCGCTCAGGTTGGCGGGCTCGCCGCCGGTCAGAGCCACGTTCTGGTCGAACAGTTTGAAGCTGTTGGTCAAGGTCAGGAAGGTGCAGATGGTGATGCTGGGCATGACCAGGGGGATCTTGATCTTGAACAGGATCTCCCGGCCGGTGGCGCCGTCGATCTTGGCGGCCTCAATCAGGTCGCCGGGGACGCTCTGCAGGCCGGCCACATAGATGATCATCATGTAGCCGATCTGCTGCCAGCACATCAGGATGACCAGGCCGATGAAGCCGTAGTGCTCGTCCAGAGCCAGCAGGGGCTTGCCCAGGTTGGCGAGTACGCCGTTGAGCAGGATCTGCCAGATGTAGCCCAGCAGGATGCCGCCGATCAGGTTGGGCATGAAGTAGACGGTGCGGAACAGATTGGTGCCCCGGATGCCGCGGGTCAGAGCCAGCGCGATGGCAAACGCGAACACATTGATGAGGACGGTGGACACCACGGTGAACGCCGCCGTGAACCAGAAGGCGTGGGTGAAGGTGGAGTCCTGGAATACCTTGATGTAGTTGTCAAAGCCCACAAAGGTGGTCTTGGACACGGTGGTGAACCGCTGGAAGGAAAGGTAGACGCCCCAGATAAAGGGCCAGATAAAGCCGATGATGAAGGCCAGCAGGGTGGGCAGGACGAACACCGGCCAGTATTTGCTGATCGCTTTTTGCATGATTCATTCCTCCTGTGCGCTCGGCATAAAAAGGGCAGGGGCGGGCCTGTTGCTGCCCGCCCCTGCCGGTTTGAACGATCTTGCTGTCACAGCGGGCAGCTGCCGGAGGCTCAGCCGTTGGCCAGCTGGTATTCGGTGGCCCAGTTGTCCACAAAGGCGCTGACCACGTCGTCCCAGGTGCCGGTGCCGGCCGCGTAAGCGGTCAGGGCGCTGCCCAGCATATTCTTCCACTCCTCGCTGGGCATGGTGGAGAAGCACCAGTCCACAGGGGTCTTGCCGTCGGCGACGTACTCGTCCGAGATGGCGTTCAGGGGGTTGGTAGGCGCCTTGGCGCTCTTGAAGGGGATCACGAAGCCCATGTCGTCTGCCATGGCGGCGGTGCCCTTCTCGCTGGAGACGCACCAGTAAACAAAGTCCAGGGTGGCCTGGATGTCCTCCTCCGAGGACATATTGTTGACGCACCAGTAGTTCTCGGAGCCGGTGCACAGGCCCTGGTTCTCCTCGCCGTCCACGCCGATGTAGATGGGGATCATGCCGAGGTTGTCGTCGCCCAGGTCTTTGATGTCGGTGTAGGCCCAGGTGCCGTTCTGGTAAAAGACGGCCTGCTTGTTGACGAACTCAGCGACGGCGTCGTTGCCGGTCTTGCTGGCCAGGACGGTGGGGTCGCAGGTGGAATCGGTGATGTACAGATCGAAGATCTGCTTGTAGTTGTCGAGGTAGGTGCCCTTGATGGCGTCGGTGGAGGTGATGCCGTCGGCCTTGTACTCGTAGTAGATGGGCAGGTTGGCCAGGTGGGTCTTATACCGCCAGTCGGAGGAAGAATCCATGCCGGCGGAGGTGAAAGCGCCCTGGATGCCCAGCTCGTCCTTGCGGGCCTGGATGTCGTCGGCGACGGCCTTCAGGCTGTCGAAGCTGGTGATGTCGTCCTGGGTATAGCCGGCGGCGGTCAGCAGCTCCTTATTGTAAATGATGCCGTAGGTCTCGATGACGTAGGCGATGGCGGGGATGGCGTCACCGTCCTTCAGCGCGAAGGAATCGCTGGTCAGCTCGCCGTACAGCTTGGAGTCGGACAGGTCGAGGCAGTAGTCCTTCCAGTTGGCCAGGCCGACAGGGCCGTTGACCTGGAACAGGGTGGGGGCCTCGCTCTTTTCCATCTCGCTCATCAGGGTGGTCTCATACTGGTTGGCCGCAGCGGTCACGACGGTGACGGGCACGCCAGTCTCGGCGGTGTACTCGGCGGCCAGGTTCTGCCAGGCTTCGTCCTGCTCGGGCTTGAAGTTCAGGTAGTAGACCTTGCCGGCAGCGGTGGGCGCGGCGCTGCTGGACGCGCCAGCAGCCGAGCTGGTGGCGGTGGAGGCGGCAGTCGTCGAGCTGCTGGAAGAACCACAGGCGGCCAGAACACCGGCAGCGGACACCGCACCGGCGGCCTTCAGGAAGTTGCGGCGGGAAATCATGTTTTTCATAGTTCTTCTCCTCTTTTTGTGCTTGGTTTGAGCCGTGTGTATGCAGCCCGTCCCGGCGGGACGGGGAAGCGACAAAGTTATAAAAGTGCGGCGCCCCTGGGCGGGCGGACGCTTTCGCCCTCCTGGAGGGAGGGGGCCAGCACGACGGTCTGGGCCGGCGCGCCGTGCTCGATCTGGCGGAGCAGCAATTCGACGCAGCGGGTGGCCAGCTCCTCTGTGGGCTGGACCATCGACGCGAGGGCCGGCACGCAGTAGCGGGACATCGAGATGCCGTCAAAGCCGATCACCGAGACGTCGTCCGGCACTTTATACCCGGCGCTCGCCAGCGCCCGGATAACGCCGATGGCGATGACGTCGCTCATGGCAAAGACGGCGGTGAACTGGGCCCGGCGGGCCAACAGGCCGTTCATGGTGTTGTAGGCGGATTCAAAATTGTAGTTGGACAGACCATACAGCCGGGGGTCAAAGGTCAGGCCGTTGTCCTCCATGGCCTGCTGGGCGCCCAGGCGGCGCATCATGCTGGGGTGGCTGGTGGCCGGCCCGCCGATCACGCAGATCTGGCGGTGCCCCAGGGCGATCAGACTGGTGACGGCCTGGTAGGCCGCCGCCCGGTCGTCTACCCCCACCATGGACAGGTTGGGGAAGTCCAGCTCCTCGCTGACCACGGTGGCCAGCACGGCGGGGATGCTGATCTGGTCGAAGCTGCGCTTGAAATTTTCCACGTTGCCGCCCAGAAAGATGATCCCCTTGGGCTTGATCTCCCGCAGGATCTTTTCGGCGGCCTCCATCTCGTTGGCGTTTTCGTCCAGATAGGAGACGATGCCGCTGTAGCCGTACAGACCCACCACCCGCTGCAGGTGGACCAGGAAGTCGGCAAAGAACATATTCTGGGTGCCCTTGACCACAAAGACCACGCTGCGGGACTGCTGGATCTTCAGCTGGCGGGCGTTGGTGTTGGGCACAAAGCCCACTTCCCGCATGATCTGCAGAACGTGCTCTTTTGTCTCAGGGCGGACGTCGGGCCGGTCGTTGATGACCCGGGAGATGGTGCTGACCGAGCAGCCGCTGATCCGGGCGATGTCCTTGATCGTCATGCGCAGCAGCTCCTTTCCGTCCGCTTCAACTGACCGGTATCGTTTACGGAATCGTTACCGACGCCTATATTATGGCACAGTTGTCCAAAAAAATCAATCACTTTCAGATAAGTTTGTGGATTTGCTCCAGACCGCCCGGGTGCTTTTGTGCATTATAGAATGACGCAGAAGCAAAAACACCGGAACTTCTGAAAATTACCGGGAACTATGTGAAAATTGCAGAAGCACCAGCGCCAAGGCCCCGCAGACAGCAGAAAACCCGGCGCCCTCACAGCGGAGGACACCGGGTTTCGCGGGCGCTTGGGCGGATCCCAGCGCAGGGGACGCACGGCCTCGTCTGGGCCACGTTCCCAACAGAGCGCACAGTGCGCGGAGCCTGCTGGGGCGGGGCAGGGCCGCGCCTGTACAGACACAAAAACCTGGCGGATGAGAGCGGTTGCAAGCCTCTCATCCGCCAGGATGCTTACTTCTTCGGAGTCATAGCCTCTTTACCTCACATCGCCTATTTTTCGGAGTTGACCTCGCCTTTCATAGTGTTGGCCTTCCTTATGCTTTAGGAAATGATAGGGTAGGGGATTGCTGATTTAACTAGTACATTGGTTTCAAGCCTCATCCGAATCGTTGGATTGCGTCTTACGAAGCATCTTCATAGAAACACATTCTTTCGATTGAATCACTCCAGGGGACAAGCTACCTAAATCATTGGAGTACTCCCTCCGTGTTACTCAAATATCTGCATCCATACAGGGACTTTCATGGGGGATCATCCTTTCTGGGTTGCTTTATTTGAATGACCGTTGTTCGGATCAGGGGGTTATTCAGCTCTAAACTTACCTCATGGCTTTCTGCTCTGCCGGTCCTGTCGAAATGGTGCGGTACAAGCTCCTACAGCTTCCGGTACATTATCCTTCGGCCGCTTCCAACCTTTGAGGGGGTACATCACCGCCGCTCAAATTCATCATCTCATCCGCTCTGCCTGCAATTTCCAGATAGATTCAAAAGCCGTACAGCAGTTCTCGTAAGAATTGACCTTTACAGTTCTGGTTTATCCAAATTGACACGGAACAGGGAATCGATGTGCCTTGCAGCTTATCGCTTCAGGCTCCGGGCCGATCGAATGCAGGTCCAGCTGGCCTTGCAGCCCATCATCTCTGATCGGACATTGCATCCGCCTTGAGGGTGCGACTACTTAAATCATTGGAGTAGCTCCTTCCATGCTATTCAAATACTGGTATCCGTAAAAAGGCTTTCATAAGAATCACTTCCTGCGGATCTATTTGAATCGCCTAGGGGGTCATCCGACAGACTGTTCGTTCATCGCGTTCTATATGCTAAAGACTTCGCTTATAAATCTCACTTGATTTTTTGCGGGGGAAACATCCCGTACTGGTAAGCGGCTTTTCGCTTTCAACGATTCCCGACAGTCTGTCCAAACTGAACGGGTGTTACTTCAACCATCGGTCTCGCTCCTTTCTCCCTTTAAGTCAGCGGGGTTGGATCTCTTTTGATCCTCTGCTGTACTTTCTTGGTTTCTGGCCTTATTATATCCGAAAAAACCGCCGCTGTCTATTCGCAGAATCCACAACGATTTTCTTGTGATTTTAGACAGTTTTACATTGTCTCGACGCAAAAGGTTGTGTAGTTTGTGAATTGACAGACAAAGCAAACCCCCGGACCAGCCTGGCCCGGGGGAAAGGATCACATCTTGTCGGGGACGTTGATCTTGAACATGGTCAGCACGGTGCGGATGACGTTGCGCACGCCGATGCACAGGGCAATGCGGGCCTGCTGCAGTTCAGGGTCGGCGCCCTGGATGCGGCAGCTGCCGTAGAAGCGGTGGAAGGCGCTGGCCAGGTCGATGACAAAGCGGTTGATCCGGCTGGGGTCGTACTTCTCGGCCGCCATGACGATCTCCTGGGGGAAGGCCGCCAGCATACGGATCAGATCCATCTCGGCCGGGTCGGTCAGGAGGGTGGCGTCAACGTTTTCCACACCCAGGAACTCCACGCCGGTGCTCTCCAGCTTGCGCAGGATGGAGCAGATGCGGGCGTGGGCGTACTGAACGTAATAGACGGGGTTGTCGTTGTCGGTCTTGACGGCCTGGTCCAGATCGAAGTCGATGCTGCTGCCGGCCTCGTGCATATTAAAGAGGAAGCGCGCGCTGTCGATGGGCACTTCTTCCAGCAGGTCGGTGAGGGTGATGGCGTTGCCGGTCCGCTTGGACATACGCACCGGCTGGCCGTTCTGCATCAGGTTGACCATCTGCATCAGGACCACGTCCAGGCGGCTGCCGTCCAGGCCGATGGCGTCCATCGCGCCCTTCATGCGGGCCACATGGCCGTGGTGGTCGGCGCCCCACACGTCGATGGCCTTGTCAAAGCCGCGGGTGGCCAGCTTGTTGTAGTGGTAGGCGATGTCGGCGGCAAAATAGGTGGGGATGCCGTTGGCGCGGACCAGGACCTCGTCCTTGTCCTCCTCGGGGGCGCCGTCGTCGGTCTTTTTCTTGTTGGCCGCGCCGTACTTGGCGGCATACTGGGCGCTGCGGTACATGATGGCGCCGTCCTCGGCCTTGTAGCAGGCGCCCTTTTCCAGCAGCAGGTCCACCACATCCTTCACTGCGCCGGACTGGTGCAGGGTGCTCTCGGGGAACCAGACGTCGTACTGGATGCGGTACTTGCCCAGGTCCTCCTTGAGGGCGGCGATGTTCTTGGGCAGGGCGTAGCCCACCAGGGCGTCCTTCAGGGCGGCGAAGGCGTCGCTCTCATACAGGGCGTCGCCGGTCAGGCCGCGGCAGGACTGGGCGTACTTGTCGCCCTCGCGGGCGGCAAACTCCAACGCCAGCAGCTTGATGTCCCCGCCCTGGTAGCACTCGGCGGGCAGGGGATAGTCCTTCTCGTCGTAGTAGTGCTGGAGGTAGCGGACGGCCAGGCTCTTGCCGAACTTCTGGATCTGGTTGCCGGCGTCGTTGATGTAGAACTCGCGGGTCACGTCGTAGCCTGCCCACTCCAGAACAGCGGCCAGGCAGTCGCCCAGCGCGCCGCCGCGGGCGTTGCCCATGTGCATGGGGCCGGTGGGGTTGGCCGAAACGAACTCTACGTTGTACTTCTTGCCCTGGCCGTAGTCGGTCTTGCCGTAGTGGGAGGAGGCGCAGGCCGCCATCACCACCCCGGCCCAGAAGGCGGGGGCCAGGAACAGGTTGATAAAGCCGGGGCCGGCCACTTCCGCCTTGGTAAAGCAGCTGCCGCCCAGGCTGGGCAGGTGGGCCAGCAGGGCTTCGGCGATCATTTTGGGGGCCTTGTGCCAGGTGCGGGCCCCGGCCATGGCGATGTTCGAGGCGATGTCGCCGTTCTTGCTGTCGGCGGGCACCTCCACGATGAAGGCGGGCAGCTCGGCGGCGGGCAGGTCGCCGGCCTCCATGGCGGCCTGGGCAGCCTGGGTCAGCAGGGCCCGGGCCTCGGCCAGAGCGGCCTGCCGGGGGTTGTAATGCTCAAAAGCGGGGTAGTTCTTGCTGTTCATTCTGATTCCTTTCTCTCTTGGCGTCTCTCTCTTGGCGTCTGCCGCGGGATTTAGTTTACATGGGTCACAGAGACCTCGAGGCTATTCTTGCTGATGAGGGTGGAGACGTCCCCGTCCAGCAGGTAGCTGAAGCGGGCGGTGCCGCCCTTTTTGGTCAGGCCGCACTCGATGCCGTCGGCCGTCACCCCCAGCGTGACCGAGCCGTAGCCGGTCTCGTAGTGGCACAGGTTGCGCCGGCCCTTCTCGATCACCAGCTGGCTGGCCTGGGGGCCAAAGCGCAGCATGGCCACCCGGCTGGCGTCGGCGGCGATCTTCAGAGTGGTGACGTTGCCTTCGTAGCCGGTGGTCTCGGTCTCGCGGTAGGTGATGTAGTAGCTGCCGTCCCGCATGGTAAAGCTGCCGCGGGTCATCAGCTCGACCTGTTCGGTCTCGCCGTCCTGCTCGATGCGGCTCTTGATGCGGATGATGTAGTTTTCCTTTAAGGCTTTGCTCATTCGTTGTCCTTAATATTTGTCAATACAGATCTGTTCGGCGGTGCCGCCCCGGTATTCGCCCAGAAACAGGTCGGCCGTCTGGATAAAGCTGTCGGGCACATCGCTGACGAAAAAGTGGGTGGAGCCGTGTTCCCGGCCGGCCCGCAGCCCCTTGCCGGCCAGCAGCTGGTCCAGGTCGTCGGCGGCGGCGCGCCCGGGGTCGATCAGGGCCACCGAAGGGCCCATGTATGCGCCGATCATCCCGGCCAGCAGGGGGTAATGGGTGCAGCCCAGGATCAGGGTGTCCACCCCGGCGTCCCGCACATCTTTCAAATACTGGGCGATGACCAGCTTCGTCACCTGCTGGCGGTCGGGGGCGGAGCCGTCCACATAGCCGTTTTCCACCAGAGAGACAAAGAGGGGGCAGGCCCGCGCGGTGATCTCGGCACCCGGCACCAGCCGCCGGAGCATCAGCTCGTAGCTGTGGGAGCGGATGGTGGCCGACGTGCCGATCACGCCGATCTTGCGGCTGCGGGTGGCCCGCGCCGCCCGCCGTGCCGCCGAGCTGACCACGCCCATGTAGGGCACGGGGAGCTTTGCGGCCTCCTCGGGCGGGTAGGTGCTGGACACGGTGCCGCAGGCGGCCATGATGCACTTGACGTTCTGGGACAGCAGGAACGCAATGTCCTGCCGGGCGTACTGCAAAATGGTCTCGTGGCTGCGGCTGCCGTAGGGCACCCGGCCGGTGTCGCCGAAATAGACGATGTCCTCGCCGGGCAGCAGCCTGCGCAGCTCCCGCACGCTGGTCAGGCCGCCCAGCCCGCTGTCGAATACGCCGATGGGGCGGTTATCCATGGCAGGCCACCGGCCTTTCCATCGCCAGGGCGATCAGGCGGTCGATCAGCTGGGGCAGAGGGGTGCCGTCGTGCTCCATCAGCTTGGGGTACATACTGATGGAGGTAAAGCCGGGCAGGGTGTTGATCTCGTTGATGAGGACCCGGCCGGTGCCCCGCTCCACAAAGAAATCGCAGCGGGCCAGGCCCTCGCAGCCCAAAGCGTCGTAGGCCCGGGCGGCCAGCGCTTTCACCTCGTCCAGCTTCTCGTCCGGCAGGCGGGCGGGGATGACGGTCTGGCTGACGCCGTTCTTATATTTATCGTCGTAGGTGTAGAACTCGGCCCCCGCCAGGATCTCGCCGGGGCGGGTGGAGGTGGCCGGCTCGGAGCCGATCACGGCGCACTCCACTTCCTGGCCTTCCACAAAGGACTCGAACACCACCTTGCGGTCGTTTTCGAGGGCCAGGCGGATGGCCTGGGCCAGCTCGGCGGGGCTGCCCGCCTTGGTCACGCCCACGCTGGAACCGGCGTTGGCGGGCTTGACAAAGATGGGCCAGCCCAATTCGGCGGCCAGCCTGGCGCGGATGCCGTCGGGGTCGGCCTCCAGCTGGGCTTTGGTGTAGGCGGCCCAAGCGCAGTGGGGGATGCCGTGGTAGGCGAACAGGGCGTTGGCCACCGCTTTGTCCATGCAGACCGCGCTGGCCAGGACGCCGCAGCCCACATAGGGGATGCCGGCCAGCTCCAGCAGGCCCTGGATGGTGCCGTCCTCGCCCCACAGGCCGTGGAGCACCGGCACCACCACGTCGATGTGCAGCTTTTCCACATGGCCGGACGGGGTGAACAGGATGGCCCCGTGGTCGGCCCGGTCGGGGCTGAGCACGCAGGGCATATTGCCGGGCAGGTCCTCCCAGCTGCCGTCCGCCATCTGGGCGGAGGTGGCCTCGGTGTACAGCCAGCGGCCTTCCTTGGTGATGCCGATCTTGATCAGCTCATACCTGGCCGGGTCCATGTTGTCGGCAAAGGTGCCGGCCGACACGCGGCTGACTTCGTGCTCGCTGGACAGGCCGCCGAACACAAGGGCCGTGCACAGCGGCCGGGCGGCGGGATTCGCGTTGGGATTCATTTCCACTCTCTCCTCTATTCATCCATTACTTATAAGGAACCCCGTTTGCAAGGGGCGTTCAACCATAAGTACGTCCATGATACCACAAAAATGCGCCGGTTTCCATACCTGCAGCAAATTGTCCGCGGCAAAAGCGTAAAATTTGGCCGGATGGGAAAAATAATGCTTGACGGCGGAGGAAAAGCGTGATAGAATGATATCACCTCTTTTGCGGGATTATTCAGTGCGCCCCTTTTTCGGGGGCCGGCCCGGCGAACGAGGGAGGTTCGATAACCGTTAACTATGGAGGTGTCAACAAATGACAGTGAAAATCACTCTGGCCTGCACCGAGTGCAAGCAGCGCAACTACAACACCACGAAGAATAAGAAAAACAACCCTGACCGCCTGGAGATGAAGAAGTACTGCCGCTTCTGCAAGAAGCACACGGTCCATCGCGAGACCAAGTAAGAAAGGCGGAGCACAATGGCAGACAAAACCGATAAGAAGCCGGGCTTTGTGGCCAGAGCAAAGAACGCCGTGAAGAACTTTGCCGCCGGTGTGGCAAAGTTCTTCCGCGATACCAGAAGCGAACTGAAGAAGGTCGTCTGGCCCAGCAAAGAAGATACCAAGAAGAACACGCTGGTCGTGCTGGTGGTGGTCCTCATCGCCGCCGCCGTGCTGTTCATCCTGGACGCTATCTTCGGCGGCATTCTGGGCCTTATCATCGGCGGCTGACCCAAATCTTGTATGGAAACGGAGGCTGACCATAGATGGAAGACCAGTCGAATGAAGCTTTGTGGTATGTTGTGCATACCTATTCCGGCTACGAGAACAAAGTCGCGACCGATCTTGCAAAGATGGTGGAAAACCGCCGCCTGCAGGATCTGATCTGCGAGATCAAGGTGCCCACGGAGATGGTGCCTGAGATCAAGGACGGCAAAGAGCGGATGGTGGAGCGCAAGCTCTTCCCCGGCTATGTGCTGGTCAAGATGGTTATGAACGACGACACCTGGTATGTGGTGCGCAATACCCGCGGCTGCACCGGTTTCGTCGGGCCCGCTTCCAAGCCGGTCCCCCTGACCCCCGAGGAAGTGGAAAAAATGGGCGTGGAGGCCAAAGCCCCGCTGTCGGTGGATTTCGCCGCAGGGGACAGCGTCCAGATCACGTCCGGTCCTCTGGAAGGCTTTATGGGCGTTGTAGAGGAGATCAACACCGAGACTTTCAAGGTAAAGCTCAAGGTGAATATGTTCGGCCGCGAGACCCCCGCCGAGGTGGATATCGCCCAGGTCGAGCCGCTTTAACAAGCGCAAAGGCAAGAAACGTTTTTCCTGGATAAGACCGCGTGCGGTTCTTATAGAGCGGGCCGGGCAAAGGCCTGCTCGTGGGAGGCTCGCAGACAGCGGGCCGCAACTCACCACAGATTTTTGGAGGTGCATTTATCATGGCACAGAAAGTAACTGGCTACATTAAGCTGCAAATCGAGGCCGGCAAGGCAACCCCGGCTCCTCCTGTCGGCCCGGCCCTGGGCCAGAAGGGCGTCAACATCATGGCGTTCACCAAGGAGTTCAACGAGCGTACCAAGAACCAGATGGGCTATATCATCCCCGTCGTCATCACCGTGTATGCTGACCGTTCCTTCAGCTTTATCACCAAGACCCCCCCGGCCGCCGTTCTGATCAAGAAGGCCGCCGGCCTGTCCACCGCTTCCGGCAAGCCCAACAAGGAAAAGGTCGGTTCCCTGACTGCCGCTCAGGTTGAGGAGATCGCAAAGACCAAGATGCCCGACCTGAACGCCGCCTCCCTCGAGGCCGCGTGCAGCATGATCCGCGGCACCTGCCGCAGCATGGGCGTCACAGTCGAAGGCTGAGACATAAACAGTGGGAGGGCGCTTCGCCCGCAAAACCACATAGGAGGATAAACAATGAAACACGGCAAGCATTATATCGACGCTGCCAAGCAGGTCGATTCCACCAAACTGTACGATGTGAACGAGGCGCTGGAGCTGGCCTGCAAGCTGGCCACCGCCAAGTTCGATGAGACCGTTGAGCTGCACGTCCGTCTGGGCGTTGACGGCCGTCATGCCGACCAGCAGGTCCGCGGCGCTGTCGTGCTGCCCAACGGCACCGGCAAGACCGTCCGCGTCTGCGCCATCGCCAAGGGCCCCGCTGCTTCCGCCGCTGAGGCTGCCGGCGCTGATATCGTCGGTGATGACGACCTGATCGCCAAGATCCAGGGCGGCTTCATGGACTTCGACGTGGTCGTGACTACCCCCGACATGATGGGCAAGGTCGGCCGCCTCGGTAAGCTGCTCGGACCCCGCGGCCTGATGCCCAACCCCAAGGCTGGCACCGTGACCCCCGACCTGGGCAAGGCCGTCAAGGAAGCCAAGGCCGGTAAGATCGAGTACCGCCTGGACAAGCAGAACATCATCCATGTCCCCGTGGGCAAGGCATCCTTCGGTGCTGAGAAGCTGTTCACCAACCTGGACACCGTCATGGACGCCATCGCCAAGGCAAAGCCCGCCGCCGCCAAGGGCACCTACTTCAAGAGCGCTACCATCGCCACCACCATGGGCCCTGGCATCCGCCTGAACACCCTGAAGTACGGCGTCTAAAAGTCGCTTCGCTCTCTAGGGGGAACCCATTTCTGTGCGCATGCGCGCAGCAGAAATTCCTTCCCCCTAGTATCCCCCTGGGGACAAAATTTTCCGGTGAACCATGCACTCGGCCCGATGGGCCTCGCACACTCTCGCCGGAAAATTTCCCTGTATGTGTCCCGGCCGTCGGCGCATGTCCGCCGGCCGGGACGGATTTGAAAGAGCGGGGGAAACCCATTTCTGAAAAATTTCAGAATAACGCTTGACAAAACCGCATCCGTGCGGTAAAATATCATTGCTGTTTTTAAGACAGCAGGCGCTGGAGTCCAGTGTAAAGTGTATCCGCCTGCCGAGAAACGCGTAACGTTGTTTTATGCCTCTCTCTCGGCCTGTGTGCGCGGGAGAGAGGCTTTTTCTATGGCTCCGGCTTCCGATGTAGTTTTGAAACGAGGTGAAACCGAAATGCCCAGTGCAAAGATTCTTTCTGAAAAGCAGGCTTATGTCGCTGGTCTGAAGGCAAAGTTTGAGAACGCGGTTTCCGGTTGCGTGGTCGCTTACGGCGGTATCACCGTCGAGAACGACACCAAGCTGCGCAAGGAGCTGCGTGAGGCTGGCGTTGAGTATATGGTCGTCAAGAACACCATGCTCCGTCTGGCTGTCAAGGATACCTCCATCGAGGGTCTGACCGAGAACTTTACCGGCGACACTGCCGTCGCGTTCGCTACCGCTGAGGACCCGATGGCTGCTGCCCGCATCCTGTGCAAGTACCAGGACGGCGACCGTTCCAAGAAGTTCGTCGTCAAGGCTGGCTTCATGGAGGGCAAGGTGCTCAGCGCTGCTGAGACCAACGCCATCGCCAAGCTGCCCGGCCGCGAGGGTATGCTGTCCATGTTCGCAGGCGCGCTCACCAGCACCCTGTCCGGTCTGGCCGTCGCCATGCAGGCTTATGTGGACAAGCAGGAGGAGCCCGCCGCGTAAGCAAGCGCCGGCTGCCGCCTGACACAAACCGCTTTATTACGACATTCCTACAAAAATCAACTGAAATTGGAGGGTTATTACCATGGCTTCTGAGAAGATTACTGCCATCATCGAGTCCGTCAAGGGCCTGTCCGTCCTGGAGCTGAAGGAGCTGATCGACGCTTACTGCGAGGAGTTCGGCGTTTCTGCTGTTGCTGCTGCTCCTGTTGCTGCTGCCGGCGCTGCTGCTCCCGTTGAGGAGGAGAAGACCGAGTTCGACGTCATCCTGACCGAGGCTGGCGCCACCAAGATGCAGGTCATCAAGCTGGTCAAGGAGATCACCGGCCTGGGCCTGAAGGAGGCCAAGGCTATCGTCGACGGCGCTCCCAAGGCTGTCAAGGAGAAGGCTTCCAAGGCCGACGCCGAGGACATCAAGAAGAAGCTGGAAGAGGTCGGCGCCAAGGTCGAGATCAAGTAAGTTTCTTGCCTCAAACCAAAACTTCAGACAGGGGGTTCCCGCAGGGGAGCCCCCTGTTTTTTGTGCGCCTCTTGACAACTGTGATGCAATGTGATATGATTTTGATATCAACAAGATGCTTCTCGATGCATTGTTAGGAGGATGATACCATATGACAGAAAAGATCTTGCAGACCAAAAAGAACGGTATGGCCGTGCTGCTGCTGGTGCTGCTGGGCTACGTTGTGGCCATTGCAGCGGCGGCCGCAGCAGGGATGGCCGGCGTGCCGGGCATAGTGGGCAACGTCGTGATGGGCGTCGCCATTGCGTACATGGCGCTGGCCTGGATCCTGCTGTGCGGGCTGAAGGTCCTCAAGCCCCAGGAAGCGCTGGTGCTGACCTTGTTCGGCAACTACATCGGCACCCTGAAAGGGGAGGGCTTTTACTGGGTCAACCCCTTCTGCACCGCGGTCAACCCGGCCGCGGGCACCCGCCTGAGCCAGAGCGGGGACGTCCAGAGCGGCGACGCTGTGGGCCTGGCCGCCATGCTGGGCAAAGAGGCGGCCGCCCAGGCTGCAAACAGGAACACCGACGGCAAGAAAATTTCCCTCAAGCGGATGACCCTCAACAACGCCCGCCAGAAGATCAACGATTGCCTGGGCAATCCCGTGGAGATCGGCATTGCGGTCATCTGGCAGGTCAAAGACACCGCCAAGGCTGTGTTCAATGTGGACAACTACAAGGAATACCTCTCCCTGCAGTGTGATAGCGCCCTGCGCAATGTGGTGCGCATCTATCCCTACGACGTGGCCCCCGGCATCGACACCACCGGCGACGGCAAGCCCGACGACGGCAGCCTGCGGGGTTCCAGCGAGGTGGTAGCCGAGCGCATCCGGGCCGAGATCCAGGAAAAGGTGGAGGAAGCCGGCCTCGAGGTGCTCGAAGCCCGGATCACCTACCTGGCTTATGCGCCCGAGATCGCCGCGGTGATGCTGCAGCGGCAGCAGGCGTCGGCAATCATCGACGCCCGCAAGATGATCGTGGACGGCGCGGTGGGCATGGTGGAAATGGCCCTGGAACGCCTGAGCGAGAACAACGTGGTGGAGCTGGACGACGAGCGGAAGGCGGCTATGGTCTCGAACCTGCTGGTGGTGCTTTGCGGCAACCATGACGCCCAGCCCGTGCTCAATTCGGGCAGCCTGTACTGATGGCTGAGCCCAAAAAGCAGGTGCCGCTGCGCCTGTCCGCGAAGCTGTACGATGCTATCGCCGCCTGGGCAGAGGACGACTTCCGGTCGGTGAACGGTCAGATCGAATACCTGCTGACCGAGTGCGTGCGCCAGCGCAGGAAAAACGGCAAGTATGTCCCGGAGGAATTGGATGTGCCGCCCAAACTGGACCTGAAATAAGCGAAACGGCCGCTGTACAGCATGGTACAGTGGCCGTTTTATTGTGTGCTTTTCGGCGCGTCAGTGCCGTTTGATGTGCTTGCTGCCCCAGCTGCGCTGTTCGCGGATGGCGTTCTGCACCCACCAGATGCCGTACAAAGCCAGGGCGATGGCACTGAGGGCCAGCACCACTTTCAGGTACAAGCTGCCCAAAAACGCCTGGAACTGGGCGATGCCGTACAGCACCGGGTTCCGGTTCACGTCCTGGCCGGCGATCAGGTTGACCACGCCGATGGTTTCCCCGGCCAGGCAGATCTCCACGGTGCCGATGACGTCCCCCTGCTTGATAGGGGCGGCGGCTGCCTCGGGCAGGTGGAAAAACTTCTGGGTCACAGTGTTGTCCGAGGAGGAGGGCAGAATGGTCATCATCTGGTCGTCGGGGTAGAGCAGCAGGGTGTCCGTCTCGGAGGAATACTTGACCGGGATCTCGGCCAGGGCCTGGTCGGGGTCGAGGGCGGCCTGCACCGAAAAGCTGCTGTATACCCAGTCAATCAGCTGGGTGGTCTCGTAGAGGGCGGGGCGGCGGTTGGCGTAGCCGTAGGCGTCGGCGCTGTCCGGCACCCCCATGACGCAGAAGATATAGGTCTCGCCGTCCTGGGAAGCCCAGGAGACATAGCTCTGGTTGCCGGTGTCGTTTTTGTAGGCCACCACGTCGCACATGCCGCCCTTCATGGCCGAACGGTAGAACTTGCCCCCGCTGGACTTGTTCAGGGCCATGTTCTGGTTGGTGAGGATAAAGGATTTGGAGTGCTTTTCCTTGGCCGGCATCTCGAAGCTGGCCGACCCCGCGATCTCCACAAAGGCGTCAAAGCCCATCAGGTACCGCAGGATCAGGTACATATCCACCGCGTTGGTCGTGTTGCCGGGGTCCAGGCCGCAGGCGTCGGTCCAGGTGCTGGCGGTGGCGCCGATCTGCTGGGACAGGCTGTTCATCTGGCTGACCCAGCCGGCCAGGTCGTTGCCGGACAGCTGGTAGGCCATGCCCATGGCGGCGTCGTTGGCATTGCGCAGCAACATGGCGTACAGCGCCTCCCGCAGGGTGAAGGTCTCGCCCGAGCGCATATCGGCGTTGTCGGTGCCGTAGACGTAGTCCGAGATGGCAAAGGGCATCTGAAAGGTGCGGCTGTCCAGCTCGTCGCCGTAGTTGGTCAGGACCAGCGCGGCGCACATCAGCTTGGTCAGGCCGCCGGCGGGCACCTGGGCGGTGCTGTCCTTTTCGTAGAGGATGATGTTGGTGTCGGTGTTGACGATATAGGCGCTCTGGGCCTTTACCTCGTAGAGCGGGCTGGGGTCAAAGATGGCCCCGGCCGGCGCGGCCAGGCAGCCCACCACCAGAGCCAGGGTCAAAAGCAGTGCAAAAAGTCGTTTCATGTAGACAATTCCCTCGGAACGCGCTACAATAGTAGCGTCGATTTTGATCAAAAACACGTTGGCTGCAAATCAGTCAAACAGGACCGGGCGTCAGGGTCCGGTCTTACTCTAATAATATAGCAGGTTTGCGGGTGGGTGACAAGGGTTTCGCGCATCACTTTCACAAACCAAAAGAGGGAGACACGCATGATCTATATCACTGGGGATACCCACGGGGAGCTGGACCGCTTCAAGGAAAAACAACTGCGCCGCCTGGGCAAAAACGACGTCCTCTTTGTGTTGGGGGACTTCGGTTTTTTGTGGGACGGCGGCAAGGAGGAGAAAAAGCGGCTGGACTGGCTGGCCAAGCGCCCCTACACCATCCTGTTCCTGGACGGCACCCACGAAAACTACGATAGGCTGGACGCCCTGCCGGTGGAGGAAAAGTTCGGCGGCCGGGTGCAGCCGGTGGGCGGCAACGTCTATCACGTCTGCCGGGGCAGCATCCTGGAACTGGAGGGGATGAGCTTCCTCTGCTTTGGCGGCGGCGAGAGCCCCGACAAGGAAGAGCGGGACCCCGGCGTCAACTGGTGGCCCCGGGAAATGCCCTCGGATGAGGAATACGCCTTTTGCGACGCCAATGTGGAGGCCCACGGCTTTCAAGTAGAGTATGTGCTGACCCACGACGCCCCAAGCAGGTTTCTCGATTTTACCATCCTGCCCTCGGGCGCAAAGAACCGCCTGCACGCCTATTTTGACAAGCTGGTGGGGGAGATGCACTACGACAAATGGCTGTTTGGCTGCTACCACCGGGACACCCAGCTCTCGCCCAAGGTGCGGTGCCTGTTCAACGACGTGGTGTCGGTGGGGGAGAAAAAGAGCTGGTGGAAGCGGAAATGACGGCGCGGCCCGGAACAGGGGCGCGCTGCGCAGGAGAGGGCGTGTATGAAAAAATTTGACCATGTGGCCGTCCTGCTGGGGATCGGGCTCGTGCTGGCCGTGCTGGCCGCCGTGAGCCTGGTGGCCGGCGGCGTGATGAAGCTGTTCGGCTTTGCCTACGACTCGGTGGGCAGCCTGGTGCTGTATTTTATCTTTGCGTCGGTGCTCTCCGCCGCGTTCGGGCAGGTGTTCAGCGCCCTGCCCAAAGTGCTGTATGAGATGGGCAAACTGAACCGGGCCGAGGGCATCATCCTCTATCTTGTCCTGGACACCCTGGTCACAGCCGTGGGCCTTGGGGTGGTGGACCGCTGGATGCCCTCGGTGGCAGCCACCGATAAGGCCATCGTGGCTGTGTCCCTGCTGTTTGCCCTGCCGGGCCTCAGCGATTTCAAAAAGAAGCAGTAACGCGACAGACTATCAAAAACGTCCCGTCCAGCCGACATGTGCGGATGGACGGGACACCGACAGGGAAATTTAGCGCTGAGAGTGTGCGAGCCGCTTTGCGGCGAGTGCGCGGTTCAGCGCTAAATTTTGTCCCCAGGGGAATATTAGGGGGAAGGAATTTCTGCCGCGCGACTGCGCGCAGAAATGGGTTCCCCCTAAAGCACAGCGCTTTGCGCTGTGCTAGTGCGCATACTGTTTACAGATTGTTTACGCAGAGACACTTGTATTCCCTATCAAAATCTGGTAGGATGGGTCATGTCTTAGGGTGTATCTGAGAATTCCAAAATGCCGGACAATTCGCCAAAAAGATGCAGCTGCAAGGCGCAGGAGCGCCGCACTCCTTTGTGGAATGCAAGCGACTGCAACGCGGCAGATGCGCTTTTTGGTAGAATTGGACGGCGTTAGGGAGTTTTCAGATATACCCTGAATAGGTCTGTATAAAATAAAAGGAGAGAATCATGGAATATGCGTGGTATTATGACCTCGTGCTGCTGTATGTGGTCTATTCCTTTCTAGGGTGGGTGGCCGAGACGGTGGTAGCGGCGGCCCGGGGCCGTGGCTTTGTCAAGCGCGGCTTTGCCGCGGGGCCGTTCTGCTATGTCTACGGCCTGGCGGCCGTCATCATGGCCGCCGGCTTTAACGATCTGCGGGATAACCTGCTCTACCTGTTTTTGGGCTGTACCGTGGTGGCAACGGTGGTGGAATGGGTGGCCGCCAAAACGCTGGAACGGCTGCACCACCGCACCTGGTGGGACTATTCGGGCCACCGCTTCAACATCGACGGCTATGTCTGCCTGCCCTACTCGCTGCTGTGGGGCGTGCTGGGCAGCGTCTCGGTGCTGTGGGTCAACGGCCTGCTGACAAAGCTGTTCCACATGATGCCGGTCTGGCTGTTTGAGACGCTGGCCTGGGTGCTGGGTATCCTGGCGGTTCTGGACCAGCTGGGCAGCGCCGCCCTTTTGCGGCGGCGGCCCACCCGTCTGGAAGGGCTGAACCGCGCGCTGGAACAGCAGTCCCGCGGCCTGTACGACCGCATCGCCCTGCGGGTCGAACGCCGCATCGAGGGCGCTTACCCGCGGACGGCGGAAAAGCCCGCCGCGCTCGAGCCGGGTGCGGGCCCTGCCGATGTGGTGTGGCTGTTCACCATCGGGTCGCTGGTGGGCGATATCGTGGAGACGATCTTCTGCCGGGTGCGGATGGGCGTCTGGATGAGCCGTTCCAGCCTGGTGTGGGGCCCCTTCAGCATCGTGTGGGGCGCGGCGCTGGTGATGGCGTCGCTCCTGCTGCCCCGCAAAAAGGACGGCAGCGAGCGCACTTCCAGCGAGCTGTTTGTCCTGGGCACCCTGATGGGCGGCGCTTATGAATACGTCTGCAGCGCTCTGGGCGAACTGGTGTTCGGCGTCATCTTCTGGGACTACAGCAAGATCCCCTTCAACCTGGGGGGCCGCATCAACCTGCTGTACTGCTTTTTCTGGGGCTTTGCCGCCGTGGCGTGGGTCAAGCTGTGCTACCCCTATGTGATGCGCGGCATCGGCTTTGTCCGCAGCCATACCGGCCGCTGGCTGACGCTGCTGGTCGGCGCGTTCATGGTGGTGAACATGGCGGTGTCCGGTCTGGCGCTGATCCGCGCCGACGCCCGCGGCGACGGCACCCCGCCGGCCAACGCCCTGGACGTGTTCCTGGACGACCACTTCCCCGACGAGCGGATGGCCCGGATCTACCCCAACGCAAAGAAAACGTAAGAGAACGGGCCGGGCTGCGCCGGCCATGAGACACAAGGAGGCGACGCAATGCTGACGGCTGTTTTATTATTCTGTGTAGGGCTGCTCTGCCTGGTCAAGGGCGGCGACTGGTTTGTCGATGGGGCGGTGGGGATCGCCCGGCGGTTCCACCTGCCTGATCTGCTGATCGGGGCCACGGTGGTGTCGGTGGGCACCACCCTGCCCGAGGTGATGATCTCGGCGTCGTCGGCCCTGGGCGGCCACGGCGAGATCGCCTACGGCAACGCCATTGGCTCGATCATCTGCAATGCGGCGCTGGTGGCCGCCATCACCATCGCAGTCCGGCCGGGCAAGGCGGACGCCGCCGCCCTGCGGCTGCCGGTGAGCTTCTTCTTCATCGCGGCGGTCTTTTACGCGGCGGTGGCCTACACCACCGGCACCTTCAGCCGGTGGGTGGGCGTCGTTCTGCTGGCCCTCTTTGCGGCCTATATGGCGGCGCAGGTGGCCTCGGCCCGGCGCGCGCCCGCAGCCCCCACCGCCGGCGAAGCCCCGCCTGAGGCGGCCCCGTCCGGCAGTCTGGCGGTGGAGCTGGTGCGGCTGGCGCTGTCCGCCGCCCTCATCGCGGTGGGCGCCAACCTGATGGTGGACAACGGCGTCGTGATCGCCGCCGGTCTGGGCGTGCCCGAATCGGTCATTGCCCTGACGGTGGTCGCCCTGGGCACCTCGCTGCCCGAGCTGGTCACGGCCATCACCTCCCTGGTCAAGGGGCACGGGGCGCTGTCCCTGGGCAACGTCATCGGGGCCAACCTGTTCAACCTGGTGCTGGTGAACGGCGTCTCGGTGGCGCTGGCCCCCTTCGGCCTGCCCGCCGGTTCCACCATCGCCGGGCACAACGCCTCTCTGGTGCTGGACCTGCCGGTGGCTTTTGTGGTCATGGTGCTGCTGGTGGCGCCGCCTTTGTGCAAGGGCCGGCTCTACCGCTGGCAGGGCGTAGCGCTGCTTGCCATCTACGCGGCCTACTGCGCGGTGCAGTTCAGCCTGTAATAAAATATAACGCCCCCGCTCTCCCAAAGAGAGCGGGGGCATTTTATGACCTGAGCAAACCCGGAACCCGGGTCGTCACATTAGACGATGGTGATGCGGCCTGCGCCGTAGGGGTTCTCGTAGTCCAGCAGGTAGCCGGGGTAATCGGCCAGGGGGCTGTTGGCGGTGGTCATGACCGCGCCGTCGAACAGCATGGCGTAGCTGGACAGGACCAGGTAGTCCTCGGACACGTAGTCCTTGACCAGAGTCGCGCCGTCGAACATGGCAAAGCCGTCGCCCAGGCTGCGCAGGGTGTAGTTCATGCCGGCCATGTTGTAGGTGCGGTTGGGGTCAAGCGGCTCGTAAGTGCCGGTGGCCTTGTTGTAGATCTTGACGTTCTGGACGCGCGGGGTGCCGGTGGCGGGGCCGCTCCAAACGCCCTGATCGTTGGTCTGGACGGTGTTGGGGATGTCGGTGTGGATCTCGTAGGTCGCGCCGGCCACCTGCAGGAAGCCGCCGTTCTCCTGGCCGGAACCGGCATACCGTGCGCCGAACTCCAGTGCGTTCTGGATCTGTGCGCCGGTGACGCTCATCAGGCAGGCCACGTTGCCGAAGGGGCTGACCGTCTTGCAGGACATATAAGTCCAGTCGCCGGCGGGGATGTCGGCACGGATGCCGCCGCCGTTCATGATGGCGATGTCGCAGTCAAGCTGCTCGATCTCGTTGAAGTAGGCGTAGATGCCGTCGGCCACCAGGTCGCCCATGTTGGTCTCCTCCGAGCGGATGAGGCGGTTGCCGGTGACGGGGTCGTTGATGTAGAAGTTGATGGGGCTCTCGGCGATCTTCTCGCCCAGCATATCGTCCACCGCGTTGATCCAGTCGGTCTGGAGGATCAGCGTCTCGTTGAAGGGGTTGACGTTGCTGGAGGAGATCAGCTCGGTGGTGAAGTTGCGGTCGGTGTCGATGGTCATGCGGCCCACGTTGCCCAGGTAGCAGCCGGTCTGGGTCAGGACGACGGGGTTGCCCTCCGCGTCGCGGACGGTCTCGCCGGGCATCTCGGTGTGGGAGTGGCCGTCGATGAAGGCGTTGAAGCCGACGGTGTGCTGGATGACCTCGCGGCTGGTGTAGGGGGAGGAAGAACCGTCCACGCCCAGGTGGCCCAGGCCGATGACGAAGTCGGCGTAGAGCCATGCCTCGTCGATGGCCTTCTGGACGGCGTCGTAGAGGGCCTGGCCGTCGTCGCCGCCGTCGATGCCGTAGATGTACTCATTCTGGCCGGCGTCCATGAAGTAGGCGGGGGTGGACTTGGTGATGGTCTCGGGGGTGGTCACACCGATGAAGGCCAGGATGCGGCCGCCGCGGAAGAAGTACTTGATGGAGGGCAGCACGTTCTTGCCGGTGCGCAGGTCCTTGAAGTTGCAGCTGACGTAGGGGAAGTTGGCCTCCTCGTTGATGATCTCCATGATGCGGTCCATGCCGTAGTCAAACTCATGGTTGCCGAGGGTGGCCAGGTCGTAGCCGGCCGAGTTCATCAGCTTGATGATGGAAGCGCCCTGGTCCATGGCGCCGTAGGCGGTGCCCTGGATGTGGTCGCCGGCGTCCACCAGCAGGACGTCCATGTCGGCGTCCTCGTAGCTCTTCTTCAAAGCCTCGATGGAAGCGTAGGTCAGCTCGGGGGCTTCGTTGTCGATGTAGGTGTGCACGTCATTGGTGTACAGGATGGTGATGGGGTGCTTGTCGGGGGCGACCAGGGGATAGAACAGGCCGTCCGCGCTCACAGGGGCGGCGGTCAGGCCCAGGGCGGCTGCTGCGCCGGTCATGGCGCCGGCCGCTTTCAGGAAATTACGACGCGAAATATAGCTTTTCATCGAAATGTCCTCCTCATTCAATGGATGGGAATATGGCTTGCGCAGGGCGCACTGGCCCCGCCATACCTTTACCATAACAATAACACAAAAGCCGTCCTAAAACAAGACCCAAACTGTCAAAAATCGGCTTTTTGCGCCGATGAATGTAAATATCTTGGGCAGTATCGCCAAAAATATAGAAAGATTTTACTTAGCGTGTCGCAAAAGCGCCCCGCTTTAGGGGGAACCCATTTCTGCGCGCAGCCGCGCGACAGAAATTCCTTCCCCCTAATATCCCCCTGGGGACAAAATTTGGCGCTGAACCGCGCACTCGCCGCAAAGCGGCTCGCACACTCTCAGCGCCAAATTTCCCTGTATGTGTCCCGCCCATCCGCACATGTCGGCTGGGCGGGACTTTTTGACAGTCTGAACTACCGCAGGGTGCTCCGCGGCGGCTTTTGGTTTTGGGATAGGGGGTGTCAGGCGTTGGAGGCGGCGGCCTCGAAGTCGATCTTGCCCAGGTTGACGTCGGCCCGGACAATGGTGATCATCATGCTGTCGCCCAGGCTCCACTGCTTGCCCGAGACGGGGTCGGACAGGCGGACGCCTTCGGTCAGCAGGGCCCCGGTGGGGGTCAGGCTGGCCACAGGGACAAAGCCCTCGACGCCGTTGTCCAGTTCGACAAAGACACCCCGCTGGGTGACGCCCGAGATGGTGCCGGCCCGGTGCTCGCCGATGTGGGCGCGGGCATACTCGGCCTTATAGCAGTCCTCGGCCTTGCGCTCGATCTGCATGGCCACCACTTCCTGGGCGCTGGACTGTTTGCTGACCTTTTCGGCAAAGTCGGTGTAGCTGGCGATGATGGTCTCCTTGTCCATCCCGCCCAGCAGGGCCGTCAGGATGCGGTGGATGGCCAGGTCGGGGTAGCGGCGGATGGGGCTGGTGAAGTGGGCGTAATCCTTCAGCACCAGGCCGTAGTGGCCCTTGGGCACCGGCTGATACTCGGCCTTGGACATACAGCGCAGCAGGCCGGTGTGGATGATCTTTTCGTAGGGGGTGCCGCGGACGCCTTCCAGAATGGCGCTCAGCTCCTTGGGTTCGGGCACTTCCTTGGCAAAGTGGTCGTTGATGCCGCAGGCCTTGAGCAGGGCGTGCAGCCGCTCCAGCTTTTCGCTGTTGGGTTCTTCGTGGACGCGGTAGACGAAGGGAATCTGCTTGGTGCGGGCGAAATGGGCTGCGCACTGGTTGGCCAGCAGCATGAACTCCTCGATCATGGCCTCGCTCTCGCCCTGCACCCGCTTTTTGACGTCGATGCAGTGGCCGTTGTCGTCCAGGATCAGCTTGACCTCGCCGCTCTCGATGTCCATGCAGCCGCGCTCCCGGCGCAGGCCGGCCCGCAGGGTGTACAGGGCCTTCATGGCGGGCAGCTGGCCGGCCACCTCGGCGTACTTATACTGGGTCTCGGTGTCGGCTGTGCCGGCCAGCAGGGCGTTGATCTCGCTGTACACGCCCTTGACCCGGCTGCGGATGACCGACTTGACGAACTTGTAGTTGATGAGCTTGCCCTCTTTATCCAGGTGCATCAGGCAGGAGAAAGCCAGGCGCAGTTCGCCTTCGTTCAGGCTGCAGATGCCGTTGGACAGCTGCTTGGGCAGCATGGGCACCACCTGGTCGGCATAGTAGACGCTGGTAGCCCGCTCAAAGGCTTCGTCGTCCAGGGCGGTGCCCGGCTTGACGTAGTGGGACACGTCGGCGATGTGCACCCCCAGCTCAAAGCCGTCGGGGGTCTGGTTCAGGCTGATGGCGTCGTCGATGTCCTTGGTCTCGGCGCTGTCGATGGTGAAGATGGGCAGGGCGCGCAGGTCCATCCGGCCCTGGGTGTCGGCGTCTGTGACAGCGGCCCCTTCCAGCTTTTTGGCTTCCTCCCGCACCGGCTCGGGGAAGCGGACGTGGACGTCCCGGGCATACAGCAGGGCCTTGGCGCAGCGCTTGGCCTCCTCGCTGGAGCCAAACCGCATGACCACCGCCACCCGGTGGTCCTCCTGGCGCATCCCGCGGGCGCGGATCTCCACGGCGACCTTATCGCCGTCCTTGGCGCCGCCCTCGCTGTCCCGCAAAATCTGCATCGAGATGGCGGGGCAGTCGTCCGGCACGAACACCAGCTTGCCGCCGATGCGGCGGGTGGTGCCCACCAGGTTGTTCTTCTGTTCCAGCACGGCCAGGATCTCGCCCTCGTCGCTGCCCTCCACGCGGGGATGGGCCAGCTTTTCCACCAGGACGCGGTCGCCGGGCATAGCGCCCTTCATCAGCCGGCCGGGGATGAAGATATCGCCCGAACCGTCCTCCAGCATGGCAAACCCAAAGTTTTTGCCCAGCTTGACCAGGGTGCAGGGCAGGGCCTTGTCCTTGCGGCCCGACCGCACCGTGAAAAAGACGCCCTCGGTCTGGCAGACCACAGCCTCCCGGACCAGCTCGTCCAGCGCTTCCATCACTTTGCGGTCGGCGGCGCGGTCCCCGCCGAATTTGGCCTTCAGGTCCCTGACGGTGCAGGGCTGCATCTGGATGGCCCGCTCGATCTTATCTCTCATTGGCATACAGGTAAATTCTCCTTCACATCCTTCGGCGCACCGCCTGCTGCTTCGGGCGGGCGCGACTTCACAGCCGGGCGCTTCTCCTTACGGCCCGGACACAAAAACAGCCCCGCGTTGCTGCGGGGCCTTTTCGGCGTGGGGGCGCCAGCACCCGCCACCGGGGCCCAACCCAAGCCAGGCAGTTTATTTGGGTGTAAGCAAAAAAAAAAATAGCAAGGACCCCGCCACTGGGGTCTGCCTTCCTCTTTTCTGCTGCCGAAACAAGGCAAAAGAAAAACCGCACAGAAGTCAATTGACTTCTGTGCGGTTCCTGCCGATTCAGACGGCCCTTATCTGGTCCCCCGAGGGATGATAAATCCGAACGTTCAATCTGTTCAAAGGTGATCCGTTCCGCACCTTCCTTGTAGTTGAAGGTCACGAGGATGTAGTCATCGTATACGACCACACTATTAACAAAGCCATCAATCAGCCGTCTGCGTCCTTCCAAGGTATTGGTGTCCACTTTGCGGAACTGGAGAATATAGAACTGAATCTGCTCTCTGGTAAACTGAGGCTTTTTCATCTCTTCCTTGATGATGCTCAGCTCCAACTTTTCTTTGGTGGCTTCGAGCTCGTCCAAACGGCGCTTGGTAGAGGCATTGAAAATACCTGCCTGGATTGCGTTTAGCATATTGTCGATAGCCTTCTCGGTATCTGCCAGTTGCCGACGCAGGGCAGGTAATTCGTTGCTTTCCTGCCCCTGTAACGCCAATGCCTGGTCGGTAAAATACTCCACAAAAGCATCGTCCATGATGTTCCGCATAACGGATGCAACAACAGCACGCTCCAGAGGGTCTTTTCGAACACTGCGATGTTTGGCTTCACAGGTCTTTTTCCGCTTGCTATTTACACAGCGATAATAATGATATACCTGCCCCTTGCTGGAACTCGTACCGGATTCGCCCACCATCATCGCCTTGCAGGAACCACAAAACAATTTTGTGGTCAACAGATAGTCATCCTCAGCCTTGTGTCTGGCTGGGGCCTTTTTGTTTTTCTTCATCTGTTCCTGCACTCGTTCAAATAAATCTGTCGGTACAAGAGCTGGAATGCCATCCGGTACTACGATGTCACGATACTTATATTCGCCAATGTATTTCCGGTTATGCAGAATTCCAGAGATGAAATTCAAGTCTGCAGGTTTGCCTCGGACGGTTGTAACACCCAGAGCATTTAGGTGATCCACAATCTGCTTCATAGTGGAGCCGGTATCGTACATCTTGAAAATATCCAGGACAATCGGAGCATTGACTGGGTCTGGTTGGTATTGCTTGTTGGCATCAATGGCAAAGCCGAATGTGGGGGTGCCGCCGTTGTACTTACATTTGAGTGCATTTTCTGTGTGGCCACGGATAACTTTCACGGAAAGTTCTGCGGAATAATACTCCGCCATACCTTCCAACATAGATTCTAGAATGATACCCTCCGGCCCATCAGCAATATTCTCTTTAGCTGAGATCACCCGCACACCATTCTTTTTAAGGGTAGCTTTATAATGGGCACTGTCATAGCGATTGCGGGCAAAGCGGTCCAGCTTCCATACCACAACCACATCAAACAATCCTTTGGCGCTGTCCTTAATCATCCGCTGGAAATCGGGGCGGTTGTCCGTTTTGGCAGAAAGGGCACGGTCAATGTATTCCTTCACTACAGTCATTCCGTTCTGCTTGCAATACTCCATGCATTCTCGGATCTGACCGTCAATGCTTTCCTCCCGCTGTCCTTCACTGGAATAACGAGCGTAGATTACTGCGTTCACATCGCCACCTCCTTACTCGTCAGAAGTTTCCGAAAACATCCGTAAAACAGATTTTTTCATGCGGTTATAGTATGGCGATTTAGGATCAAAGCACATTTCCACGAACTGCTCCATCTCAGCTGCGTTTTTCCATACTTTCGGCTGATAGTGATACAGCTTTCCCTGTGGCTCGTCACAACGGGCAAAAATATAATCCATGGAAACATCGAAGAAGTCCGCATACTTGCGAAGCAAGTCAACCGAAGGAGTGGACTGCCCATTTTCATAGCGGTTGAGGCTGGACTGAGTGATACCTAAGAGCTCTGCCAACTTTGCTTGAGAAAAGGATAGGCTTTCCCGCAAGGTGCGCAGACGATTGCCGATTTGTTTCATGCCAATCACATCCTTCTTAAATATTATATCATATATCGAATTAGATTCAATCCAAAATATGAGTTTAA
>ERZ1090864.72-NODE-72-length-50221-cov-67.869234_pt1 | contig 50221 bp, 45 predicted proteins | sample MGYA00478479_ERZ1090864 | MGnify/ENA primary metagenome ERZ1090864 (study PRJEB33644, sample SAMEA5815743) | chicken gut metagenome | biome: Chicken; feature: Gastrointestinal Tract; material: Caecum | place: Ireland | collected 2019-01-01 | study: A study of the...
AGTTTACTACATTGGCGTTTTGCACACAAGTGTTGAGTTTTAAAACAGACTCTAGCCACAATATCAGAAATTTGATACATAGCTAGTTCTTCAATGTTCTTTCCACCAAGAAAAACAATCCCTTGCTTTTTTCCTTCCACAAAATTAGGAATCAAACCATTTATCAGTTTGGTAACCGTTGTTTTCCCACATCCACTTTTTCCACATAACAAAACGCACTCGCCTGGTCGTATCTCGAAATTAATTTTCTGGACTCCGCCAGAAATTTCGTTATCATACAAATAGCTAACATTTTCCAATTTAATATGAGCATCAGCCATTTGCTCTAACATAAACTCACCACCTTTGCTATACCAGCCGTAAAGATAATTATTACACATAAGATAATAATAAAAATATCTATCCGACTAATTTGATGGTAACCTCTGCATGTTCTTTGGGTTGGATTTTCTATTCCTCTAGTAAGTGCAGCTGCGGTTAATTCATCAGCTGTTTTAGAGGCAGCAATAAATAACGGAACAAGATAACACTCCACGTTTACTGCGATTTTTTTAGGAATACTTTTTTGTGTGGATGCAATAGGTCTTAATCTCATAGCCTCCCGAATATGTGACCATTCTTCCACAATAGCCGGAAAGTATCGCAGGGTTACTGCCAAAGTAATTGTTGCTGGTTTTGGAATCTTCATTTTGGTCATGGTCGCTATGAGCTCGTTCACTTTTGTTGTTCTCACAATCATTAAAATCCCCATTAAAAGAGGGATCATGGATCTAAACTGTACGACAATAACAGAAAGCGCAGCTTCCACCACCGTTGGCATTAAAGGAAGGAGGGTACACTGAGCAAAAAAAAGAATGACATAAGCAAAAACAAGCCATTTGCTAAACACTTTTTTACCAAAAGCAAGTTGCATTCCGCTTAGTATAATTACACATAGAACTTCAATCCAAAGTGTATTTACAATAAACGTAGATGTACTTATCGTCAGTAATATAATAATTTTGGTGCGGATATCTAATCTTAACATTTACAGAATACCTGCTTTGATAAGGTGTTTTTTGAAAATCAGTCGGCTCAAATAAATTCCCACAACGGCTGCCACTATACTGCCAACAATAACAATAGCCCAAGTAAAGTAATTCGCCTGTGAACGCAAGAAATCAATATATACTTCGCTCAAACCAAGATTCTTTGCATATTCAAGGTAAGATTCAGTTGTTGCAAACAGTCTAAATTGACCACCAATGGCATTCCACATAGCAAACACAATATAGGAAATGGTAATCCTCTTGAAATTCTTTCTATCATTTCCTAAAATAAGTTCTGCAAGAATGGCGAAAACCGCAAAGAAAGCCGCTACAATCATGCCTTCCGTTCCTGCAAGCAGCAGAAAATAAAGGAATGGAACAACTGCGAAAAGCAAAACAGTCCCCTTTTTAGGAATTTTCGTAGTGATAAACAGGTACGGAATGGCGCCGACAAAAGCCGTGGCCGGCGAGTAAATCAAATAAGTAATCGGTGTGACATTTGTCATTGCCGCCACCAGATACAAAACCATGAGAATTGCGCTGAATATACCGATGTTGATATAGTCTTTAATCTGTAATTTGTTAGAATTTTTAGAGTTCATTTTACATTCACCTTTCTATTTTTTATTCTGTTTTAACAGCCCACTGTTCAGCCTGCTTCTGTTCTTCAATCATTTGAGCGTACCAGCCTCCATGCTTCATGAGTTCAGCATGCGTTCCGGATTCTCGAATACGGCCTTTATCCAATACCAAAATATTGTCGGCATTGACAATCGTATTAAGGCGGTGAGCTATAACCAGCACTATTTTATTTTTCATTAACCGATCAAAAGCATGCTGGATTTCTCTTTCATTATCAGCATCCAAACTAGAGGTTGTTTCATCAAGCAGAACAATCGGAGCATCCTTCAGTAAAGCGCGTGCGATTGAAATACGCTGTTTTTCTCCGCCTGAAAGAGTTGATCCTCCTTCACCAATCATCGTTTCGTATCCATTTTCCATCCCCATGATAAATTCATGACAGTGAGCAGCCTTTGCAGCTTCAATCACTTCCTCTTTGGTTGCGGTTGGTTTCCCAATGCGAATATTGTTTAGAACTGTATCTTTCAAAAGATAAACCTCTTGAAAGACAATCGCCATATGTTCTGCCAATATATCAGGATTGATTTTTCGTAAATCTATCCCATCAATTAAAATTTGTCCTCCAGTTACATCCCAAAAGCGAGCAAGCAAGCTTACAATAGTTGTTTTACCTGAACCAGATGGCCCAATAAGGGCGGTGGTTGTTCCTGGTTTGGCACTAAACGATACGCCATGTAGAACCGTAGTTTCTGGATTGTATCCAAAAGTTACATTTTTAAATTCAATGGCGTAATCTGTAAATTTTACTTCTTCCTCCTGATAGGTCAGTGGCGACTCATCCAAAATTGAAATAATACTGTCAGCCGCTTTTGAAATAGAACGTACCTGTGGATAAAGAGAACTCACTACTGTCATAGTACTGGAAATAGAGATTCCCAACAGGATTGCCAGCAAAAAGCTAGCTCCGTTAATTTCAGTAGAAGTCAATAGCCATGTTCCTAAAATTAGTGAAACAGGGACAATCATTGCAGTAATTGCTGAAAAACTCATAGAGAGCGGTAAAATAGATATTTCCGCCTTCGTGGATTGTTTCCGCAATTCTTTCAGTGCATTATCGAGGCGATCAAAGCGTTTGCCAATCAAATTGTAAAGTCGAAAAGTACGCATACCACTAATGTACTCTATAATGCGTGAGACAACAGTTCGGTTTGCTGTTCTGAGTTCATCCGAATTACGAGCAGACACTTTTCCTGAAATCACTAATAACGGCAGAGCTATGCCTACCAGTAAAGTGACTGCAAGACCAAAATGCCAATCTAACATGAACGCTATGACAAGAGATAAAATTGTAAGGGATGTAACTTTGATAACATCACATAAGCAATGTGTGATAATTGTTTCAAAATCATTAATGTCAGTAAGCAGCGTGCCAGACAACTTTCCAATACTGTTTTTAGTGAAAAAGCCCAAGTTTAGGCTTCTAATATGGTTTCCCATTGAAATCCGTAGTTTATGAGAAACGTCTGGCCCAACACATTGCGCTTGTGTGAAACTGATCCCCTGAACAATGCAACGCAGCGTAAAAATAATTACGACAGCGATTATGCACATTTTCAGTCCTTCAGCAGAGAATTGTCCGTTTGATAAGTCAATCAATACGAATAGCATAACACCATACATACAGGAATTGAGAACTGAATCTAACATACTCAAAAGAATAGATGGTACCAGTCGTATACCGTTTTGACCAATCAAGCGATGCAGTGATTTTATAATTGAAATCATTTATGTAACACCTCCTTTCCCTGCTGGGTATATGCGCGCCACATCTCGGCATAAACACCATTTTTCTCGAGTAAGTCTGTATGGCACCCCATTTCAACGATTGAACCATTTTGAAATACACAAATATTATCTGCATTGACAATCGTATGGAGCCGATGAGCAATCATAATTGTTGTCTTGCCTTTCAGCAAATTCTCCAAGGCTATTTGGATCTTATGTTCATTTTCAATATCAGTAAACGAAGTCGCTTCATCAAAAACAATGATAGGCGCACCCTTTAAAATTGCTCTGGCTATACAAATACGTTGCTTTTCTCCTCCAGACAATTTAATCCCGGCAGAACCAAGGTAAGTGTCGTACCCATCAGGAAGCGATTGAATAAAAGAATGGATCTGTGCTGCTTTTGCAGCATTCTCGACTTCTTCTCGTGTGCAATTATCCTTGCCGATTGAAATGTTTTTATAAATCGTATCATCCAACATAAATGCGTCCTGGAACACGAAAGATACTGTATCCATTAAATTATCCATACACAAGTCTTTTATATTATGTTCCCCAATTTGAATCTGTCCGCTCGTGACATCCCAAAAACGCGGAATAAGTTGAGCTGCAGTACTTTTTCCAGCGCCAGATACACCAACAAATGCCGTTAAACTTCCTGCTGGAAGTTCCAAGTTAATATCATGCAGAACTTCTTTTTTCTGATAAGCAAACTTTACATGAGAAAATGCGATACGAGGACAATTTTTTTCTGCCACGAAATGATCTTGTCCAGCCGGCATTTCTGGGATGTCCATAATATCTTTAATACGTCCGAGGCCCGCGGATATTTGACTAAATATTTGAGCAAAGTTCATAAGGTTATTGTACGAGGATAAAAAAACGATACTCATAATAACAAAGAACACATAAGAACTTAAATCTAAATATCCGGCCAGATACAAGAATCCTCCCATTGGCAGAGTAAAGCTAACTCCTGATTCGATCAGGACTTTACACACAGCACTGATCGGAGCCGCCATACGCGATATTTGTTTCCAAAGAACATTAAAATCTTCACCCGCTTTAGAATATGCCTGATAGGAATTAGCTGTAAGGTTGTATGCTTTCATAACTGGCATCCCATTGACGAATTGCAGGAGAGCTGAATTGAGCTGTCCTTGCACCACTGAAAAATCCTGCATTTTCGGTGTAACAAGCACCATCATGATTGACTGCAAAACCAGTGTTAAGATAATTGGAACAACCAAAATCAACGCCATCGGAATATTAACGGTTAGAAGATAAACAAAGACCGTCAGTGGAACAACTATCGCAACTGTAATGTCTGGAATTTGATGCGCGAGGAATTGTTCTAATCTTTCAACATCCTCCATCAACACTTTTTTTATCTCGCCGGTACTGTTATCAGTAAAAAAGCCAAGATTAACTTTCCCAATATGCTCACAAATTTTTTTGCGAACAGCATACAACGCTGAATAAGCACCATAGTGTGTAAGACTCACAGATATTGCTTGAAATATAAATCGCAGCAGAATAAATGCAGCTGCTATCAGCCCATAACGCATAGCTTCCGTACTATTGCCATTTCCATCAAAAAGGAATAGCACTGTACGGAATATCATGAGATATGGTACAAAAGTGCATAGGCCTGATAGAACGCTAAAGATAACAGCGATATACAAGCCTGTTTTTTTACTGCCTGCCAGTTCAAAAAGATATGATATTTTCACAGCTTCTGGCTGGTCAGGGGTTCGTTCTTTACTCATGTTATCCTCCTATCTGGTTAATTGCGTTAGATTACGCTAACCTCCCTCCGAAATAATTGCCGCAGCCCGATGGACTACGGCAAGTGCAGACAAGCATTTTCTTTAAAGAGACACTTGTATCTTTCGGGAAATCTGCTATCATTATACCAAAAAGAATTGTCAATTCAATATGCTGAGAAAAATGATACAAAAACGAAAAAATGTCGCAGAGGTGAAGTTTATGTCAAAAGAAAAAGCAGCCAAAACACCAAATCAGATTGAACAATGGATGATGGATTCTTTATTATCGCTGATGAAAGAAAAACCGTTTCGTGAAATTAAAATCACTGAAATTGTGGAGAGGGCACAATTAGCACGCTGTACCTTTTACCGATATTATGCAAGTAAAGAGGAGCTTCTAATGCAATGTTGTAAGACGGTTTTCAGTGGACTGAGCAGACGGCTAGAGGAAGAAGACTGTAACACTTTTTATGGTACAGCTATCGGATATTTTTCATATTGGCTAGAACATCGTTCTTTTCTTGAATTATTGCGAGATAGTGGAATGCTCTATTTTATGTTACAAAGCTATGATGAACTGATGTTTGATGTTGCTAAAGACTTAAAGCCAGAAAACGCAGATAAAAGTGGTTTTGATTTTTCTCCCAAAATACGTTATCACTTCTTTCTGGGTATGTCTGGTTTTTGGGGAATGGCGAATCGTTGGTTATTGAATGGCTGTAAAGAGTCTCCGGAAGAATTGGCACAATATGTTGTTGCATATTTCGTAGAGACTTATCAGTTAGAACCAGCTTGCCAATATTGGGATAAAAATCACGAGTATCCTTTTTCCCCATGCTATATAAAACCAGGGTATGAGATTTAGTGAAATTGTTAATTCAAGAAAGTTTTTGAAATAATCTTTTCTTTTATTATAAATTAATATGAATTATTTTGGCTAATTAGAGGAACTCTGTAGACATATTCAGAACCAAAAAGGAACAGTACAATGTAACTGGGTGAATGAATATGTCAAAGAGACCAGTAAAGAAAAAAGACCTCCGCCCGTATGGAGCGGCGATCAAAAAAGCGAGAACCGAACGCAAGGAGTCCCGCAACAAAGTGGGGGATGAAATGTTCCTCTCTCCCCGCTATCTGGCGAATATAGAGAACAAAGGGCAGCACCCAAGCGTCCAGATTTTTCTGGAACTGATGGAGCGCTACCATGTTTCCGTGGATCAGATCCTTTTCGGAGAGGAAGCAGGCGGCAAGACTACGGCACGTCGCCAGCTTGACGCCCTGGCCGATGACCTGAACGATACGGAGATCGGAATTATCATCGCAACGGCGCAGGCCCTTCTGGACGCCAGAGAGAAGGGGGAATAACCATGTTCCCGGTACAACTGAACAAAGTATGAAAGACGCTATGAACGGATAAAGTTTGTAGCGTTTTTTCTTTGCCGGAAGGTAGCCAAACGCTCCGTTTCCGTATTACTTAGGTACGAAGAAAGAAACAACAGCAAGCACAGCAAGTGCGGCCGCACTTGCGGATTTTGGATTTTGGGAACCCTTCCCCCCTAAATCGAAAATCGCTTGCTGGGATAATCCCAGACCCTTATGAGAAACGGAGGAATACGCTATGGCAAACCGAAAGCGGCCCATCATCCTGCGTTGCCCGGTGACAGCGGAGGAACGGGCGCTGATTGAGCAGAAGATGGCCCAGCTCCCGACACAGCGGATCGGCGCCTATCTTCGGAAGATGGCGATTGACGGATATATCATCTATACCGACACTACGGATATTAAAGCGTTCACTGCGGAGCTGTCCGCCATCGGCCGGAACATCAATCAGATTGCAAAAAAGCTGAACGCCGGAGGTTCTGTCTATCAGGCGGATATCGAGGAAATCCGGGAAAGGCAGGCCCAGATATGGCAGTTACAAAGACGCATCCTATCAAGTCTACGCTGAAAGCGGCCATCGACTATATCTGCAATTCTGAAAAGACAGACGGGAAGCTGCTGGTATCTTCCTATGGTTGCGCCGCCGAAACAGCGGATATTGAATTTTCCTGGACCCGCCGCCATGCCATTGATAAAGGGACGCACCTGGGCCGCCATCTGATCCAGGCGTTTGAACCTGGGGAGGTGACGCCGGAGGAAGCCCATGAGATCGGTATGCAGCTCGCAAAGGAAATCCTGGGCGGCAAGTATGAGTTTGTCCTCACCACCCACATAGACAAAAATCATATCCATAATCACCTGATTTTTAATGCGGTCAGCTTCACCGACTATAAGCACTACCATTCCAACAAGCGGAGTTATCACTATATCCGCCGCACCAGCGACCGCATTTGCAGGGAACACGGCCTGTCAGTCATCATCCCCGGAAAGGATAAGGGCAAGAGCTATATTGAACACCAGGCAGCCCAGGCAGGGACCAGCTATAAGGCGGCGCTGAAAAAAGCTATTGACCGGCTGATCCCCGGTTCCGCTGACTTTGAAGATTTACTGCTCCACCTGCAGAGGGAAGGTTATGAAATCAAGCGGGGGAAATATGTTTCCTGCCGCGCTCCTGGCCAGGAACGGTTTACCCGGATGAAAACCCTGGGCGTGGACTACACGGAAGAAACCATTGCCTCCCGGATCGCCGGGGGCTCCAGGCCATCCCGGCGGCCGAAACAGCGCGATGGAAGGATCAGCCTGCTCATTGATATCCAGAACAATCTCAAAGCCCAGCAGAGCGCCGGGTTCGCCCATTGGGCTAAGCTGAACAATCTGAAACAGGCGGCCAGGACCATGAACTTCCTGACAGAGCATGGGATCACAAGCTACGCGGAACTGGAAAGCCGTCTTTCCGCCGTGACCGGGCGGCGTGATACCGCCCATGCCTCCCTGAAAGAGACGGAGGCCCGGATCGCCGAGCTGTCCTTTGTGATGAAGCACGCCGGAACCTACCGCCGCTTAAAACCGCTGTATGACCGTTACCGCCATTCCAGGGATAAGGAGAAATTCCTGCGGGGCCATGAGAGCGGGATCATCATTTTTGAGGCAGCCGCCAGGGAATTGAAGAAGCTGGGGGCGGTGCCGCTGCCGTCCACGGAGAGCATGGAAAAAGAACTATCGGAACTTACCACAAAGAAAGGCATGCTGCTTGCCGGATACAAGGCCGCAAGGAGCGAAGCGCAGGAATACGAGACCATCCGCCAGAACGTAGACGCCCTTCTTTCCGCACCGGAGGCACAGGAGCAGCAAAGAAGGCATGAACTGGAATAGTGCCGCAATGCGAATCACTTATATAAATTTCAAATCACAGGAGGTATCACCATGAAAAACGGAAAAGAGAAAACAACAATTACGGTATCCACGCGCCCCGGCCTGGACTCGCGGGGATGGTTTGAGGAAAAGAGCAACCGCATTCTGAAGGAGCTGTCCTTCCTTGCGGATATCCTGCACCGTCCGGGAGACGCCTCATCCGGGGGATGGCCCAGCAAGCGGGAGGAGATCGACTTCCATTTTACCCAGGCGGTCAGGAATGCCTTAAAGATCGCCTCCCTGTCCGGCGAAACAGAACGTCCATTCACAGCGGAGGACATTGACCGGATCATAGACGGAGGGCATAAAGGATATCTGGAATACAGGGAGGGCAGACAGTCCTAAACAGTCCTGTTCGCAGATTGTTAGCAAATGATTTTCTCCATGCCCTGGGCACCGTCCAGACCTTTTTGTATAATAGAATCATGGAAGGAGGTCTGCCTTATGACGAGAAGTGAAACGATCAAAACATTTTTTCTGAAAAGCGTGCTGCCCTTCGGCCTCCATCGGATGTGCCTCTGGATCGTACCGAGCAACAGCTCCTTCGGAGGCGGGATTACGCTGTTCGCACTAAACTTTATTATCGGTGGCATGATCGGTGGATTCATCCGGATCTGGCGGCTGATCGTGGCGACATGGTATAATACTACTGACAGCGTAGAGGCTAATTGTTAAGTAGAATGTTCAAATAGTAAGGATGTCCTGACAAACAACAATTTGTCAGGACATTTTTTCTCATTACCATATTCATAATCTAGAAACGGAAACCTATATCTGATATAATGTTTTGGTAGATACTTTAATTATAAGGAGGGATCTTAATGGCAATCGATTTTAAAAAGAAATTGGCAAGCAGAACAATAGAACCGAAAACTAATCCCATTGAGTTATACGAGACTTTAGACCGTAAAAGTGTTGCCGGTCCCCTTCGTCCTGCACAGGAAGTAGTTCTGTCCGAATGGTATACAAAACGACGTATGGACAAAGATTTAATCATTAAATTACATACCGGTGAGGGAAAAACATTAGTGGGATTATTGCTTCTCCAATCTTTACTTAATTCAAAGGAAGGTCCTTGTCTTTATATATGTCCAAATAAATATCTTGTCAAACAGGTATGCTCTGAAGCTGATAAATTTGGTATTCCTTTTTGTACTTTTGATGAAGACACCGGGATCCCAAATGATTTTCTTTCGGCTTCCAAAATACTTATTACTCATGTTCAGAAAGTGTTTAACGGACGATCTGTATTCGGAACAGGCAATGGCTATGTAAGAACGGGTGCTGTTCTTTTGGATGACTCGCACGCTTGTATAGATACTATCAAAAGTGCTTTTACCATTTCGATAAGCAAAACTGCAAACCCTGAAACCTACTCAAAAATTTTAACACTTTTTGCAGATGATATGGTTGAGCAAGGTGAAGGAAGTTGGCTCGACATTCAAGCAGGTGACTATAATACTTTTATGACAGTTCCTTATTGGAACTGGGATAACAAGAAAACAGAAATGCTAAAGATTTTGTCTGCTGCACAGGAGGATAGCCAAGTATATTATGCATGGCCCCTTATTCGTGATCAGATAAGAAACTATTGCTGTTATATTTCTGGAACCAAAATTGAAATTGCCCCGTACAATGTTAACATTCGTGCTTTTGGTTCGTTTTCGTATGCTAAACATAGAATTTTAATGTCGGCGACAACCCAAGATGATTCTTTTTTTGTAAAGGGATTGGATTTTAACCCAGAGACTGTGAAGAATCCTTTGCGGAATGCAAACCAAAAATGGTCTGGTGAAAAAATGCTGATAATTCCATCACTTGTTGAAGAATCTTGTGATCACGACTTGATTGTTACTAAGTTTTGTAAAATGTCCACCTCAAAATTTGGTATGGTAGCATTGGTTCCTAGTACGAAAAGTTGTAAGCAATATCAAAATTTAGGTGCAATCACAACTACTGCTGGAAGTATTATTGATGAACTCGATAAGCTAAAAAAAGGAAATTTTTCAAAAATTGTCGTAATCAACAATAGGTACGATGGCATTGATTTACCGGACGAGAGTTGCCGTATACTAATTATGGATGGTCTTCCATACTTTGACAGTCTCGCAGATCGCTATGAAGAACAAGCATGTCCAAACAGCGAGTTAATTAATAAGCGAATCGCTCAAAAAATCGAACAAGGTATTGGCCGAGGTGTCCGTGGTGAAAAAGATTATTGTGCCATTCTGATAATAGGCTCCGAATTGGTTCGTTTTATGCGGAGTATTGCAACTAACAAATTCTTCTCGCCACAAACGCAAAAACAAATTGAAATCGGGATTGAAATTGCTGACATGGCGAGAGAGGATTATGATGAAACTGAAAGCCCTATAAAAGTTGTAATTTCACTGATAAAGCAGATGTTAGCGCGTGATGAGGGATGGAAAGAGTATTATACTTCCGAAATGGATACAATCGAAGAATATAGTACAGAATCACCAGTATATGACAGGCTTCTAAAAGAACGACAGGCCGAACAATTTTTTTGCGATGGCGATTATGAGAAAGCTGTTTCTTCCATGCAAAGGTTAATCGATGAATTTGATGTTGATGATACAGAAAAAGGATGGTATCTACAGCAATTAGCCAGGTATATATATCCGATAAGTGTTGCAAAATCTATCGAAATTCAAAAAAGTGCATTTAAGAAAAATTCTCAACTATTGAAACCAAGTGTAGGTATTGATTATACAAAAATTTCTTACATACACCAAGATCGACTAAACAACATCAAAGTGTATATGCGAAGATTTTCGAACTATGGCGAATTGTCTTTGTCGGTTAATGCAGTATTAGATAATTTATCCTTTGGTGTTGAGGCTGCTAAGTTTGAATCAGCATTAAAGGACATTGGTGAATTACTCGGTTATGTCAGTCAGCGTCCAGATAAAGAAATCCGAAAAGGTCCTGATAATCTTTGGTGTGGTTCAAAGAATCATTACCTATTATTTGAGTGCAAAAGTGAGGTATCTGAAACACGCCAAGAGATTACCAAGCATGAAGCTGGACAAATGAATAACCACTGTGCGTGGTTCGAAGATCAGTACGGTCAAAATGCAAATGTAGATAGATTTATGATTATTCCGACAAAAACGCTAGCATATGAAGGAGATTTTACGCATGAGGTCAGAATAATCCGACGCGGCAAACTTAAAAGGCTGAAGGAGCAGATTAAAAATTTTATCAAAGAACTAAAGCCTTTTTCTTTAGATGAAATATCTGATACTACCTTGCAAGAACTTTTAGCATTACATCATCTGAACGTTGAAGACTTTTCTGAACAATATTCAGAAGACTATTACCATAAAACAAAATAAAAAGAGCGGGAGTACAGCCATCGGATGAACCGAAAAGCTGTACTCCCGTTTTGTGTTATGGAAAGTGTGCAAAAATCCGTCTTTTCCCGGTATAACAGGGAGAACACCCGTACATGGGAAATCATAAAGGCGACCTCTGGAAAAGAGGACACGGACGAAATTCACGTCCGTTTTCAACCCTTATCTTTACACTTTTTTGAGCGTGTGGACTGATAGAGGGGACAGGCTACCAGCACCGCCCGGGAACTCTGCTTGCAGGGATGGACACATCCCCGGCAGATCGGATTATACTGGCGGCGGCCGTTCTCCCCCAGGAAGAAGGCCCATTCCATCCGCCATTTTTTACTCCTGCTCATAAGCTGCCATGCTCCGGAATATCCCGGCCGGGGCGTCCCTTCTCCGGCGGCTTGTGTTCGGAGCATTCCTTCTTTGCGTCCTCCAGCCGTTCCCGGATGGAAGGCTTTTTCCCCGGCCCGCTTTCTGCCGCTTTTTCTGTTTCCTCTCCGCGGCGGCCGTTATTGATAACCCCGTCGATCATGCCGTAGTCATCCTCCAGGGTCATTTCCGCAGTGCGCAGGGGATTGTCCTTTTCTGGCTCCACGGGGACCGCTATGATCTGCCCGCCCAGGCTTATAAACTGTTCCGGCTGCCGGAAGTGTTCCGTGTATTTCTGCGCCAACTCCGGGGACAGGGAGGCGAAATCTTCCTCGCCAAGCCCCACCACCAGGAAAGTGCCTGCCATGATATCATAAATCTCCCCGTTTTCATCCCGAAGCCCGCGGTTTAAGTCCAAACCGATGAGCTTGCCTTCATCGTTGCAGACCAGGGCAACGGGGTCAGAGAAGGGATAAGTGGCCCCGATGTCGCCGCCCACTTCCGCCTGCAGGGAATGGAGGCCGGGGTCGATCTCCTTCACATAAGGTTCCTTCCTGGGTTCCACCACCAGGACGGTCATCTTCTCCGGGGCGGCATGTTCCTGCGCCTCACCGTTCTGGATGGCGAAGGCCCGGCTGCCGTTTGCCATGACAAGATATTTCCCATCCTCCGACTGATGATGGAAACCGTACCCGGCCGCCTCCATCTGCTCCCGGCTCATATCTGTTACATGGAAGGTCCCCCTGGGCGTTCGTACCGTCTCGCCCGTCTCCCGGTCATCCGGTGTGGGCTCCGGGGATACGTCCAAAACTTCTTCATACCCGCTGGTCTCCTTGAACTTCTCCAGTTCCGAAGGGAGGTAATCATCCTGGGTCTGCCCCAGGTTTGCCAGCTTTTCATCCAGAACCGAAATGCGGCCCGCCATCAGGTTTTCATAGATTTCTTCCTTCGCCGCGTGTTCCTCCGGGTGCTCCGCCGCGTACTGCGGATCGCGCTGCCGGAAAAATTCATCCATGTCGTAGGCGATATCCATTGCCCACTCAGACAGTTCTTCTTCCGGGATATCATCCTGGAAAGTCATCACCCGGTATTCCTCCGGGATACTGCCCGGCTCGCCGTCATAATACTCATGGAAGGAGCTCCCGGTATCCCGGATATAGCCCAGATCGGTAAAATCACCGCTTTCCTCCAGGGCAACATCCCTCCCGTATGCCTCATAGTCAATGTAATTCCGCAAATGCTCCGGCACCTGCATGGCGTCCAGCTCGTCAATGTAATACCGGCCCAGGTCGTCATAGTCCTGGATAGACGGGTACAGGTCATAGCAGTCCAGGTTGTCCGTGAGGTTGATGATATCCTGCAGGCTGCCGGAATGGTCGCCCACCTCCATAGCCGCCTGAAACTGCGCATACTCGCCCTCACCCATTTCCTCCAGCTTTGACGCCAGGTAATTGAGTTCGTCCAGGTTTTCGTATTCGCCCAGCTTGTCATAGAGGGCGCCTACATAGCAGTCATAGTCCGTAATGAACCATTCCTCATAGGGCTGCCCGAAATCGTCCTTCTGGCCGATCCCGATCCGGTCAAACACTTTTTTCAGTTCCTCGGCGGTGGTCGGGAACTTCACCCACTCGCCCACAAGCTCGCCCTCGTTGTATTTCCCCAGGTTCGTGATGAAGGCGGCAAAGGGATAATCCTTGTCATATTCAAATTGCGGCATACCGGCACCTCCTTACAATTCCGGCGCAGACTTATCCTTTACGGGCTGCACCCTGTCTTTTCCCGCACATTCCTTTTTGCTCTGTTCCAGCCGTTCCCGGATGGAAGGCTTTTTCTCCGCCTCCCTGCGTCCATGCTCCGCGGCCTGCTCATGCTGCCACTCATCCCCGGAGAGGGACAGGTATCCGTACTTCGTAAAACATCCGCGATCTTCCTCCATAGCCTGCCTGCCGAAGGGGACCGGGTCGATGGCCGCCCGAAGCTCCGGGGTCAGCTCCAGGTCAAGGTGCTGCTCCAGGTACCGCCATCCCAGGTCCTCCATCTGTTTCACCTGGGGCTCCAGAACGAAGAAATCAATGTTGTCCGGAAATTCCCGGAACTGTTCCGCTGTAGTCAAACGGAACGGGGACGCCTGGACCGCCGCAAGCAGGGTCCGGTCCTCCGGGGAGAGGGCGGCGACAGCCTCCGCCACCGCCGCCAGGTCCTCCCGTCCTATATCCGGCTTTTCACCGCCGGGAGGGAAAACAAAATCAGGGATTGTCTTATCTGCCATTTCCACCATCCTTTCTTTTCGGAAATTCCAGCTTGAAATTGATGTACTTGCCGCCCGTGTCGTCCAGGATCACCACCGCGTCATAGGCAGCGCCCTTCTTTTCCGACCACATCCCTTTCACATTGGTACGGCCCTTTTTCAGGAGGTCCGCCGCCATCTTCTTTGTCAGCTCTTTTCTGCGGGAGGTCCAGAAGCGGTCATTCTTCCACAGGACGAACCCGCAGGAGCGGTCCGAACAGGAGAAGTTTTTCTTCCCCTCATAGACCGGCCTGCCGCAGCGGGGACAAACACCGAGCACTTCCTTCTCCGGGGCAAACAATTTCTGCCCTTCCTCGGAGATATGGGAATAGGTCTGCACCAGCTCCCGCACCATATCCCGGATACCGTCCAGGAACCCGGCCGGATCAGCGATCCCTTTCGCAACCTCGGTCAATTTCTGCTCCCACTCCGCCGTGAGCATGGGGGAGGTCAGTGGCTCCGGCAGGACCGTGACCAGGTTGATCCCGGCCTTTGTGGGGATCAGGTTTTTGCCTTTCCGCTCCACGAACCCGGCCGCCACCAGCTTTTCAATGATGGCTGCCCTGGTCGCCGGCGTGCCTAAGCCTTTCCGCTCCGCCTCGTCCGGGATATCCTCTTTGCCCGCGTTCTCCATGGCCGACAGGAGCGTATCCTCCGTGTAGGGCTTCGGCGGTGAGGTGAAGTGCTCCGTAACCGCAGCCTCCACACCCTCGAAGGCCTGCCCCTCTTTGACATCGGGAAGGCTGCCTCCACCGTCCCCGTCCGCGGGCTTTTCCTTCAGGAAGGATCGGAAAATACGGTCAATTTCCCGCCAGCCCCCGGAAACCACATGCTTTCCTTTTGCCGTGAAGGAATGTCCGCCACAGTCAAAGACCGCCGTGACCGTCTCATAGACATGGGGCTCCGCCGCCGCGCACAGGAGCTTGCAGCAGATCAGGAGGAACAGATTGCGTTCCCCCACGGGCAGGGCTCCCACATCCGCCTTTTCCATCTCCATTGTGGGGATGATGGCGTGATGGTCGGATACATCCTGATCGGAAATCAGGGCCTCCACATCCGGGAAGAAATCGGCGCAGCCGTCAAAGGGCGGCACCTTCGCCGCCAGGTGGAGGATACAGGAAGCCGTCTCCGCCATGTCGGAAGTCAGATACCGGCTGTCCGTCCGGGGATAGGTCAGCAGCTTCTTTTCATACAGGCTCTGGGCGCAGTCCAGGGTCTGCTTTGCCGTGTAGCCAAACATCCGGTTGGCCTCCCGCTGCAGGGTAGTCAGGTCGTAGAGCTTCGGGGGCTGTTCCTTCTTCTGCTCCCGTGTGGCAGAGGTGCAGACCGCCGTGTTCCCTGCGCACGCCGCCTGTACTGCCTGGGCGTCCTCCGGGGAAACGATTTTTTCCGAAACGGCTTCGGCCCCGCCCACCGTCAGGCGTACATGATGGTATTTCTCCTTTTTGAAGCTCGTGATCTTCCAGTCCCGGTCCGCCAGCATGGCAAGGGTAGGGGTCTGGACACGGCCCACATTCAGGGTGCGGTGGTAGAGGACGGAGAAAAGCCGCGTGGCGTTGATCCCCACCAGCCAGTCCGCTTTCTGGCGGCAGAGGGCAGACTGGTACAGGGCGTCATAGTCCGCGCCGGGCCGGAGGTTCCGGAAGCCCTCCCGGATCGCCGCGTCCTCCATCGAGGAAATCCAGAGGCGCAGGATGGGCTTTGTGCAGCCGGCCATTTCATACACCAGACGGAAGATCAGTTCCCCTTCCCGTCCCGCGTCACAGGCGTTCACCACCGTATCCACATCCGGGCGGCCCATCAGGGCGCGGAGGTTTTCAAAGGCGTCCTCTTTGCCAGGCGCAAGCACATAGCGGAAGGGCTCCGGCAGGATCGGCAGGTCGTCATAGTTCCACTTCTTATAGCCGGGGTCATATCCGGCCGCGTCCATTGGGGATACCAGGTGCCCCACGCACCAGGACACAAGGAGGCCGTTCCCCTCATAAAAGCCATCGGCCCTGGATTTCGCACCCAGGGCCGACGACACGCTTTTTGCAACGATCGGTTTCTCACAGATAATCAGTTTCATTTGGTATCCTCCGTTTCATCTTCATCATCCTTCAGGTATTCTTCGCCCTCCGTTTCTTCATCCTCCAGGTCCAGGTCATCCAGGTTAGACGGCACTTTTGTTTTCTGTTTCGGTTTCAGCACCAGGAAATAGAAGGCAGCGCCGCCGCCAGCCACCAGGAGCAGCACCACCAGGACGATCATCCCGGCCCCGCCGCCTTCTTTCTCCGCGGGTTCCTCCGGCTGTGCGGTTTCTTCCGGCTCCGGTTCCGGCCCGGTACACTCGGTCATGTTGGAGGCGCACACCGGGCAGGAGGTATCCACAGCTCCCGCCGCGCATTTCTCCGTACAGGTGCAGACAATGGGTGTTTCCGCTTTCTCCCCGTCCTCGGTCAGCGCCAGAAGGTCCGCCTCGTCCACCTGGTTCAAGAAGTGGACGGTTTCCTCCCCATCGTCATCCCGGTCGATAATCAGGTAAAAGACATTCCCAGCTTTTGTCGTGAGCGTGATGAACTGCTTGCCCGCCTGGGTGCTGCTGCCAATGTCGTCAACCAGGGACAGGTTCCCGTCCGGGGTCAGGGCAGCGCTGTTCCCGCCGCCTGCAAGCTGTTCCAGCAGGGAGGAAAGTTCCTCCCCGTCCAGGGAAAGGGAGAAGCCGTTGCCGCCGTTTTCGCTTACCGTCAGATAGTCCGAATGGACATATCCCTCCCGCTCCGGCAGGAGGACCTTGATCCATTCCCCTTCCGTTCCGGTCACTTCCACCTGCGTTCCGTTGGGAAGCTGGGTGAAAGCCTCGTTGTCAAGCCCTGCCCCGGTACGGACATTTAAGTTTCCTCCGTCGGTCGTCACGGTCCCGGTCTGGGTGCTCCCGCCCTCGTCCACCGTGATCCGGATACCGTCGCCGTCAGCAGATACATTCCCCAGGCCGCCAAGCAGGGCGGTGATCTGCTCCAGGATATCGCCGTCAGCCGCCTCGGTGCCGCTGCCAGCTCCTTCATCAGCCGCCGGTTTCTCCATATCCCCGGTTTCTTCTGTATCACTCTCTGCAGCCGCGCTTTCCGAACGGTCAGGCTCCATGCCTCCGGTCACTTCGGCGGTATCCTCCCCGCCGGAGGCCAGGGCGGTCACGGAAAAGCCCGTGACGCACAGCGCCATTGCCAGAAAAGCGGCCGCCATCCGCAAAAATCCTTTACGCTTCATCCTCATATCCCTCCATTTCCGCAGGTTCCTCCTGGTTCCCGCTGTCCTCCGCCATCATGTCCTCCGGAAGCGTGATCAGGCCGCTGGCATAGGCTTTCAGGAAGGCGGTCAGCTCCTTGTTGTCCATCTTCACCGCTTTTACCATGCGGACGATCTCCAGGTTTTCTTCCTCCGCAAGCTGGGCCTCCAATGCCCGCTGCTTCTTCTGGAGGTCCTCGATCTTGTCTTTGGTTTTCGCAATGTCATTGCGGATTTTCTCAATCGTTGCCATATCAAGGCTCCTTTCCATACAAAATGAATTGAAATTTTTGTCAGGGTAAACGTCCAAAACTAAAATAATGGGACTGCCAGTAGCTTGTATTGACGTCCGCGTAGGAAATCGGGTCCCCGCAGTGGATCATCATTCCCCCGCCCACATAGATACCCACATGGGAGACGCCCGCCGTGTCGTATGTCCCCACAAAAAAGATCAGGTCGCCGGGCTTTGCCTGGGCGCTGGATACCGGGGTGCAGAGGTTATAAAGCCCCTGGGCGGTCTGCCGTCCCACACTCCATCCGGAATGGTTGATGACCCAGCTCACGAAGCCGGAACAGTCAAAAGAGGTGGAAGGGGACGATCCGCCCCATACATACGGGTAGCCCAGGTATTTTTCCGCCTCGGAGATCATGGCCGCGAAGGTTTCATCCTCCAGGGCTTCCGGGGGAATGTCATAGTAGGTGGGCTCCTTTAAGGTGGAAGCATTGGGATACTCCGCCGTCCCGAACAGGTCCGGCCGGTTCCCCAGGGTGGACATATAGGCCGCGTACAAAGAAAGTTGTTCCTCGTCCATCAGGTATGCCGGCAGATGGGACAGGTCGAAATTTTCCAGGGTCACGGTGCAGATGTAATAGTCATAGGGCACCTCCACCTCATACTCATTGCCCTCGCTGTCCGTCCGGGTCTCCGTCCGGTAGCGGACCTCTACCGTCACCGTTTCGGTCAGGGTGTATTGCCGGTCAAAGAGTGTCTGCAGCTCGCTTTGTACCTCGTCCGCCGTGAACACCCCTTCATGGAGCGCCGACAGAATGGAGATCAGCACATAGGGATCATGGCCGATGGTGTCCAGGTCAAAACGGTATTCGTCATAGCCGGGGTGCAGGGACTCATAGTTGTCCAGCTCATATTGGAGGTCCGCCTCCATCTCCGCATAGGTCGCCTCCGCCGCCAGCATATCCGCGTCCTCGGAAAGATAGGAGGACAGGAACACGCCGCCCACGCCGGAGCCGCCCATCATGGAACAGGAGGACATCCCGCCGAACAGAAGCCCCACACAGGCGCCGATCCCCACCACCAGCAGGACCACTTTGCTGTGCCTGCGGATGAACACCAGGGATTTTTTCGCCGCCTCCTTTGTCCGCCTGGCTGCGCCCTGGGCGGCGGCCGCCGTATCCTTCGCCGTTTTCCCTGCCTGGCGTACCTGTTTGGCGTAGTTCCTCTGGATACGCTTTTTCTGCAGGTACCGGGAGACCGGGTTGGAGGCGGCCAGGGCCGGACCCTCATGGAGCGCCTTTTGGTAGAGGAAATCGGCGTTTGCCCGGACAGAAGCCCGTTCCGCCCTTGACACGTCCCGCCAGGGCTTCATCCGGCGCTGCCGGAGGCCGGCCTGTACTTTGCTTTTCCCATAGGAAAGGCCGCGCTCCGCCAGTTCCTCGCCCTTGTGCCCGGCCTCCACGCCCACATTTTCCTGCTCCACTTTATGGACTTCATTGTGGGCGGTCAGAAGGACTTCCTGGGCCGGACGGGAGAGCGGGTTATGCCGCAGATGGCCGTTCGGCTTCTTCTCCACTTCCTCAAAGCGGAGACAGGTTTTCCCCCGGCCTGCTGTTTCATCAAAGACACGCTCGGTTTTTAAGACCTTCTTTTTCGGGATCGCCTCCTTCGCCGCGTCCAGCCGATCCGCCGCCCGGTCGGAGCGCCGGATATATTTCTGCAAATCCGGGTCCGCCCGTTCTTCCTCAGTAAACTGCAGGCGGGAGGAAGGGCACTGCCCTGCGGCAGAACCTTCCCGGACGGTATCCGCTTCGGCCTTCGCCGCTTTCTTTGCCCGTCTCCGCCCGTGTGCGGCTGCGATATGTTCCGCCGCGGACTCCGCCGCGGCCGCCGGTTCCTCCGAAGGGGAGAAATCCGCCTCGGCCTCCCGGCCGCTGATATTTGTCACCTCGCCCGTGGCAAGGTTTTCCTGCACCGCGCCGTCATGGGTCATCTTCTGGGCGACCTTATCGGTTGCTTTTAATTTCTTCATCCATCATCACCTGCCTTTCCATAGGGACAGATACCAGCACAGGCGCCGGTCTCAATCGCCGCGATATAGTGGAAAATGGGATAGGCCTGGGGCGGGCAGACCGCGTTCCCCAGGGTTTTCAGCCGCAGGGCCCGCCCGTCCATGCGCTCGGTCATGCGGGGGACTCCTTCCGGCTCCCGCTCCCAGAGGATACGTCCGTCCATCCTTTCGGGAATCCCATAAGCCATTCCACCCAGTCCGGGTTCAGTGCCGCCGTATCCGATACCGGTTTCTCCTGGAAGATCACCTGTGCCGACAGGTTTCCATTGTGCTTCGCAGGATCGTAGGCTGATGGTTTCAGGGTGGAGCGGAACCCGTCCGACGCCACCGGGGTCAGATAGAACACCGCCGCCGACAGGGACAGGCTCCAGATCGCCCCGTTTTTGTTCCTCTTGCGGAAAATCCCGCTTTCGGACAGGAACACATCCAGGCTTGCCGCGTCCCTGGCGGTCCCCTTGTCGGAGGCAAGGGGCGTGGGAAACATCAGCCGCGATGATAAAAGTTCTCTGGCGCTCATGCCATGCGCCGACGCCGCAAGCCGGAAATACGAATGGGAGAACAGCGTATCCCGCTTTTGCCAGGTCAAAAATCGTTTTGTCGAGCCCCATATTGATGAAGCCAGCAACATTTTCCCCAAGCACCCAACGGGGCCGCAGCTCGGTAATAACTCTGCACATCTCCGGCCACAGGTAGCGTTCATCCTCAAACCCTTTCCTCCGGCCCGCGGTGGAGAAGGGCTGGCAGGGGAATCCGCCGGAGATGACGGTAACGGTTTCAAGTCCTGTTTTCTCAAAAAACGCCTCCTTCGTGAATGTCGTGATATCCCGGAACCTGGGGACTTCCGGCCAGTGCTTTTCCAGGACGGAATAAGGATAGTCCGCCCATTCGCACTGACAGACAGTTGTAAACCCGGCCGCCTCCGCCGCCAGGTCCAGCCCGCCAATGCCGGAAAACAGGCTCACATGGGTCAGCTCATTCATCCCAGCCCTCGCCGGGATCATCCAGGCCATCGAAGTCATCTGGGATATCCAAATCCTCAAAGCCCTCCGCGTCATCGGGACCGTCCTCAGCGCATACCAGGACCAGGTCCGCTTCACGCACCGGGATCAGGTGCTTATTGCGGATCGCCCGCTCCAAAACGTCATGGGCGGTCACTTCCTCACCCTTCGGGACGCCCCAGGAGCGGCACAGGCGGGGAACCGCATTTCCCTCCTTTGCCGTCTGCTTCTGCAGGCGGAGGAAATCCTTCTCGGTTTTGACTTCCAGGATACGCCGTTTCAGGGAACAGTAGCGCGCCAGCAGTTCAAAGATACTGCCCACAAGCAGACGGAAGCTGCTGCCGTGGATGATGTAGGGCAGGTTCCAGGACGCCTGTTCCAGAGCCTTCGACATAGTCTCCGCGTCATGCTCCGCCAGGATATCGGACAGTTTTGCGAGCTCCCTTTCCTTCAGGGCGGCCAGGTCCTTTTTCTCCCCGAATACCAGATAACGGCCGGGGATACCCCAGCCGTCAAACATTTCATCGGCAGTCGCCCCATACTTTTTCACGGTATCCAAAAGGTGGAATACATCTTCCTCGTCCCTGATCCGTTCCGCCTGGGCCGCCAGCTGATGGAGCAGCCCGTACAGGTGTACTTCATCGTCAATGTGCTTCTCATATACGTTTTTCCCGATCACATACCAGTTTTTCTTATTTTCCATCGTGTCCTCCTTATTCTGCCTCCGCCGCGGTTTCACCGGGGCGGGTGGTCATAATACTGTAAAGTTCATTGTCCTGGGGGAAACGGTCCGCAAAGGGCAGGATCACGTTTCCGAAGAAGATCAGGCCCTCGCCGGGGCCCGCGTTGCTGATATGCGCCGCCTGCTGGGTGGAGATATTCAGCCGCTCGCAGAGGATTTTCCGGTCCCCGCTCGCCTGGTTCAAAAGATAGATGAAATCGCTGTTTTCAAAAATGTTCTCGATCTCCGGGGAGGCTAAAAGGTCCTTAATGTTCTGGGTGATCCCCGTAGGGATACCGCCCCATTTACGGAAGCGTTTCCAAATCTCCACGCTCCAGGACCCCACCTCGCCGCGGAGCAGAAGGTGGAACTCGTCCACATAGTACCGGGTAGCCTTGCCCTCGCTCCGGTTCACCGTGACCCGGTTCCATACCTGATCCTGGATGACTAGCATCCCCAGGTTTTTCAGCTGTTTCCCCAGCTCTTTGATATCGAAGCAGACCAGGCGGTTGTTGATATCCACGTTGGTCCGGTGGTTAAAGACATTCAGCGAGCCATGCACATACAGCTCCAATGCGGCGGCGATCCTTGCGGCCTCCGGCTCCGGCTGCCGCTTGATCTCGTCGTAGAGGTCGCCCAGGATGGGGACATTCTCCGGCTTCGGGTCCGCCAGATAGGGACGGTAGACGATCCGCACCGCCCGGTCGATCACCGTCTTTTCCACCGGCTCCAGACCATTTCTGCCGCCCGCCGCCAGCTCGCAGAAGGACAGGATAAAGTCAGATTTCAGCGCCAGGGGGTTATCATCCTCGGAGTAGTTGAGGCTCATATCCATCGGGTTCACATACTGGCTGCTCGTGGGGGATATCTTGATGACTTGCCCGCCCAGGCGGTGGACCAGGGGGAAATACTCCGCCTCCGGGTCGCAGATAATGATATCGTCCTTTGTCACCAGGAACACGTTGAGGATTTCCCGCTTTGCGGAAAAGCTCTTGCCGCTGCCCGGTGTGCCAAGGATCAGGCCGTTGGGCGTCTTGAGCTGCTTGCGGTCCGCCAGGATCATGTTGCCGGAAGTAGCGTTCAGGCCGTAATACAGCGCCTCGCCGCCCTGGAAAAGCTCCTGGGAGATAAAGGGGACAAAGATCGCCACGGAGGAAGTGGTAAGCCCCCGTTCGATCCTGATCTGATTGACGCCTAAGGGGAGGGCGGACACAAGGCCCTGCTCCTGCTGAAAGTCCAGCCGTACCAGGTGGCAGTTATGCTTCTGTGCCACGGAGGACGCCCGGAAGATATCGTTCTCCAGCTTTTGCTTCGTGTCCGCCACGTTCACCACCAAGAAGGTCATTAAAAACATCCGCTCATTCCTGGTCTGCAAATCCCGGAGGATATTCTTTGCCTCGCCCGCGTAGGTGGCGATATCGGAGGGGATGATATCCATATCGAACCCTTCTCTGGCCGCCCGCTTCTGGGCGTCGATCTTCATGCTGTCCAGGTCGGTGATCTTGCGCTTGACTGTCTTGATCGCCTCATTCTGGTCCATGCTCCGGATATGGAGGCTCACAAAAATGGCGCTGTCCGTATCCAGAAGGTCGGCAAGCACCCGGTCATTCAGCTCCGGGGCCGTGATCTGCAAGAAGCTCACCGCCCCATATTTGCCTCCCATGCCAAAGCGCCTTGCCTCCCCGAAACGGAAGGAGGAAGGCGCGATAAAATCCTTGACCGACAGGCCGGAAGGCGCCAGCCAGTCCCATTCAAAGGAAAACCGCTCCCCGTCCGGGTGGAGGATGCCATGCAGCACCTCAAGCCACTCCTTCCCGCCCAGGGCCTCCGCCAATGCGCCCATTGCCTTAAAGTAATTGAGCGCGTCCAGTGTGATACGGGAGAACCGCGCCCTGGCCTCCTTGATGTTCTTCGCCTCAATGGCAAGCACCAGAAACTTTGTCTTGACCATGCCGTTATTGCCGTGTTCAAGCTGTCCCCGGAGCATATCCGTGTAGAGGGCGCGTACCCCGTCGAACCGGTCTCCCTGGGCGGCGATCTCAATTCGCTTTCGGAAATCCGCCTTGTTTACCTTCCGGCACACAAGGGAAAGCTCCATGCCGATAGAAGCGTCGTGGGCGTTATACATATCGCACAGGGCTTCAAAAATGGCCGTCTGGTCGTCCTTCTGGGCGAGCTGATAATTCACATCCTCAAATTCGATGCACCGGCTCCAGGTGGTATCATCCAACTTGCACAGCCCGTCTGGGTACATCTGCCGGAAGGGTAAGGTATCCTGGGCCGAATGGGGCTTTCCGTCGCCCCTGGCCGTTTCGATGATCCTTCGGATTTCCCGCTTTTCAGCGGCGGTCAGCTTTCGCTTTGCCTTTACCGGTGCCGCCTCCTTCGGCGGCTGCTTTCGATTTCTGAACAACCTTCTTCACCTCCTTCTCCGCTTGAATCTGCCGCTCTACGGCGGCATAGAAATTGTCTGTCTGATAAGGCCGTTCCTTCGGACGGAGAAAGACCGTCTGGATGATCTGGCCCGCGATCACCTCCAGCGGCTGCCCGTTCCGCTCATACATGGCGAGCAGGAACAGGGGCAGCATGACCACGATCATGCAGACCGTGGCGGTGCTGGAATTGACCGTTTTCCGGAGCAAAAAGAAAAGCGGTACTCCAATGAGTGCCGCCGCCCCGAAACACACAAGCTGCCGCCTGGTCAGGCCAAACAGCACCTTGCTTTTTACTTTTGTCAGGTCCTTCGGGACCGTTACATACGCCAATTTATCACCTCCAAAAGCAAAAGAGCAACCGCTACTCGCAGTTGCTCCTCATAAAAAGTATTTAGTTCAGTCAAAATCGACTCTACAATATAATAATTCAAAAATGACGATTTTCACGCATATACCGCCAGACGAATTATAAGACACTTGGTAGCGATACTGATTATCCTGCACTTCATTCCAAAACATAAATGCAGCCGATTCACCAGTGGATATGTTCTGCACGATGTATGGTGTCATACAGCTTCTCGATCCCACTTCTGGAAATAGATTTGTTTGCGGGATTTCTTCAAATCTATCAATATCTGCCTCGGACATATTAAAAACAAAATCATAGTCGATTTGTATATCGCTATCATCGAAACTGATATAATCAAGTTCAAAACCAGCATGTCCTTTTGCAAGTTTTATGAGAATACGACATAAGCGTTTTTCGTCAAAAGTATACTGAACAGTGCCATTAGTTACTTTTATTTGTTCATCAAGAAGCATTTTAAGGTTAGCGTTTTTTTCCAATCTCTGAGTTGTTGCCAAACTTCTGGAATACCCTCGATATATTGATTCTTTGAGTACATCCAAAAAACAGGCAACATATTCTTCATCATTGGAAAAACCGTTATTGCACTCAAAACATGCCGGGATAGTCGCTAAGTTATCTGGGTATGGCTCAATCAAAAATGCTTTTGACGGTACATGCTCTCTTGTTGTTGCTGGTTTTCCACAATAGATGCACCCATTTTCTTTAGATTTATCCCAAGAGGTGTAATATCCAAGTCCATCACTACCTCCAGGACGCTTTCTTTGTTCCATATAATCACCCCTAATTAAGGTAATTATAGCACAACTCCAATAGTTTTTCACCTCCTTAATGCGCCCCGAACAGACTCTTTGAGAGGCTGCCGGTTTTGAATAACGCAAAACACAGAAGCACCGTGTACCCCATGCAGGCCCAGATCGCCCCGGAAAGGTCCCCGCCCGTGGCAATGCTCTGGACCAGCACCGAATAAATACCCACGCACACCATGATAAGAAATGCCTGGAACGCCAGGGCGAACAGGGATTTCAAGTAGTTCTGCCCGGTAGAGCTCCAGTCCCGGTTTGTCATGGTGGCAAGGGGGATCGGCCCGATGGAGGTCGTCAGATACACCTCGATCATGCGGCCGTAAATGACCAGCATGATACAGATGGAGAGGGCGTTCATGGTCAGCCCCACAAAGAGAGACTGGAACCACAGGCCGAACAGTTCCCCGGTTCCCAGGGCTTCAAGCTGCTCCTCCATATCCGTGATAACGCTGTTTACGTCAATGGAGGTGTTCCCGATGATGACCCCCGCGCTCTGATTGACCACGCTCTGGCCGATATCGAAAATCCCCATGACGATGTTCCATGTGTTCGTTACGATCAGCACCGCGCAGAAGGTTTTGAATATCCACTTGAAGAACATCCAGGTATCCACGTCGTGCATGTTGTTTTTCTCTGTCACAAGCTGGATCAGCTCATAACACATCACAAAGGTAAGGATAACCCCGGCAATCGGGACGATCACCGTTTCGGAGAGGCTGCGGATCATGGAAAAGACGCCGCTGTTCCATGCCAGCGGCGTCTGTCCCACTTCTCCGGCGATCTCGCCTACTTTGGTATTCACCGTATCGAACATGCCCGACAGGTTTCCCGTGATCCCCTCGGTGAGCAGCCCGCGGAGCCATTCATCGAGTTTGTCGAGTATGCCGCCCATAAGCGATCACGCCCCGCGCTTAACCGAAAAGCCCGGCCAGCAGAGGTACAAGGGTCATGCCGATCAGGGCAACCCCGCCTCCGGCCATGAGCTGTGTTATCCCCAATTTGTTGGAACAGGCCCATTTTTTCCAGATCTCATGCGGGGTCGTGTTCCCCTCGAAATCAATGGGTTCATTCCTGATTAGGTGTAACAGCAGCCATAGCCGGCGGCGGTGTGTCAGAAGTCATTCGGTTTTGGGATTCACGCGGTGACGGGGCCTGTCACCACAATGGGTTTGAGGTTGAAGTGTATCTCGATGGTGATGTGCCGGGTGTGGTCAGTGTCGATGGTCTCGTGAACCACGATTTCCTTGACCAGACGGTGAAGGGTGGCGGCATCCAGTTCGGTGATGTAGGCATACTCCCGGATGGCCTCGACCCACTGGCGGGCGTCGCGGACAAGCTGTTCCTCGTCGGCCAGCTTCTTACGGTCCCGCGCGGCCCGCTCCCTGAGCTGGGCCTGCTCGGCCTGGGTCTTGCGCAGCATCAGGTCGAAGTTTTCCTCGCTGATCCGTCCTTCCATCCTATCCTCATAAAGCCGCACGACCATCTTATCCAGCATCGCGATCCGTTCTTCATCCTTGGCGAGGGAGCGTTCCAGCGCCTCCCGCTGGGCACTCTGCTCAGCGGCACAGGCGTCGGACAGCCGACCCGCCACGGCCTCCTCGTCCTGCAAGGCGGCTTGGGCGCACTCCCGGATCTGATTCAGCACCAGCTTGTAGAGCACGTCGTACTCGACCCGGTGCTGGGTGCAGTGGTTCTTGCCGTAGGCGTTGTAAGTCTTGCAGGCGTAGATCTGCTTGGGACGCTTGGCGTTGGTGGCCCGGATGGTCAGGGACTTGCCGCACTCGCCGCATTTGAGCAGCCCGGCGAACAGGCTGACCTCGTCGTTTTGCCGCGGCCGCTGCCGGGCGCGGAGTTTCTCCTGCACCACCTCGAAGCTGCTCCGGTCGATGAGAGCTTCGTGCCGGCCTTCCACCACGATCCAGTCCTCGGGGCGTTTGTCCCCAATGGTGCCGATCTTGAAGCGGTACAGCTTCTTCTGCGAGGCGATCGCCCCAGTATAAACGGGGTTGGTCAAGATGTCCTTGATGACGCTGAAATCCCAGATATAGCGCCCGTTTTCGGGGTCGGCTTTCTCCCATTTGGTGAAGGTATCCCGCAGGCCCCGCTGGCGGTTCCACCAGGTGGGGCATGGTATCCGCTGTGCCTCCAGCCGTCGCCGGATAAAGTTCGGGCCGTGACCCTCCAGCGCCCACTGGAATATTTGCCGAACAATGGGAACCGTTTCCTCGTCGATCAGCAGGTGGTTTTTGTTCTTCGGGTCTTTCCGGTAGCCGAAGGGGGCAAGGCAGCCGGTAAACTGGCCTTTCTGCGCTTTCAGCAGATAAGAGGAATGAACCTTCTTGGAGATATCCTTGCTGTACATCTCGTTGAGGATGTTCTTGAACGGGGCGATGTCATTGCTTTCCCTCATGGTGTCGATGCCGTCGTTCATGGCGATGTACCGCACACCGTGACGCGGGAAGAAGTCCTCGATGAGGTGGCCGGTTTGCAAATAATTGCGGCCCAGTCTCGACAAATCTTTCGTTACAACGATATTGACCTGTTTGCGTTCGACGGCTTTCAGCATCCGCTGCAGCGCGGGTCGCTCCATATTCAGCCCTGTATAGCCGTCGTCCTGGTAAACTTCCACGACCTCCCATCCCTGCTGTTCGCAGTAGGTTTCCAGCATGGCCCGCTGGTTGGCGATGCTGGCGCTCTCGCCCTGCAGGTCGTCGTCCTTGGACAGACGGCAGTAGACCGCTGCCCGGTGCGACCCGGTCAAAAGCGTCCGCATCTGTTCGTTCATGGTGTTCTTCATAACCGTTCCCCGCGCAATCCAGACGGTACTCGGTCACTTGGAACCTTGCTTTCAGTATACCGGAAATCCGGCCCGCCTGCAAGGCAGCCGGCGGCGTGCCGCTCGTGATATTTTTTCACGATGAGGCTCACAAAAACGTCGGTGGCGTCGAGGCTGCCGGCAAAGACGGTCTTGACAGTGATGCTCGTTTGATTCTTCCCCATAGGCACCACCTTCCGCTCAGTCCCGGCCCGCTTCACGGCGGGCAGCTTTGGGCTTTCGGAACTCGTCCAAAACTTCGGACGGTATCCGCTCCAGCAGAGCCAGCGCATCCTCATAGTCGCGCTTAAGCTGCACGTCCCGCAGTTCCTTGAGGACACTGGTCTTGGTGGCGGCCTCCAACGACTGCTCCAGCTCGGCGGCCTTCTTTTTCAGCCGCTTGTTTTCGGTGGCCGTCTCGGTGAATGCTACATTGTACTTCTTGAGCTGGGTGTGCATTTTCTCCACAGCCGGGATATATCCGTCCAGCAGCTTGGAGATTTCGGCGGCTCGCTTTTTACTATTGAGAGGTCCAATGCCGGTGAGCAGTTCGTCCAGCTTTTGGCGCTGCTTGTTGAGGCGGGTCATCTCCTTAAAGATGCGGGGCGGGATATGGTCGCGGCCCGTCTGGCTGGCGCTCTCGCCGCGCTCCAGGTCGGGGTATTGGGCAACCATGTGTTCCCAGAACTGGTCCTGCCACCAGGTCAACTTCTTTTTGTTGCCAACAATGTCTTTAGCACTCAGGCGGCCGTCTGGTGTCAATGGGACAAAAGAAAGGTGCATATGGGGCGTTTTCTCGTCCATATGCACCACGGCGGATAGGATTGTTTCTTTGGCTTGCTGTTTTTCGAAGAAGTACAGGGCCTCGGTAAAGAACGCTTTGACCTCGGCGCGATTTTTTTCCTTAAAGAAATCCGGTGTAGCGGTGAACAGCACTTCCACTACCCGGATGCTGTCCTTCCGGGTGCGGCAGCCGGCGGCGCTGATCTGTCGCTCGGCCTCGGCGCGGTACCTGCCGGAAGGTTCGATGAGATGGAAGTTGTATTTGCTGCGGGAGAGGTCAATATCTGGGTTGCTGGCGTAGTTTTCTTTCCGGCGTTCGTTATGGGCCTCGATATTCGTGATCTCGGGGCCTTTGTACTTGGCGAAGCGCATGATGGCGTAGTGAGGTTGTGTCAAGGGCAGCCCTCCTTATTTGAAGCATTTTCATGTTAAAGGCGGTCATACAAAAAGCTCCTTTCTTTTTTGAAAATGAAAGCGGCCGGTTTCAAGCAAAACCGACCGCTTTACACTGGTAAACAATCTTCTATATGGCTATATGGCGCGTTTTGGGTAAAACGCTATGTACGTGCGTACAGACTTGGTACATACGTACATAGCGAAAAGGCTAAAATCCCTCATATACAGAATCCTTCGAAAATTTCAGTAGCCGCTACCAAAATTCTTTTTTCTATGCCCTCCGGCTGTATGCTTTGACGAAGGTTTGTGATACAATAGAGTAAAGTCCCAGCGCAGAAGGAGGGCGGAATCATGGAACAGAAGAAGCGCGGTCGAGGCCGGCCGAAAATCGATACGCACATTACCGAGACTTATGCGTCCAGCAGACGGCAGGCTGTCAATGCTGTGTACATGTATGAAGGCGTCGAGTTGATTTCGGTAGCGGCTACCGAAATTCCAGACAGCCACCTTTTGTGGCGCTCGGATGCCTCCACCCAAACGGCAGGCGGGAAGCAAGGCGTTCTGGAGCAGCTTGGACGGATGCTTATCCAGGACAAGTTCAGTCAGGACGACTGCATTACCATCGCCAATTTTGCGATTCAGGCGCTGAAAGCAGGGCACACTTCCAGAGAGATCGAAAAGGCGATCCGTAAAGTCCGGCTCACGAACAAGAAAGCCTCTGCCGATCCAGAAAACGAAACACTGAACGAAGCGGCAGTAAATGCGCTGGACGAGCTGCGGTCGATGGGAGATACAGGCGATACGGGCCTGTAAAAGGTTTGCCGCTCTCCCTGCATGAGCTTCCTGCCCCCTTCCGGCGGCGTTGTCCGGCTCGCTCCTTTTGGAGGTCCTGGCCGGGTATTCCATGCAGACGGTCGTTCGGTTCTCAAAGTGCAAACAGGGCTACGGAACCAAAAAATCGCTACACAAACAGACCGGAAAACTCTCCCTTCTCGGGAGGCCTCCAGTTCTGTTTTATGTAGCGATTCAATTTGTTCTAAAACTGCTCCGATTGCTCTGAATGCTTTGAGAATCGAGCTAAAATATCGATATCATTTATTTTTCTGTATTCAATTGTCTGGTGAGTATATCATGGGTTCGCGCAGGATGTCAACGGATTTTTACGATGGCAAAACAATTTCGGCGAGGTGCAGCAGAATGGACTGAAAATTTCAGCATAACGCCAAACGCAACGAAATATCGGGACGAAAAACGAGAGTGATATACCTTTGCTCCACAGAGGGCGAAAGGCTGGCAGACGAGTGCAAACCGCACCATCTGCCAGCCTTTCTTTGTCGTTGATACTCCCCGCAGAGGCATCTCGTGCGCCAAGAGGATAGCCCGAAACCGTCCCATCCCGCCGCCCTCTCCTTCGCAAAGGTATAACACACTAGACTTTGCAAGCAAAGTCGTGTGCCACGAAACCCCTGCGCGGTTTCTTTGGATTCTTCCGGCCACGCCCGCCCCGCTACATCAGCGGTGCGGCCAGGCGCAGCAGCTCCTGGAACAGGCGGACCGGCAGGGAGGGGCGGCAGTCGGCAAGGGTCAGCTCCTGGCTGGCGGCCAGGGTGCGCTGGAAGTCCGCCTTCACCTGCGCCACCGCCGGGCACTGGTACAGCGCCGTGCCACACTCAAAGTGCAGGTAGAGGCTGCGGTAGTCCAGGTTGACGGTGCCCACCGTGGCCACCTCGTCGTCCGAGACGAAGATCTTGGCGTGGAGGAACCCGGGGCTGTACTCGTAGAGCCTGACCCCCGCCTCCAGCAGGGGGCGGTAGTAGGCGCGGGTGGTCATGTGGACGATCCACTTGTCCCAGTGGTGAGGCGTGATGATGCGGACGTCCACCCCGCTCTTGGCCGCGAGGGCCAGGGCCGAGATCATGCTATCGTCCACGATCAGGTAGGGGGTGGTGATGTAGACGTAGCGCCTGGCCCGGTTGATGATCTGCATATAGACATGCTCGCCGGTGTTCTCCTTGTCTAGCGGGCTGTCGGCGTAGGGCTGGACGAAGCCCTCTCCGCCCGCCGGGGCGGGGCCGGGGGCGAAGGCCGCCAGCTCGTCCCCGGCGCGGCTGGCCAGGCCCCACATCTGCAAAAACATCAGGGTCAGGCCCCAGGCCGCGTCCCCGCGCAGGCAGATGCCGGCGTCCTTCCAGTGGCCGTGCTTCTCGATGGCGTTGATGTACTCGTCCGCCAGGTTGAAGCCGCCGGTGAAGGCGGTCCTGCCGTCGATGGAAACGATCTTGCGGTGGTCGCGGTTGTTCTGGATGGAGGACAGCACCGGCCGGAAGGGGTTGAACACCCGACAGTCGATGCCCTCCGCGGCCAGCCGCCGGGCATAGTCCCGGGGCAGGGTCAGAAAGCTGCCCATGTCGTCGTACAGGACCCGCACCAGCACTCCCTGCGCGGCCTTGCGCCGCAGGATGCCGTGGATGGCGTCCTACATCTGCCCTTCCTGAATGATGAAGAACTCAAGGAAGATGTACTTCTCCGCCTGTTCCAGCGCGGGCAACAGGGCCGCGAAGACCTCTTCGCCCGAGGGGTAGTAGTCGCAATGGGTGTTCTGATAGACCGCAAAGCCCCGCGCCTCCAGGTAGCGCAGCTGGGGCGCGCGGGCGGGCAGCGCGCGGCAGGCGGCCCGGCAACCCTCCGCGCCGCCCTGCAAAGGGCGGCTGGCCTGTTCCAGCCGGGACAAGCGCCGGTCGGCCCAGCGGGTGGACCGCTGGAAGGAGACCAGCAGATACAGCAGCCCGCCGAACACCGGAAAGACTAGCATTAGCACCACCCACAGCAGCTTGTAGCTGGGCTTGTCCCTGCCGCTGACCACCCGCAGCCCCACCAACACGCTGAGCAGCCGGAAGGCCGCGTTGGTCCAGCGGGCCAGCCGGCTGGCGTCGCCGATCAGGCCCACCAGCAGATAGATCTGCAGCGCCAGCAGCAGGATGACGAACACACGCCGGCGCAAGATCTGCCGGAACCATCGTTTGCGCATACCGTACCTCTCTTTCGGTTTGTGAACATTCCCGCCCGGCGCTTGCCCCGTCCCGCCTTTTTTGGTATACTATGTCAAAAAATGTGGACGGGAGGGGTTTTGTATGCCGGAAGCCAATCTGACCAAGCGGGCCTTGGCCCACGCCTTCAAGGAGCTGCTGCAAAAGCAGCCCTTCGACAAGGTGGGGGTCAGCGACATCTGCGACGCCTGCGGGGTCAGCCGCAAGACCTTCTACTACCACTTCCAGGACAAGTACGCCCTGGCTGAGTGGGTCTTTGATACCGAGATCATCGCCCTGCTGCAAAAGGCCGATACAGCCGACCGCTGGGCGCTGATCGACGCGATCTGCCGCTATCTCTACCAGAGCCGCGCCTTCTACGCCCACCTGATGCAGTACGACGGGCAGAACGCCTTCCGGCGGCACTTCCAGGAATTTCTGTTCCGGGCGGTGGAAAAGTACCTGCTGCCCGCGCCGGGCGAGATCGACGCGGTGGCCGCCTGCAACGGCATCCCGGCCCAGACGGCGCGGGACTTCTACGCCCACTTTTTGGCCGACGCGGTGCTGGTGGCGGTCTTTCACTGGCTGGGGGAAGGGGCGAAGCTGCCGCCCGAGCAGTTCGTCGCCCTGCTGCACAGCACCGAGGGGCTGATCCACATCCAATCCAACCAGCTCGAGCAGGAAAAGGCTGGCCGGGCCGCCGAAAGCTGAACAGCACAAAGGGGGCAGCGCGCCGCGCCGCCCTCTTTTTTGCGCCTATTCGCCCGGGGGCAGCCGGGCCTCCCGGCTGCGGACGTCCTGCCGCAAAAGCTGGTAAAAGATGGTGGCCAGGGGCACGCCCAGCAGCATCCCCCAGATGCCCCACAGCCCGCCGCCCACCGTGATGGCCAGCAGCACCCACATGCCGGGCAGGCCGATCTTCCGGCCCACCACGCGGGGGTAGATGACGTTGCCCTCGACCTGCTGCAGCACCACCAGAAAGACCAGGAACAGCAGCGCCTTGGCCGGCGAGATGAACAAAAGCAGCAGCACCCCCACCGCCCCGCCGATGTAGGCCCCCAGGATGGGCACCAGCGCCGTGACCCCCACCACCACGCTGACCATGCCGGCGTAGTCCAGCCGCAGGACCGTCATGCCCGCAAAGCACAGACTGCCCAGGATCACCGCCTCCTTGCACTGGCCGGCCACATAGTTGTCAAAGACTTCGTAGACGATTGCCGCGACACGGCCCAGCGGCCCCTGCCAGTCGGCGGGCAGGTAGACCCGCAGGCAGCGCCGCAGCTGGGCCAGCAGCTTCTCCTTGCCGCTCATGATATAGACCGAGAGGGCCAGCGAGACGAAGGCGGTGGCCAGGGCCGACACGACGCTGGCCGTCACCTCGACGATCTGGGGCAGAAAATCGCTCAGGGCGCTGGTCAGGCTGCCCATATAGCGATCCACCAGAGCCATCACCTCGCTCAGGTCGATGCGGCTGAGGCCTAAGGCCGCGGTCAGGCGGTTGAGGGCGTCCTGCAGGTCGTGCAGGTAGAGGTCGGCGCTGCCGGCAAAGCGCAGCAGGTTGCGCACCACCTCGGGCGCGACGATGCCGACCAGGGCCGCCAGCAGCCCGAAGGCCAGCAGGTAGACCGCCACGATGGCGCAGACGGTAGCCCGCCGCGCCGGCAGGCGGAGCTTGCGCAAAAACCAGCCCCGCAGCCGCTCGAAGGGGTGGTCCAGCACAAAGGCGATGACGATGCCGAACACAAGCGGCCGCAGCAGCCCCAACAGCAGCCCCGCCGCGCGCAGGATGTCTTCGATGCGCAGCACCACCAGCACCAGGCCGATGGCATAGGCGATGGTCCAGAGGACGTACTTCCAGTTTTTCGCGTCCATACCCCTCACCCCGCCTGCCGCGTTTTGACAAAGCGGCGCAGCAGCGCGCCCAGCGGCGTCCGACGGAAGGAGGCGTCGGTGGGCGTCTCGCAGCCGCCGCGGTACTCGGTGACGGTACCGTCCGACAAAAGGCCCACAAAGCAGCCGTCCCCCGAGATGCAGCGGTCGGCGTACAGGCAATCGCGGTAAAAGTCCAGCATCAGGGTGGGGTAACGCTGCCGCAGCCGGGACTCGACGGCGTAGCGGTAGACCGCCGCGCCGGCTTCGTCCCCGGCGTCTGGCGCGGCGACGAGCAGCGCCGCCACCCCGGCCCAGGGCATGATCTGCCGCGCCCATACCCCGGTCAGGATCTCCTCCACGTCGCCGGCGGCGGCGTAGTGGCGGTAGAGCAGGTAGGGCATCCGCTTCGCGCGCAGCCAGTTGGCCTGTTCCTGCCAGGCGGGGGCGGCGGTGTCCAGCCCGACCAGCAGGTTGTTGCTCACCAGACGGCTGCCCAGCGCAAGGCGGGCGTCCGCCTCCCGCGGCAAAAGCAGGCAGAAGGCGCAGTCCCGGCTGGCGGCGGCAAGCTCCAGCGCGCGCGTCACCGAGGGCTGGTCCCGCGGCAGCAGAAAGTAGCTGTAAATGCCCAGCTCCATCCCCTCCAGCACCAGGCGCAGGTAGTCGCCCCCGGTCAGGCTGCCCGGCCAGCGGGCCATCCGCAGCGTCAACGCCCAGGGGATGTTATGGCCCCGCCGCGCCTCCTCGGCGCGGATGGTCCTGGCCCCCTGGGTCAGGCTGTTCCAGCCCAGGTTCATCCCAAAGGCCATCAGCCGCTCGGCGTCCACCCGGCGGACGGTGTCCTGCACCAGGGCGTAGTAAGGGCGCTGTCCTTCTGGCGCAGCATCTGCTGGGCGATGCCCAGGAACTTCTGCTGCAGCGGGCCGCTGGCCGTCTCCCGTCCCAGATCCACCAGGTTGCGGATGGTTCGCTTGGGATCGGTCTGGATGCCGTACAAACTCCGCCGGACGATGGCCTCGGCCATGCTGCGGTTCATTTCAGCGTGCGTCATATCGCTCACCTCGCATCGTTGCTGTTTTGCCTCTATGATAAAGGCGGCGGCCGGAGGGGCATATGGACACTTTCGCCTTTTTGTAGCAAAAGGAAACAGCCGCGCCGCTTTATGTAAAAATGACACACCCGCCCCGTTCTGCCCGGTGACAGAAAAGCCCCGCCGTTTTACATTGAGCACAAGCCACAGGCGCAGCGCCCCCGCGGCACCGCAAGATCAGTGTAAAAGCGAGGTTTCACGTTATGAATATCACCGATAAAACCAAGAACGCCGCCCTCGGCCTTGTGTTCAGCCAGGCGATGGACTATCTGGAAAAGGACCCCGAGACCAACATCCCCAAGCTGATGGACATGGTGGACAAGCTGATGCCCGCCGGCTGGTACGCCAGCCAGCGCTCCGCCATTCGCCGCGCCATCGAGGAAAAGGGCAACTGGTACCAGCTCATCCTCAAGCTGTACGAGCTGGACGCCGGGGTGCGCAAGGCCTTCTTCCAGAATTTCATCCTGAACGCCAGCCTGTTCGGCGGCGCCACCCAGGATGAGACGGCCGCCCGCGAGGGCTGCAACGTGCCCTGGGCCATCCTGCTGGATCCCACCTCGGCCTGCAACATGCACTGCACCGGCTGCTGGGCCGCCGAGTACGGCAACCGCCTCAACCTGACGCTGGAGGAGCTGGACTCCATCGTGACGCAGGGCAAGCGCCTGGGCACCTATATGTACATCTTCACCGGCGGCGAGCCGCTCGTCCGCAAAAAGGACGTCATCGCCCTGTGCGAGAAGCACGCCGACTGCGAGTTCCTCTCCTTCACCAACGGCACCCTGATCGACGAGGCATTCTGCCAGGAGATGCTGCGGGTGAAGAACTTCGTCCCGGCCATCAGCCTCGAGGGCTTCGAGCAGGCCAACGACGGCCGCCGGGGCGCGGGCGTCTACCAGAAGGTGCAGGATGCCATGGCCCTGCTCAAGCGCCACGGGCTGCCCTTTGGCCTCTCGACCTGCTACACCAGCTCCAACTGGCAGGACGTCTCGAGCGAGGCGTACTTCGATCAGATCATCGACGCGGGGGCGCTGTTCATCTGGTTCTTCCACTACATGCCGGTAGGCAACGGGGCCGTCCCCGCCCTGCTGCCCAGCCCCGAGCAGCGTGCCGAGATGTACAAGCGCATCCGCGCCTTCCGCCAGAGCAAGCCCATCTTCTCGATGGACTTCCAGAACGACGCCGAGTATGTGGGCGGCTGCATCGCCGGCGGCCGGCGCTACCTGCACATCAACGCCCGCGGCGACGTGGAGCCCTGCGTGTTCATCCACTACTCCAACGCCAACATCCGGGACTGCAGCCTGCTGGACGCATTGAAATCGCCCATCTTCATGGCCTACCACGACGGCCAGCCCTTCAACGAGAACATGCTGCGCCCCTGCCCCATGCTGGAGAACCCCGAAAAGCTGCGCGCCATGGTCAAGGCCACCGGGGCCAAGAGCACCGACTACGAGGCCCCCGAGACCGTTGACGCCCTGTGCGACCGCACCGCGCCCTACGCCGCGGCCTGGCAGCCCACCGCCGACGCCCTCTGGAGCGCCTGCGCCCGCTGCCGCAGCTGCGGGAAGGCGGAGGGGCAGTAAATCCGCCATCGCATAATATAAGACCGCCTCTGCCTTTGCCGCAGGGGCGGTCTTTGCACAGAAGAAGGAACGTATGACTGCAAAAAAGAAACAGATGCTGCTGACCGGCCTGCTGGTGCTGCTGGCCCTGACGGCGCTGTCTGCCGTGCTGCTGCGGGGCACGGGTGTCGGGGCGCTGGACGCCCTGCGGGCGGTGCCGCCGCGGTCGCTGGCCCTGCTGGCCGCACTGGAGGCCGGCTACCAGCTGCTGGACGCGCTGGCCTGCCGGACGGTGGTGCGCACCCGGGCGCCGGGCTTTGGGCTGCGGCAGGCGTGGGAGGTAGTACATTTGAATATCTTCGGGGATATAGCCTCCTGCGGGGCGGCGTCAGCCCCCATGCAGAGCTACGCCCTCCACCGCTGCGGCCTGCCGGTGGGGGCGGGCCTGGGGCTGATGACGCTGCGCTATGTCTTCCACAAGCTGTCGGTGATGCTCTACGCCAGCGCGCTGCTGGCGGCGCAGTGGCCCTGGCTGAAAGAAAGCGGCAGCGCCGCCACCCGCTACCTGGCCCTGGCCTATCTGGTCAGCGCGGCCATCAGCGTGGGGCTGGCGCTGCTGTGCACCTGGGGCAGGCTGCAGCGGCTGGCCCTCCGCCTGGCCGCCCGCCTGCCCGACACCGGCAAGTGGGCCGGCCGCAAGGGCAAGCTCTGCGCGCAGCTCGACGCGCTCTACGCCGAATCCCGGCGGATGCTGCGCAACAAAGCCTGCTGCGCCAGGCTGCTGGCCCTCAACACCGTCAAGCTGTCGCTGCTCTGCGCCATGCCCTGGGTCTGTATGCGGGCGCTGGGCCTCCCCTGCCCGGGCTTTGCACAGATGCAGCTGCTGTCCAGCCTGATGCTGCTGCTCACCGGCGTGCTGCCCAACGTGGCCGGCGTCGGTCCCACCGAGTTTGCCTTCCTGCTGCTGTTCGCCCCCTACGCGGGCCAGAGCGGCGCGGCGCTGGCGCTGGTGCTGTACCGGGCCTTCACCTATTATTTGCCCTTTCTGGTCAGCATCGGGCCTTTCTGCCGGATGGGGAGGTGGTGAAAAGAGAGGCTGCTGCGACGTTTTGCGGGGTCCGGTAAACAAAAGCTGCGGCACAGGTTTTGCCTGCGTCGCAGCCTTTTCTTTTGTGCCCCGCCGCCCCGTCTGGATCGCGCTTTTCCTTTCGTAAAATTGTTACAATTAGTTCGGCATCAAGTGCTTCATTCCCTGGCTCTTACTGGCAGGGTTGTCCTGGCCGTAACCTTCCAGAAGGTTCACCACGCCCCAGATACCGAGGCCCGCGCCCAGGGCGATCACAAGGGTCTGCAAAACGTCAACTGCGCTGTTGAAAAATTCCATAAATCATATCCTCCTAAAAATGTGTTTGAACTACTCTGTTACATCAATCTCGTACACATCGAAGCTGTCCGTGGGCTTTACCACGGCGCGCTGCTTCTTCATGTACCGTTCCATGTCAAAGACATTTTTAGGGTCGGCGTCGGCGGTGTACCGGTAATTCGGGTGCTTCGTCAGGTCGTACTTCTCCGATAGGAACGGGCGCACGCCACGCAGCATGAAGATACACTTGCCTCCGTCCATCACTGCCAATTCGTCCTGTGTCATCAGCTCCTTTCCCAATTTCTGATAATTGAGGCCGTGGGAAGTCTGGGCGCCCCGGTTTTCGGACTGGTTATAGGAGTCAATGGTCTCCTTTCCCAGAAGCTCGGAAATTTCTTTGAGCGTGGACTTCTCCTTGCCTCCCAAAAACAAGGTGCTGTCGCAGTTACCCACAATAGTATCCGCCGCGTCCTTGTAGATGGTCTTTAACTGGCTCTGCGACTGTAAGATAATCGAAGCCGATATTTCACGGCTCCGGATGGTGGCGATCAGCTTGTCGAAGTTCGGTATCTGGCCGATGTTCGCGAACTCATCCAGGATGAGCCGCACATGGACGGGCAGCCGCCCGCCGTAGAAGTCATCGGCCTTGTCGCAGAGCAGGTTGAATAATTGTGAATACATCAGGGCGGCCACAAAATTGAAAGTGCTGTCTGTATCGGAAATGATAACGAACAGCGCCGTCTTGCTGTCGCCCAGGGTATCAAGCTCCAGTTCATCCGTCTCCATCAGGTCCCGGAGCTCTTTTATGTCAAATGGGGCTAACCTGGCCCCGCAGGAAATCAGTATGGATTTTAAGGTTTTGCCCGCCGCCATCTTAAATTTGCGGTACTGCTTCACGGCGAAGTGGTCCGGCTCCTTTTCCTCCAGCTGTTGGAACAGGATATCCACCGGGCTCTGGTAGGTCTCGTCGTCCTCCCTGGCTTCACTGGCGTTGATCAGGTCCAGGAGGGTGATAAAGTTGCGTTCTTCCTCCGGCGCCTCGTACCAGATGTAGCCGATCAGGGCCGAATAGTACAGCCGCTCGGCCTTGACCCAGAAATCCTCGGAGGATTTTTCCCCTTCCCCCTTCGTGTTCAGGATCAGCGCGTTTACCAGCTTTAGGATATCTTTTTCGGAGCGGATGTACGCCAGCGGGTTATATCTCATGGACTTCTTGAAGTTAATGAGATTGAGGCACTTGATCCGGTATTTCTTCCGCTCCAGGAAGGAGCCGACCTCCGGCAGGAGGGTGCCCTTCGGATCGGTGCAGACATAGGAGGAATGTGCCTGGAGCAGGGAAGGCTTGCAGAAGAACCTTGTTTTCCCGCTCCCTGAGCCGCCGATGACTAAAATGTTTTTATTCCTGGCGTACTTCGGCTGCTTCGGGCGGCTCGACATGGTGATCCGCTCCGTCTGCGTCATGGGGATGTTGTTGAAAAAATCCTTATCCACGAAAGGGGCGATATCGGCTGCCGTTCCCCATGAAGCGTTTTGTCAAGTGCTTTTTTGAGTTATTGACGCAATCATAGCGAAAAGGCAAGGTATAAAGGCTCTGCATTATGCCCTTTCGGGGTTGAAGTGGCGAAGTGGCAAAGTGGCAAGGTATCTGGGTTTTGCCACTTGGATTTTGCCACTTCACTTTTTAAGGGCGTGATACCACGCCGCGCCGATACGCTTTGAGGTAATGCGCCCCTCAAGGTTTTTCTTTGCCGCCCGGACGGTACGGGCAGAAATCCCCGCGTCGGCTGCGGCTTTCTCTATGTCCTCGCTGGCAAGCTCTTTCCCGTCTGCAAGTAAATCAAGTATCAGCCGTTCCGCCTGCTCGGTCTTGGTAGCGGTGTTCCCGCCCGCGCCGGATAGAAGTTCCTCGGCGGTTATGTCATACTCGCCTATCCACGAAAAGCCCGTTTCCGGGTCAAGGCAAAAGGCAACGGGCTTGCCCTCCGGCGCAAGGGAAGATTTGTCATGGACGATAACGCGCACATTCGGCTCCCGCTTCACGCGCCCGATCAGCAGGACGCTCCTTGCTGCGGCGCGGAAGTCGATAGAACCTAAGCCCCGGTATGCGCTCTGCCCTCCGGCGGCTTTGTTCAAGTGTCCGATAAGGATAACGGCGCACCCGGTACGCTCGGCAACATCGGCAAGGCGGCGGAACATGGGGCGCACTTCGTTTGCCCTGTTCATGTCGGTCTTTTCGCCCATGTACGCCTGTATGGGGTCAAGGATAATCAACCGCGCCCCGTTCTGCGTGATTGCCTTTTCTATGCGCTCGTCGGAGAGGGTAAGCTCCCGCTTGGCTTCATCAATCACAAGCACGCGGTCAAGGTCGGCTTCGGCTTCTATCAAGCGGGGCTTGACGGTATCGCCCAGCCCGTCCTCGGCGGTCTGGTAAATCACTTGGAATGGCGGCAAGGGCTTCATTCCCGGCAGCGTTCCCCCGGTGGTGCAGGCGGCGGCAAGGCGTAGGGCAAAGGTGGTCTTGCCCTCGCCGGGGTTGCCTTGCACAATGGTTACTTTCCCAAAAGGGATATACGGCTCCCATAGCCATTCAACGGTCTGTGTGTCAACCTCGCTCATGCGGATAATCTCGACGGTTTCTTCCTGCGGCGGCTCTTTCAAGCCGTAAACCGCTTCCCGGATATACTTCCCGTCTGTGATTTCTGCCCGGTGCTGCAATACCTCGTTCCAGTCCTTGTAAAGCGGCACAAGGCGGTGGACGGTCAAGCCCTCCGGCACAAGCTCCGCAAGGCGGCTGCAAGCGTCGTTTCCGGCTTGGTCGCTGTCAAGGCAGAGGTAAACGGTCTTGATGTTCGGACGGTCAGAGAGGAAACGCAACAGGGCTTTTTCTCCCACGCCGCCCAATGACAAATAGCTCTGCTTCTGCCACGCCTTTTTGAACAGGCAGAGGAAAGAGAGCAGGTCAACGGGGGCTTCAAAGACAAAAAGCCTGTCACCCTCGCCTCGGTAGCAGAAATTAAAGGCTTTGTCGCTGCCTTTCACATCAAACCGGAAGTTTCCCGCCGTTCCCTTGCTGTGGGCGTAGCGCGGTATTCCGTCCTCGTCCCGCCCCACAAATACGGCGTTGTGGTGGGCTGCGTCCTCGTAAATATCGCCGCGGGCAAAGAAAAAGCCCGTCACATCTTCATCAATGCGGCGGGCTGCTGTGAGGTAGTTCCTCGCTGTTCGGTTGTCGCTGTTTGGGGGTGGTAGCCGGAAGTCGGAAAGGGACGCGGGGCAAGGTCTGTCCGGCGGCGGTGCGGCTCCCTTTTCTCCTGTGAGAAGTTCCACGGCTTCGGTGAAGCTCTTGCCGAAAAACTCCATGACAAAATCAACGGGGCCGCCGCCCTTGCTCTGGCTGTGCCTGTACCATTTGTTTCCCCGGACGGTCAAGCTGTCGTGCCGTTTCCAGCGGTATTCATTCCCGGCGCGGGTAAGCTGCTCGCCCTGTGATTGCAGGAAAGAAACAAGGTCGGCTTGGTTCGCCCGGTCTATCTGTTCTTGGGTGTAGTACAAAAATCTCAACTCCTTTCATCGTTCTAAGTCGTGCCGCTTGGCGCGGGTCTGCTCCGGCTGGTCGGCTTTCAGCGCAATATCAACGCACTTGCGGATATTGTGCAGCTCGGCAACCTCGGCGCGGGTTTCTTTCAGCTTGGTATATTCCGCTGTTCTCTGCCCGCTGAGGGTGGCGTACTCTTTTTCCCATTCAGCGATAGGCAAGCTCTTTGTCCCTTTCGGCAGATTTGCATGGAGATAGCGGCTCGCTGCGTTCCATAGCGTAAGCTCGGCGCGGTGGGCTTCCTCGTACTTGTCGCGCTTGCTCGTCCAGCCATTTTTCAGCTTTTTCAGCTCGTCGTGAATGGGCTTGTACTCGGTGTAGTTCTTCCCGTATTCAATCAGCTTTTGTAATTCTTTCATGCGCTTCTCGGCGGTTTTCATGCCCTCCCGGATAGCGTCGGCTTGGTCGCTGACAGAGGAAAGGGTAGCGTCCAGCTCCGCAAGGGTGGAAATGCCATGCTCGGAAAGATAGCCTACTGCCTTTGCAACGGTTTTCAGTTCATCGGCGGCGTGCTGCCTTTGCCAACTTTGCGAATACTTCCGGCTCTTTTCTCTCTGAACGCTTAAATACTTCATCAGCAGATTTGCAAGGCCGGGGGATTGCGGGGGCTGCTCCGGGGCGTTTTCCCGCGCCTTGAACAGTTCGCCAATCCATTCTTTGAGCTTTCCAATCTGCGCCCGGATTTCCCGGATAAGGCGGTTTGCCTTTTGGATATTCCGGTTCAGCTCGCCTTTCTCGGTGGCTATGCCTTTCTTCTCCATTTGACAAGCCGCCACGCCCATGTGGACGGTGGGCAGCTCGTCAATGCCGCGCTCGGCGTTGCTGCGGTGGTCGATACGCTCCGGGCTTCCGGCGCGTTCAAGGTAGGCGTTTGAAATATCCGCCCATGCCTTGCGCCATAAAAGCGCGTTGCCCTTGTCGTTCCAGCCTGTGAGGTCAACTTTGTGTGTCTTGTATCTGCCGCTTGGTAAGCGTATGCGCTCGCCGTTCTCGTCAAGGTCATATTCCTTTTTGGACTTCGCCGCCCATGCGCCGCGCTCGTCAAGGGGGCGCATGGTAAGCATGATATGACAATGGGGATTGCCCTTGCCGGTGTCGTGAATGGCATAATCAACGCACATTCCTCTGGAAACAAATTGAGAGGAACAGTATTCCCGGACAAGCCGGATCTGTTCCTCTCTGGATAATTCTATGGGGAGTGCTGCGTCAATCTCTCTGGCAAGCTGGGCGTTCCCGGCTTTCTCGTAAAGCTCCACACTGTTCCATAGGGTAGCGCGGTCAGAGAAAGAGGGCGGGGCATGGGGCGGCAATAGGATTTCCGTATGGACAACGCCGCGCTTGCGGGTGTAGTCATGGGTCATTCCGTCCCACTCGTTTGTGATTTTCTCGCCGCTTCGGTAGGCGGCTGCGGCAACGGCAGACTTGCCTTTTCCCCGGCTGATTATGCTGATATTACAATGGTAAATGGCTATGGGTATCACCTCCGTTAGAGCGTCATTCAGACTTGTCGGAAGGGAACAGCTTGCAACGCAAGGTGTTTGCTTCCGGCAAGTACACAAAAGGGTAGACAGCGTAAGCTGTCGCAGGGGAAGTGTAGCTTCCCCTGTCTGCGGCAAAGCCGCCAATCTCGGAACATAGCAAGGTGCTGTGTGGAGAGATAAGCCCTCGGCAGAGCGCACACGCCCGTAAGGGTGTATAAGTGCGCCCTTAGTGCCTAAGGGATTTATCCGGCGTTCCCGTCCTCGGCTCGTTTTTTCAGATATTCCCGCGCTGGCTCGCTCGTCAAGGCAAGCCTAAGAAGCGCGGCGGCTTCCTCGTCGGTCATGGTCTTGGCTTCCGGCACAATACTCTCAAAGATCGCGCCCCGGACGATCAGCCGGTGGCTGCGCGTCCGGCGTTCCTCTTGGGACAGCTTTTGCCGCAACACCTTTTCCCGGTTCTCAAACTGCCGGATTTTCTTCTTTCCGTCCTCAATCTCGGCGGTCACTTCCTCACGGGTTTTCTCTCTTGGTTTCGTCATAGCTGGTCGCTCCTTTCTGCTCATGGGCAAAAGAAAAGAGCAGCCGTTTTCTGTGCGAAAATAGCTGCTCTGCTGTTTCATTCAGTTGTGGTGCTGGTGGTCTGCTCGGTAAATCGGAAATTATTTGATATTCCATAAAACAAACGAAATAGCTATAAATGACAACGGAATCAGCAGCACAGTCAAAATTTCAAGTATATTATTTTTCTTGCTTGCCTCTGTAAAGTCATACGGTTCTTTCCATAATTTAGTTTTAGAAAGAACGATATATACTATCCAATATATGAACGAAGGAATTGCAACAATCCCTGTCCATATATCATTAGTTAAATCAATGTGCCTTTCAAAAATCACAAAACTCAACAAAGATACTATGGGGCAAACATAATGAAAAATGATATTTGCCTTTTGGGAACTAAACCCTGGCAGAATGTCATCTTCTGTCATTGCAATCCTCTTTCCATTACCAAGAAAAACAATGAATATGAACATTGTAGCTACCAGCCCACAGGTTGTAACATATCGCAATCCTTTTACAAATTCCGGCATCATTTCGCCAGAAGTTATACTGATGGTCAGATATACGGAACAAATAAGACTTGTAATCAGTGATAAGAAATTTTGTAAATAAGTATAGTATTTTAGTATATTCAGTTTGCCCTTAATGTGTCCAAGTGCGTATAATTCGCAAACTAAAATTACCAAGTTTAGTATAAGTGCCGTAATTAGCATAAGTTTCATAAATGCTTTTCTCCTGCAAACTCCAATTTGCCATGCTGTTGGTTTATGAAGAGTATAACACAAGGCTATGAACAAATCTACATCATTTCAGCCAGCCAATGGCGTTGTTTTCTCTGGCATATCGTCGCGCAGCTCTCCGGCGTTCCTCGCTGTATGGGGCGGTCAGACGGAAAGAGAAACGGCCTTTCTCAATGTCAAACTCCATGCAGCCCGTTTCCGGGTCTGCGTCGGTCTGCTGGCAGATCGCCGGATAACGGCGGCTGTATGCAAGCAGACGCTTTTTCAAGGCGGTGTTGTGGGTGCGGATATGGATAAGGGGGTCTTTCTCGTCAAACCAAATATCGGTGGTCTTTTCCTGCTTGGTAAGCCCTGTTCTCATAAACGCTCCTTTCTGCGCCCCTGTTACGCAATAGGGGCATTTTTCGGGTGTTTTCTCCGGCTCTTGACTTGGAGAAAACGGCGTTTTTGACGATAAAAACCGCCCGGACGGGGAATGTATCGTCGGGGCGGCTGTTATCGCAAGATTTCCGATTTTTCCGGCTCTTGACCGTCAGACGCGGATAAACACGAACTGTCGGCAAGTATCGTCTTGAGCAGCTTGTCGCGGAATGTTTCTGTGCTGCTGTGATTGAAAAATAACTCCGCAACAATGGTCTGCCCGTTCCTCTGCGTCGTGATGATACTGTCGGGGTTCCGGGGTTCGGTGGGCGTCCCGTTCTGTTCTGCCATAGTCGGCTCCTTTCTCCGGGCGCGAAAAAGGGGATTCCCCGTAGTTGGAAAATCCCCTCTCGGCTGTCGGTTATTCTGTTTTACTGTGCGGGCTGTGCGGCGGCGGTCTGCGCCTTTCTCCTTGCCCGGTATTCCCGCGCCTTGATACGCTCATACTCCCGCTGCTTTTCAAGGTTTCGCGCCCGGTACTCCCTTGAATACTGCCGGTGGTAGGCGCGGCTCTTTTCCTTTTTGGCTTCTTCGATTTCCTCCCGCATTTGCCGGATTTCCTGCTCGGTCGGCTCTGCAAGCTGCGTTACTTCGTTCTCAAACCTGCCGATATAGTTGAAATATATGCTGATGTGCTGGATTGCGTATCTCGCCCTTTTCTGGTCGCGCTCATGCACTTCAATCCTGCTGATAAACTCGTTGAGAATGGCGGGGGTGAGGTCGGTAAAGGCGGCATGGCGTTCCGTCAGCTTCAAAAACTTCTGCGCCCGCCCTCCCGCGTTCTCATAAGCGGATAGCTGCTCTTGGAGTCCCGCAAGCTCCGTTTTCAGTGTGTAGTATTCTTCCGAATACTTCTGCGACATTTGCTCATAGCGGTCTTGCGGGATAGTGCCGAGGGCGTTGTCCTCATAGAGCTTATTCAGCACCTTGTCAATCTGTTCAAGGCGTGTCGTGATTTGCGGGATACGTTTCTGCTGTTTCTTGGTCTGGTCGGTCTGCTGCATGGCAAGGCTCTTTTTCACTAAGGCTTCAAACTCCGCCCGGTTGCTGATAGAGTAGTCCTCGATTTTCTTCAGCACTTCCGCGACGGTCTGCATGAGCAAGTCCGCGTCAATGATGTGTGGGGAATGGCACTTGGGGTTTTTGGCTTTCCCCTTGTGGTACTCGCTGCAATAGGCAACGTGCCGCTTGCCGCCGTTTCTGTAATCTATGCGGATGTGCATTTTTGCGCCGCAATCCTTACAGAAAAGCAAGCCCGACAAAGGGTGGATTTCCCCGTCCCCGTTGGGGCGTCTGACGGGCGCGTTTTCCAAAATCCGCTGTGCGGTTTCAAAGTCGGCGCGGTCAATAATCGGCTCATGCACATTTTCGGTTATCTGCCATTGGCTCCGGTCTACATAGTGGTTCCGCTTGTCCCGGAAATGCTTTGTAGTCTTGAAGTTGACTACATCGCCGCAATACTCCTGCCGCGTAAGGATATGGGTCAAGGTGGCTTTGTTCCACTTGTAGCGGTTATCCTCATTGAGCGCCTTGTTTTTACACGTTCCCCGTCCCCGGTCTTTCATGTAGAAAGTGGGGGTAGGGATTTGCTCGTTTTTCAGATATACGGCGATTTGGTTGCGGTTCTTCCCGCCGATAAACAAACGGAAAATAAGGCGCACAACCTCGGCGGCTTCCTCGTCGATTATCCAAAAATCCTTGTTGTCCGGGTCTTTCATATAGCCGTAGGGGGCTTCGGTGGCAATCGGCTTTCCGCTCATGCCTTTGGTCTTAATGCCCGTTTTCACTTTCTTGCTGATGTCCTTTGCGTACCACTCCGACATGATGTTGATAAAGGGGGCAAACTCCAATGTGTCGGGCTTCTCGCTGTCTATGCCGTTGTTTACCGCGATAAAGCGCACATTGTTTCTGCGAAAAATCTCCATAGCGTTTCCAACTTGGAGATAGTCGCGCCCCCAGCGGGTCAGGTCTTTCATAATGCACACGCCGATTTTGCCGCTTTCCACGTCCTCAATCATGCGGGAATAGGCGGAACGGTCAAAAAATCTGCCGCTTTCGTCGTCGTCGATGTAGTGCCGGATATTGGTTAGACGCTGCCCTCTGGCATAGTTTTCCAGAAAGATTTTCTGGAAAGAGATTTGTCAAGGGTGTTTTACCATTCAGCAACGAATTAAGGCATAAACAATATCACATTTTTATAATGCTTTTTGACCACAATCAGTCCGGCACTGATTGTGGTCTTTATTTTGGAAATGACATTTTCCCCTTAAATAAAGGAATCAATCGTCGTTGCGTTTTTCGTCAATATCTGCCATAATAAAAAGAAGTGTAAATAAAAGAAAAAGGGGGGAATTGCCATGCCGCAAACACCGTTTCATGCCTATTACAAGGCCCGACTTTTGGAACAACTGCCGGAAGCAGAACAGTTCCTTCCGGTCTTTGCATCATCGGATATTGAAATCTATCCGTTTCAGATTGCAGCGGCCAGCTTTGCCCTGCGTTCCCCCTATCAGAAAGGTGCCGTTCTGTGCGATGAAGCAGGTATGGGCAAGAGCCACGAGGCCATGCTGGTCATCAATCAAAAGTGGCTGGAGGGATACAGCCGGATTCTGTTGGTCATTCCCAATGCCGACCTGCTGCACCAGTGGACGGAAATGCTGGAGCGATTCTATACCGTCCCATATGTGGTGCTGACCAATCGGGACCAATGGCGGCAGAACACCAGTGAGGACAACTCCAACGCTTTTATCCAAGATGCCATTGTTATTACTACCTACGACTTCGCCGCCGACAATGAGGAGGCCGCAAAGGTAGTTAACTGGGATCTGACGGTATTCGAGGAAGCCAATGCCCTCTCTCCAGTCTACCGGGAGGACAACAAGCAGGCCAAGGCCCTCAAGCGGATCGCCGGAGACTCCTTCAAGCTGCTGCTGACCGGCACTCCCATTGAAAAGAACATCATGGACTTATACGGTCTGATCTGGTTCATCGACGAAACGCTGCTGCCGGGAGAAAAAGAGTTTCTGGCCCGGTATCTGCGCCGACCAGAGAACTACCCGGAACTCAGCGAACAGGTCAGCCGCTATTGTTTCCGTACCCTCCGTTCCCAGGCCAAGCACTACGCCAAGGTGACGGAACGTGTGCTGCTGACCGTGGAGTACACCCCCGGCAAGGCAGAGCGGCAGCTCTATGAGCTGCTGTACGCCTACATCAACCAGCCGGAAAAGCGAGCCTTTCCCGAAATGAACCAATATGACCTGGCTCTGCGGCTGCTGGGCCTGTTGGGTTCCTCTACGGCGGCAATTTTGCAAACCATCAAAGGTATCGTCAAGCGGCTCCAGGGGCTGGAAAACGCAGCGGACGAACTAAGCCAATGGCAAGAGATTCAAACCGCAGCCGAAAGCATTCCCCAGGATGCCAAGGCCGGTGAGCTGCTGACCGTTCTCAAACAGGGATTTTCCCTGATGAAGAAAACGGGAGCCAAACAGAAAGCGGTTATCTTCACCGAGAGCGTGGAAACCCAGAAGATGCTCCAGAATCTTCTTTCTGACCGGTACCGCACTCTGGCCTACAACGGCAGCGCCGATTACTCCGTGATCCGCCAGTTCAAGGAGGATGGCGAGGTGCTGATTTCCACCGATAACGGTGCCAAGGGCTTCAATCTGGAGGAGGCTGCTTTCATCATCCACTACGACCTGCCGTACAACACCTTAAAGCTGGAGCAGCGTATCGACCGCTGCCACCGGCTGGGTCAGGAAAACGATGTGCTGTCAGTGGCCTTCATCGACAAGAACAACTTTGCCGATGTTCGCAAGCTGGAGCTGGTCAACAAGCGGATGTTGGTGACAGACGGTGTCTTTGGTATTACCGATGACGTGCTGGGCGGTTTTACAGATGATGTAAAAGCAGCCTTTCCGGTCATTGCCCAGCGGTTGCGGCCCAGGGCACAGATTGAGCAGGCATACCGCCAGACCCTGAGTACCCACGAGGAAGATAACCGGCAGACCGTCTCCGCAGCGGAGGATATTCTGTTTACCACCTTCACCAAGGAACTGGCCGACAAGGTGAAGATCAATCCCAAGTATGTGAATCGCCGTGGACAGGAGCTGAACAACGACCTCTGGGAAATTACCAAATGGTTTTTTACTCGTTATAATGAAAAGAACGATGATTGCCGTTTTGTGATTGACGAATTCAACCGTACGATCACGGCCACGGAGTACCGGGAACTGCCGGTGCTGTTCTACTACTGGACGGGGAGCCGGAACCGGCCCTATCGCAGCCAGAAGATGTACGGCATGGCAAAAGACTTCAAACCCAAGGCCGGACAGATTACCCTGTCCAGTATCATAGGCCGTGGGATTCTCCACGAGCTGGAGTGTGCCAACGAGGGAGTGCTGACCATCCCGACGGTGCAGGCGCCGTGCCAGATAGCCCTTTATACTGTCACCCTGGTTTCAGGCTCCAGCCGCACAGAACACGCCGTACTGTGCGGTTTGACGGATAGCGGCAAGGCCCTGGACGATGCAGCTTGCCGCAGCATCTTTGACTTGCCGGTGGAGAGCAGCACGGAGGATGAGCGGAGATCCCCCCACTGGTTAAAAGGAACCAGCCGCCCCCACCCGCTGGATCGGCTGGTGCCGAGTGATAAGATGATGGCGGAGCAACTGGAGCGCCTTTCGCCTGCCCAGGCCGAGGAAATGGAGCGGATGAAGCAGCAAGTGTCCGCTGATAAGGCGGCATTGAGCCGAGAACTGAACACCCTGGACAGCCAGGTACAGCAGGCGCAAGCGGAGCTGGAGGCCGTCACCGGCGACCGGCTGAAACGTCTGGCTGCACAGAAGAAAATCAACCAGCTTCGGCAGGAATATATGAAGCACCAGGAGAGCCAGTTCTTTGACGCCATGCGGCTGGATATGGAGCTGGAAGAAAAAATGAAAAGATAATCGAAACATTACCGGTGTTTCAATAGACCACGAGTATGTAGTGTGTTATACAAAGCAATTCGGACACCGGGTATTCCGTGGAACCGACAGAAAAACAGAACAATATAAGAATCCTGACAATGACCCCCGTGGCCCTTGGACAAGTGCTAACATGGTATCATACTCCGGATAGGCATAATGAAGCCTTTCCGCCACCTCACCGGATACCGC
>ERZ1090864.73-NODE-73-length-50015-cov-29.263090_pt1 | contig 50015 bp, 39 predicted proteins | sample MGYA00478479_ERZ1090864 | MGnify/ENA primary metagenome ERZ1090864 (study PRJEB33644, sample SAMEA5815743) | chicken gut metagenome | biome: Chicken; feature: Gastrointestinal Tract; material: Caecum | place: Ireland | collected 2019-01-01 | study: A study of the...
ACATTTCCATCTTTACACCTCTGAATTTGTATTTGCCTTTTTCGGGCAACAGGCGGAGGTGCATAGGACGGTGAATGTCGGTACTCTGAATATTAAGTCTGCGGAAGTCAACGGGGCAAAAGCAAAATCGTTGCGTACAGGTTTGGAGATGCTCACAGATAGCAAAAGAGCCGGGCAAGGGAAACTTCCTTACTTGGCTCTCGATTCGTTTATATGGGGGTTTTCAGCGACGATTTTGCGGCCGTTGACATCCGCGAGGAACTATGCTACCATAGCCGACCGAAAAAGCAAAACTCAGGGTGATATTTTTCGGGTAAAAATATATTTTTTCAAATGATAGTAAAATGTGCTTTGTTTAACATTAAGCGCACGAAGAACTTCTTTTAGTGTAATGCATTTATTGAGATATGATTCAATCGCATCTGTTTCCTGTTCGGTAAAAATTCTCTTAGGTCTGCCGAATCGAACGCCCCTGGCTTTGGCAAGCGCAATGCCTTCCGCTTGTCTTGTATGAATGTTTTGCCTTTCGTTTTCGGCGACAAATGAAAGGATCTGCAGCACAAAATCGCTAATAAACTGCCCGATCAGCCCATTTTCTTTTGTGCGGGTGTCGAGCAGGGGCATGTCTAATACGCGTATGTCTGCTTGTATGTTTTTGGTGATGCGTTCCCACTCTTTGATGATTTCGTTGTAGTTCCTCCCTAGTCGGTCGATGGAAGTGACGATAAGCAGGTCGCCGTGGCGCAGTTTTTTGATCAGCTGCCGATAGCTTGATCTGTCAAAATCCTTGCCGCTTTTTCTGTCGGAATAGATATTCTTGCGTTCGACGCCAAAGTCCAGGAATGCCTGATGTTGCCGCGCAAGATTTTGATCATGAGAAGAAACGCGTGCATAAGCATAAATATTCATAACAAATTCCTCCGAGGTGTTTATATCTATTATAAAACACAACGGAGGAGATGAGGTGGCTGATAGGGTATGTTATGAAAGAAGGTTCAAGTCGCGTACGGAGCCGCGCTTGACGAGTTGACAGGGGAGTATGATCCTTTGCGCAGGCTTTCCTTTAATGAGGTCGCACAGCTGTTGAAAGGCAGTTTCTCCGATTTTATTAAAATCCTGACGGATCGTGGTCAGATCGTAGTTGGTGTAGCGCAGCAGTTCCAAATCGTCGAATCCTATGACGGAAATACGATCGGGAACGCCGATGCCGCGTTCTGCAAGTCCGTCAATGAGTCCCATCGCCATCATGTCCGAGGCGCAGATGACCGCGGTGACGTCCGTCTCGGCAAAATACCTTGCCGCCTCTATGCCGCATTCCTTTGTGAAATCTCCGAAGTAGATATAGTCGCTTTGAAATTTGATTCCGGCGGAAGAGATGGCGAGAATGTAGGCTGCAAATCGTTCAGCCGCAACAAAAGATTGTTGCTCGCCTGCCAGAAATCCGATCTTGCTGTGTCCCAAGTGCCTCAGATAGCTAACGGCTGTTTTGATCGGGGGGATGCTCTCGCTCCCGATGGAGGACAGCATGGGATTCTCCGGGATATACATATCCATCAGAACGAGGGGGAGTTTCGATTCTACAAGCTGATTATAGATGGGACTGTCAAAATTGACGCCCAAGACAAATGCGCCGGCGAAATGATTGTTCTCCATATATTCGTTGAGATTAAATTTTTCGTCTTTGTTCGCCAGGATGTCTGTTACGATCTCGAATCTGGAATTTGAAGCTGCAAGGCTAAAGGCTGTCGTAACGCTAAAGAAAAGTTGGTTCTGGTAGTTTGCTTGCATGAATTGATACAGCAGGGCAATTCTGTTGCCGGGAACCCTGCTCAGGCTGTATCCCATTTTTTTTGCGTACTCGCAAACAAGTTGTTTGGTTTCTTCTGAAACGTCGCGGGCGTCATTGAGTGCTTTTGATACTGTTCCCATGGATAAGTTAAGATCTTTTGCAATTTGTTTGATGGTCATGTCGTCACCTTTTACGAAAAACGCGTATGAATTGTCGAAACTTTTCGTAAATTCAGAAAGAAGTTTCGTAATTTTAGTACATCATAGCAGAAAGTTTAAGATCTGTCAAGACCCAAATGTAAAATTCTTTAAGATTCTGTAGGAATATTACAAAATACAAAAGTTTCTTTGTGAATGCGAAAAAATTTTCCCAAAACGCTTGACAAATGAAATTTGTGTGATATAATAGTTCACGAAAATAAGTTTAGATAATCACAAATAATTTTCGTACAAGAAACCTGTACTTTTTTCGAGGCAAAAAAAATCGCAAGCCTGTAAGGCCTGCGAGGTTAAAAGTTTTTCTCATTGCGTGCATTCGAATTGAAAGGGTGTATCCGAAAAAAGTACACATTATTCGGAGCGTGAAAGGGGGCAATATGCTTGGAGCAAAATGGAGTCCTGCGCAAACTGATTTTTCTGTATTTGCTCCATATGCCGAACGGGTCAGCGTAAAATTATTTGAGTCGGGAGCGGATGTTTCTTTCATGACGGCTCCCTTGATCTTAGGTGCGGACGGGATCTGGACGGCGAGCGTCGAGGGAAATCTTGACGGACAATACTATCTATATGAAGTGGACGGGAGAGTGACTGCCGATCCGTATGCCCTATCGACCAATGCAAATGCGCAGCGCGGAATGATCCTTGACATGCGGCGCACCGATCCCGATGGTTGGGCGAATGACGCATTCAAGCCGAAACCGCCCGTCATCTGGGAAGTACATATACGCGATTTCTCTTCCGATCTCTACCTCAACGCAGAGGACGCGGGAAAATACAGTGCGTTCAAACGCGGCGTTAGGACGCCGAAGGGCATGAGTGCGCTTGTCGACTATATTGCGCAGCTGGGTGTAACATATGTTCATCTTCTTCCCGTCATGGATTTTGCAATCCCGGATGAGAATGTCGGCGCACAATATAATTGGGGATATGATCCCGTGATGTATTTTTCCCCGGAGGGAAGCTACAGCTCCGATCCGAATGACGGCGCGGTGCGCGTGCGGGAGTTTAAGCAACTGGTCAAAACGCTTCATGAAGCGGGTTTAGGTGTCATTTTGGACGTTGTGTTCAATCACACCTATTCCGTTGCCGATAATCCGCTGGAAAAATGCGCGCCTGGCTACTATTACCGCCATGACGCGGAAGGGAAGCTCTGCAACGGTTCCGGCTGCGGGAACGAGACGGCGAGCGAAAGGGAGATGTTCCGCCGCCTCATGACCGACAGCGTGGTCTATTGGGCGCGGGAGTATCACATTGACGGCTTCCGCTTTGACCTGATGGGGCTGCACGACGTGGAGACCATGAACGCCATCCGCGCTGCTTTGGACGGAGCATTCCCGGACGGACGCGGACGATCCATCCTGATGTATGGCGAACCCTGGTATTGCAGCCCTCCGTACGGGGTCGTAGGTGCGGATATGGCGCATGTGAAGTCTTTGTCTGACCGTATCGCGATCTTCAACGGGTTTGCGCGTGACGGGATCCGCGGCAGACATTACGGCGGGTTGAAGAAGGGGTTTGTTCAAGGAAACTTTACTGCCTTAGAAAAGGCGATGAGCGGTATTTTGGGCGGCACGAAGGGCATTGAGGGCGAGAAGGACAGCGTTGAGGTGCGTTCGCCGCAGCAACAGATCCTATACTGTGCCTGCCATGATGACTATACGCTGTTTGATCATATTTCGGCTGTGACAAAGGACGGCTTTCATGTGGAACGCGCGCAGCGAATGGCTGCATTCATGTTGTTCTCCGGGCTGGGTATCCCGTTCATACAGGCGGGAGAGGAGTTTCTTCGCACGAAATACATGGACGGGAACAGCTATCGCTCTTCCGATGCCATCAACAAACTCGATTGGCGTCGCAGAGAGGATTTTGACGATACGGTGCGGTATTATCAGGGGCTCATCGCGATTCGGCGCAAGAACAAAGTTTTTGACGACCTATCCGTTGCGCCGGCGCAGGTATGCGGACGTTTGCCTTCCCGCCGCGGAACGGCGGTCTATTATATCGGCGACTATCTGTATTGCATCAATAATACCAGCCGTCCGTTGATCCTGTACCTGAATGGCAGGGTTTGGATTTTGGCGGATATCCGAAATGCCGATGCAGTCGGATTGCGTGAAGCGGATAAAAAAGCCGCAGTGGAGCCTTACGGCGTATTATTGCTTTTTTCCCCCTCCCCCCGAGCAGAATGCGCCGTAAGTCTTCACAATAAGGCAGGAGATCGTTCGCCTGTATGGTGATGCTCCGTTCAATTTCAGAAAGCATGGTAAAATAAGATAAATCAGGAGGAAAAATGCCATGAAAAAAAGAATGATTGCACTTGCACTGTCGGCAACGATGGTGCTCTCCGCAGGCGTAATGCTTGCAGGCTGCTCGGGCGATCCCGATACCAATCCGGACCCGAATGAAAAAGAAAATGTTTCGCTCGTGCTTTGGGGACCTTCACAGCAGCAGACGATGGCGGAGGAAATGATCGAGGCGTTTAAGGCGAAGTATACTGACAAAAACTATTCGATCACCTATAATGTCGTCTCCGAGGCGGATGCTGCAGGCACGATCACGACGGATGTCAGCGCCGGGGCGGACGTCTATGCATTTGCAAACGACCAGCTCTTGGTGCTTCAGAGAGCGGGCGCGCTCGCGCAGGTTGGCGGCTCCTATCTGGAGGACATCCGGGCGAACAATTCGGCAAGTTCCGTGGAGGCGGCGACCTTTGATGGCAGGGTATATGCATATCCGTATTCGGATGATAACGGGTATTTCCTGTATTATGACAAGTCCAAGGTGGACAGCCCCGAAACGCTTGCCGGCATTTTGGAGGATTGCGCGGCATCCGGTTCGAAGTTCATTTTTGACCTTGACAACTCGTGGTACGATGCGGCATTCTTCTTTGGCGCAGGTGCAAGTTACGAGGTCACCTATAATTCCGACGGCTCCGTCAATACCGTTGCCTGCGACTTTGATGACGCGACCAAGGGGACGGTTGCAGGCAAGGCCATGATCGAATTGGCAAATTCGAGCGCCTTCCTCAACGGCGATGACAACAGCATCACCGCAGAGCTCACCGGCGGAACTTTCGGTGCAGCGGTTTCCGGTACATGGAATGCAAAGGTGATTTCTGAAACTCTCGGTGAAAATTACGCTGCATGCAAGCTTCCCACTTTTGAAGTGGATGGTCAGACCTACCAGATGGGTTCCTTCGCGGGATGCAAGCTGTACGGCGTCAATCCAACCTCCGATCATCTTGCGGATGCGCACAGGCTTGCAGCATTCCTCTCGGGCGAAGAGATGCAGCAGAAGCGCTATGATGATATGCAAATCGGTCCTTCCAACACCAAAGTTGCGGCGTCCGATGCGGTAAAAGCGAATATCGCCCTTGCAGCGCTGGCTGATCAGGCGCAGTATGCGACGGCTCAGATCGCGGTTCCGGGCGGATTCTGGACGGCTGTTGAGGCGTTCGGGCAGGAAGTCGTTGCAAAAACGGTTACGACGGAAAACCTTGCTGAAAAACTGAAAACGATGGCTGATCTGATCAGAGCGTCTGAAAACTAAAAGAAATCGGACGGCAAAGGGCAAACACGCAGCGCCGTGTCTGCCCTTTGTTTGCTAATAGGGGAGAAAAATTATGCTGGATTTAGAATATTTGAAGAAAAATCCCTGGCAGAAATTTTTGTACCGGGCAGAGAGGTTCTTCCGCAATATACCCTCCGGCTTCGTCAGTTTTTTCAAAAAGCTTTGGAGCGTGATTTGCGGGTTCGGTATGAAGATCGCCGCTGCTTTTCAGGAAGTATATCGTGCGGCAAAGGACGGAGACTGGAAGACGAGAACGTCTTTTGTTGTCATGGGATTCGGACATTTTGCGCGCCGTCAGTATCTGCGGGGTGCAATGTATCTGATTTTTGAGGTCATCTTTATTGCGTATTTTGCGCTGTTCGGCTGGAAATATCTCGTCAAAATGGGCAGCCTCGGCGACCAGGCTATGGTGGAAGTGTTCAATGAAGAGACAGGCATCTTTGAGTATGTCTATTATGACAACAGCATGCTCATCCTGCTTTATTCAGTTCTGACCCTCTTCTTCATGTGCGCGTTCGTATATATGTGGTATCAGAATCTCCGTACCTGCAATGTGTTGCAGGAGATGGAAGAGGTCGGTAAAAAACTTCCTTCGACCAAGGATTCCTTGGATTCCATGGTTAACGACCAGTATTATAAGACGCTGCTGGCGCTGCCGATGCTGGGCGTGCTTGTCTTTACCATCATCCCGATCGTCTTTATGGTGTTGATTGCGTTCACCAACTACGATCAGGTACATATGCCGCCTTCCCGCTTATTTGATTGGGTCGGTACGGATAACTTTGCAACGATCCTGGGCGGCAGCGGTGTGACGGGGCCTGCGTTTGCCTATACGTTTCGGGAGGTCCTCATCTGGACGCTGATCTGGGCATTTTTTGCGACGTTTACCAACTACATACTGGGGATGCTCGTTGCGCTGCTGATCAACAAGAAGGGGATACGCTTCAAAAAGCTTTGGCGTACCATTCTGATCTTCTCGGTTGCGGTACCGCAGTTCGTCTCACTCCTTTTAATGAGCCAGATGCTTGGATCAGAAGGCATCATAAATCAGCTGTTAAAGAGTTGGGGTTGGATCGAAGACTCCCTGCCGTTCCTGACAAACGGAACATGGGCGAGGGTTACGGTCATCGTCGTCAATATCTGGATCGGAATTCCCTTTACCGTACTGATCACAACGGGTATTCTCATGAATATTCCCGCCGATTTGTACGAATCTGCAAAAATCGATGGCGCAAGCCCGCTGCGGACCTATTTGAGGATCACGCTTCCCTACATGTGGTTTGTTACCACGCCCTATCTCATCAATACGTTTGTTGGAAATATCAATAATTTCAACGTCATATTCCTGCTTACGGGCGGCGCTCCGCTCCTGACGGAATTGCAAAATGCGGGTCAGACCGATCTGCTCATCACTTGGCTGTATAAGCTTACGTATAACGAGCAGAATTACAGCTTTGCAGCCGTCATCGGGATCATTACTTTCATTATCATTGCAGTGATTTCTTTGATCTTCTATAACAGATCGAACGCCGTAAAGAACGAAGAGGAGTTTATGTGATATGGAGGAGTTGAAAAAATCAAAAAAACTGCGAAGCAAAAAGCGCGTTGAGCGCACGACCAATGCAGTCGTCTACGTGATCCTGGTCATCATCAGTATCATCTGGATCATACCGTATGTTTATCTGATCATCCAGTCGCTGCGCGCTGAGCCGGGTGCATACATCAACTATCTTCTTCCCAAGGAGTGGACGTTTGATAATTATATCAAACTGTTTACGGATACGTCTCTGTTTGACTTTCCCCGCTGGTACCTGAATACGTTTGTCACGGCACTTGTGGTGTGCGTTATCCAAACCACCATCGTGTTGGCTACCAGTTATGCGCTTTCCCGTTTGCGCTTCAAAGGAAGAAAGGGACTCATGAATCTGTTCCTCGTCCTTGGCATGTTCCCCGGGTTCATGTCGATGACGGCGGTGTACTTTGTCCTCAAGGAGATCGGGCTTACACAGAGCCTTGTTGGTCTCATGCTCGTCTATGTGGCAAGCAGTGCAATGCAGTATTACATCAGCAAGGGGTACTTTGACACGATTCCGAAATCCTTGGATGAAGCCGCTAAAATTGATGGGGCTAGCCGACATACAATTTTCTTTAAGATCATTCTGCCTCTCGCTAAGCCCATCATCGTATACACGGTTCTGCAGGCATTTCTCATGCCGTGGGGCGAGTATATGTTCTCATCGCTCCTGATGCTCGGCGATCAGACGAAATTCAATGTTGCGAACGGACTGCGCCAGATGCTGCAAAGAGAAAATATTGCGGAATATTTCACGCGCTTCTGTGCGGGAGCGGTTCTCGTGTCCGTGCCCATCGCCGCGCTTTTCATCTGGCTGCAGAAGTACTATGTGGAAGGCGTCACGGGCGGTGCTGTCAAGGGATAATGGGGAATGCAAGGGATAATGGGGAATGCCATGAAAAGAGCGATCAGATGCATTTCAGCCGTCATGTTGACAGGGGCTTTCCTGCTTTCCGCCGCCGGATGCGGTGCGCGGGAGCTGACCGAGAACATCGTCGACGACAAGTATGACAACTACTACGAGGTGTTCGTGTATTCGTTCTGCGATTCCGACGGAAACGGCGTAGGGGACTTTAACGGCGTTACGCAAAAGCTGTCCTATATCCGCGATTTGGGCTATACGGCAATTTGGCTCATGCCCATTTGCGTATCTCCCTCCTATCACAAGTATGACGTGACCGACTATCAGGCGGTCGACCCTCTCTATGGAACGATGGAGGATTTTGAGACTCTTGTCGATGCGGCGCATGAGATGGATATCAGGCTCATCATCGATCTTGTCGTCAATCATACCTCCGACCAGCATCCGTGGTTCGAGCAGGCTGTCCTTGCTGCGCAGCTGGGCAGAACGGATGATCCCTATTACGACTACTATAACTTCAGCGATCAGCCTTTGGCGGGGTACGCGCAGAGGGGTAGTGTCTATTACGAGGCCCGCTTCTACAGCGGCATGCCCGATCTCAATCTGGACAGTAACGCGGTGCGCGGAGAGATTTCTGACATCATGCGCTTTTGGCTGGAAAAGGGCGTGGACGGATTCCGCCTGGATGCGTGCACCAGCTACTATACGGGCGACAATCAAAAGAGTGCTGCGTTTGCGGGCTGGCTGCAAAGCGAGGCAGAAAAGTATAATCCTGACTGCTATATTGTGGGTGAGGTATGGTCGAACCGCGCCGTGATCCAGGAATTCTACGGCGGCGGAGCGGACAGTTTCTTCTATTTCCCTATGTCGCAGGCGTCCGGAAGCATCAATCAGACGCTGCTCTCCGCAACGCCCGCCGATTACTACTTCTCCGCCATGGAAGAAATGGATGCCACCGCCGGGGACTCTATTGCCGCTCCTTTTCTCGGCAATCATGATACGGGCAGGATCGCCGGCGTGGTCGGACGCAAAGAGGAACGCGTCAAGTTCGCCTATGGGCTTGCAGGGATGCTGAGCGGCAATCTGTTTACCTATTATGGTGATGAGATCGGTATGGTCGGTTCGGCAACAGATCCCGATAAGCGGATAGGGATGCTGTGGGACAATGATCAGGAATTTATCATCTATCCGCCCGGGACAACAACGCGGGAGTATGAATTTGACGGAGTCAAACAGCAGCTGGAGGATGAGGGTTCCATTCTGAATTACTATAAACGCTGCAATCTGATACGAAATGCATTTCCGCCCATCATGCGGGGCGAGTCAAGCCGTATCCCCTATGAGGCGGAGGATGTCCTGATTTTCAGCAAGACGTGGAACGAAGAGAGGGTTTTCATTGCGATCAATTTTTCGCAGGAGGAACGTACCGTCACCCGCGCATGGGAAGGCGAGCTCGCTGCGGCTTTAACGGTGGATGGAGAGATTGAACTGCGCGGGGAAGATCTGCGCATGCCGGGCTATTCCATCGCAATCATTTCATAAAACCAGAGAGGTTCATGTATGGCAAATTTGAGTTTGAAACACATCTATAAGGTCTACCCCAACGGGACGAAAGCCGTCAACGATTTCAATATGGAGATCGAAGATAAGGAGTTTATCGTCTTTGTCGGACCGTCCGGCTGCGGAAAGTCGACCATGCTGCGGATGATCGCCGGGCTTGAGGATATCTCGGCGGGAGAACTGAGCATTGGCGAGACTGTCGTGAATGACGTGGAGCCAAAAGATCGTGATATTGCGATGGTGTTCCAAAATTATGCGCTCTATCCGCATATGACGGTGTACGAAAACATCGCCTTCGGTCTCCGCGTGAGAAAAATGTCCAACGAGGAGATCCACGAGAGGGTCGTGCATGCAGCGGAAATCCTGGGCATCAAAGATTATCTTGACAGGAAGCCGAAGGAGATGAGCGGTGGGCAGCGCCAAAGAGTTTCCTTGGGCAGAGCGATCGTCCGTAATCCCAAGGTCATGCTTTTGGACGAGCCGCTCTCCAATCTTGATGCCAAGTTAAGAACACAGATGCGTGCGGAGATCTTAAAACTTCACAAACAGCTGAACACGACCTTTATCTACGTCACCCACGACCAGGTTGAGGCGATGACGATGGGGACGCGCATCGTTGTTATGAAGAGCGGTTTTGTGCAGCAGATTGATACGCCCAAGAACCTGTACCGCTATCCGGAAAATAAGTTTGTTGCGGGCTTTATCGGAACGCCGCAGATGAACTTTTTTGAAGGGACGCTCAAACGCGATGGTAATAAGGTTGCGATTGCTTTCAAGAATACAGATGCTTCCATCTATGTTCCGTATGAGTTTTTACGCAAGGTCCGCCCGAAGTATCTGAATGGTGAAGCGTCCGTCTGTATCGGGATCCGCGCGGAGGACGTTGCAATCGCGCCCAACGTCGTATCCGCAAGTCCTTACAAAATCAGGATGGCGGTTTCCCACGTGGAAGATCTCGGTGACGAATCGCTCATTTATGGCGATATCAATCTCAACGGTGACGGATATTCCGAAAGCCCTACGCGCATCATTGTAAAGACGACGCTTTCGCACGAATACCGCTCCGGCGAAGTTTGCGAGGTCGCCTTCAATGTCAAAAAACTGCACTTCTTTGACGCGGAAACGGAGGAGACGATCGTTCCCCGTATTCCCGAAGTCAATGAAGCAAGCTGCGAGGTCAGGGATGGCGTTTTGACATGGATGAGAAATTCGGTTAAGCTTCCGCCCGCTTTTGGCGACCTGGATGGAAAGGGTACGGTGCTGATCCCTACCAATGCGATTACCTTTGACGGTAATCTTGACGCCAATGTCGTTGGCTGCGAGCAGGTCTTGGGAAAGCACCTGATCAGTCTTGAGATGAACGGAGAGCGCATGTTTGCCGTATCTGATACGGAGATGCCGCTGCAGGCGGTGAAGGTGGGCTTAGACTTGAAGAGAATCACGCTGACCATCGACGGCAGAACGCATGAGCCTCTGCATGAGGTCGTGCAGTTCAAAGGAAAAGTGATCAAAAAGAAAGAGACGGAGGTTCGTGAGGTCGGCGGCAAGAGCAAACGTCAAAAGGTCATTAACTTCTATCTCGATGTCAGCGGAGCGCAGTTTGTTGCACCGGAACATATTGCGCGCAAGGTCTTTTCCACATTGAGCCCGCGTGCGGTGTTTGCTACGGATTTTCTGTATGAGTTTACCCCCTATGACATTAAAATCGACGGAAAAGGCATAGAGGGCGAAGTGACGGGAATGTATGATTACGGTGCAGAAAAATTTGCCCAAATCCGTATCGGTGAGGATAGTGTCAACGTACACATAGATGCCCCTGTCTCCGGCAAAGTGTTTCTTTCCCCCAATTTTGACCGGGCAGGCGTTATTGAAGCGGCGCGTGGCATCAGAATCATTTGAAGCCACCCGTATGCGTCCGGCGCGTCGGCTGCACGGTCCGAATGACCGTGCGGTCGGCTTGGGCGCCGCAAACGGACGAGAGGACGAAAAGGAGTTATATGAAAAAAGATGCTTTTTTACAGGAGCTTAACGGACTTTCTTGCGAGAATAAGAGTGCGACGCAGCTTTACAATGAGATCTCCGCACTTGCAGTGAAGTATATAGAACCTGACGAGAGACCGAAGCGCTGCGCGCACTATTTATCTATAGAGTTTCTGATTGGAAGGGTTTTTTATAACAATTTGCTTGAACTCGGCGTTCTGGGCGACGTGGCAAAGATCCTGAAAAAGAAAGGGGTGGATATTTCCGTTTTCGAAGAGATCGAGGATGCGGCGCTCGGGAACGGCGGTTTGGGAAGGCTCGCCGCCTGTTATATGGATTCGGGTGCGGCGGACGGGCTGCCGTTGTACGGATACGGAATCAGGTATAAATACGGTTTGTTCCGTCAGTCGTTCGAGAATGGTTTTCAAAAAGAATCGCCTGACGACTGGCAGCGGTTCGGCGATCCGTGGAGCGAGCGGAAGGAGAGCGAAAAACAGACGATCCGTTTTGCAGACATGGAAGCTGTTGCTGTGCCGTATGATATGCCGTTGATCGGGAAAAGAAACAATGTTTTGCGGCTCTATCAGGCGGAGGGCGGCAACGAGGCGGAAAAGATCAGTAGCGTGTTGTATCCGGCCGACCAGGACGACGACGGGAAATTGCTTCGGATCCGTCAGGAATATTTTTTATCGGCGGCGGCGATTGGCGATATGGTGCGCACCTATGAGGCGCGCCACGGAAACGACTATTCTCATTTTGCAAGGGAAAACATTATTCAGCTGAACGATACGCATCCCGTCTTTGCGATTCCCGAACTCATTCGCGTTTTGGAGGGCAAGGGAGTTTCGTACCGCTTGGCATTCAGCATCGCGCGCAAAGTGTTCAACTATACCAATCATACAATTTTGCCGGAGGCGCTCGAATGCTGGGATAAACGGCTTTTGCAGAGGATTTTGCCCGATATTGCACGGATTCTCGTTAAATTAAACGTGACACAGAAAAAACAACATCGCAGAGAGGGGTATTCCGAAGAAGAGATCGATCAAACGCAGATTTATAACCATGCCAAAAGCGTCTTTTCGATGGCAAATGCCGCCGTATACATGTCAAAAAAGGTCAATGGGGTCGCGGAGATCCATTCGCAAATCATCAAGCGAGATCTGTTTGCGGGCGAATATGCGCATCATTCCGAGAAATTTACCAACGTGACCAACGGAATTGCACAACGTCGATGGCTAGAACTGGCAAACCCGGAGCTGTGCAATCTGATCGATAGAACCATCGGAAGGGCTTGGAGAAAGCGTTTCGATCAGCTCGGCGATCTCGCCAATCATCTTGCGGATCCGAACGTCCTTTCGGCGTTCGTCGCCGGAAAAGACAGGAAGAAGAAGCAGCTCTTCGGGTATATCGGGCACAGGGAAGGGATTCGACCGCAGGGGCAGTGGATGCTTTATGCACAGGTAAAAAGGCTGCACGAATATAAGCGCCAGCTTATGACGGCGTTTGCCCTGCTTCGGCTGTACTATGACCTGAAAGAGCGTAAGATCGCATCTTTTGAGCCGAGCTTGTTCCTGTTCGGCGCAAAGAGCGCTCCGGGCTATGCCCGTGCAAAAGGTATCATCAAATACATCAACGAGATCATCAAAACGATCAATGCCGATCCGGAGACAAACGGATTGCTCCGCGGGATCTTCGTGACGGAATATAACGTTTCGTACGCAGAAAAAATTGTGGCGGCGGCTGATGTTTCGCTGCAAGTTTCGACCGCCGGCCTGGAAGCGAGTGGCACCGGAAACATGAAATTCATGATGAACGGAGCCGTTACACTCGGAACGATGGACGGCGCCAACATCGAGATCGTGGCAAAAGCGGGCGAGGAGAACAATTATATTTTTGGCGCACGCGTCGATGAGATCGAGCGCCTACGCGCAGGAGACTATGACCCTGCGGGTTGGCTGAAAGCCAATCCGGCGTGGGAGCGCGTCGTAAATACGCTTGTCGACGGGACCTTTTCCGACGACGGAATGGGGATATTTAAGGGACTTTACGATGCTCTTACGGTTGGAACAAGCTGGCATAAGCCTGATCACTACTTTATTTTCCGAGATGTGGAAGAGTACTATCAGACAATTTTGCGTGCAAACGCAGACTACCGCGACCGGAATGGGTTTGCGGGGAAGCAGCTTGCGAATACGGCGCATTCCTGTTTCTTCTCGTCTGACAGATCGATTATGGAATATGCGCAGAATATTTGGCAGATCCGTGCCAAAAGAGTATCAATTCAAGGGAGGTAGCAATGTTACAGCAAAGAGCTGCCGGGATACTTCTGCACGTTTCGTCCCTCCCAGGAAAATACGGGATCGGGACATTGGGAGAAGAGGCATACCGTTTCGTTGATCTTCTCGCGGAGAAAAAGATTCGTTACTGGCAGATTCTTCCACTTGTGCAAACGGGTTACGGGGATTCTCCCTATCAGTCAGTATATAGTGCATCGGGCAATCCGTATTTTATCGATTTTGACCTGCTTGTGCAGGAAGGACTGCTCAAAAAATCGGAGTTGGCTCGCTGCCGTTACACCGGAAAAGATATTGACTTTGCCTTTTTGTATAAGCGAAAATACGAAGTTTTGCGGCTCGCGTTTGAGCGCTTTGATACGGGGAATGCCGACTTTAAGGCGTTTGTCGAGGCGGGTCAGTTTGACGGCTATGCGCTGTTTATGGCGCTCAAACAAAAATTCGGCGGGGTGTCCTTCGATCAATGGCCGAGAGGATATCGGTTTGCCCATCGGGATAAGTTGGAGCGTTTTCGGCAGGAGGCGCGGCGGGAATACCTCTTTTGGCAATTCCTGCAATACGAGTTTGATCGGCAATGGTCGGCGCTGAAACGGTATGCCAACGAACGCAATGTCTTTATTATCGGCGATCTGCCCCTGTATGTAGCCTATGACAGCGTGGATGTTTGGCTTCGACCGAAGTTATTCAAGTTGAATCCGGATCTGAGTCTAAAAAAGATTGCGGGCGTTCCGCCTGATTTTTTCACCGATATCGGGCAGCTTTGGGGCAATCCGGTCTACCATTGGGCGGAGCATAAAAAAGAGGGCTATGCGTGGTGGATCGAGCGTCTGCGCCAGGCATTTGTGCTCTACGACGTCGTTCGGCTCGATCATTTCCGCGGGTTCGACCGATATTACGAGATCGAGGCGGGCAGCGTCAATGCCGTGCACGGCGTGTGGCGGACAGGCCCCAAGAGCGAGCTTTTTCAAAAGGCGGAAGAAGCGCTCGGGAAGCTTCCCATCATTGCGGAAGATCTTGGCATCCAGGATGCGGGCGTGCGCCGTCTGGTGCGCGAAACGGGTTATCCCCGCATGAAGATTATGGGATTTGCCTTTGACGGAAACGCAAGGAACGAATACCTGCCCAAATATATCGAAGAAAATTCGGTATGCTATACGGGTACGCATGATAATGACACCATGCTCGGCATGCTGCTCGAAATGTCTGTAAAACGTTATCGCGTATTTGTGGACGGCGTTCAAAAGATGCTCTCGTATTTCGGAAAAAGCGATCGCCCGAACAGCAAGAAAGACGTGGTGAAGGCAGTCGTCAAGATCGCCATGCTCTGTCCGTCGCGACTGACTGTCATTCCCATTCAAGATATTCTTGTGCTTGATAATCGTTCGCGCATGAATTTACCAGGAACAGTAGGTGAGAATTGGAAATTCCGATTGAAGACGCGCCTGACGTCGGACGATCTTAGCGGATTTGGCGAGCTCGTTTCGGCTTCCCAAAGGGAGTGCTGAAAGAGAATTATCAGCAAGAGACATAACAAATGCCCTGTCGAACATTTCGGCAGGGCGTTGCGTTTGTAACATGATGGGGATCGCAGCTCAGTGGGGGAGTCTCACGAGGTATTCGGAGAGCGCTTCAAATTTGTCCGTTACAAAGTCGGCGAGACGCTTGGCTTGGGCAAGTGTGTCGTCGGCGGGTGATAAATTGCTGTGAATGTAGGCAGCCTTCATCCCCGCACGCTTTGCGCCGCGGATGTCTGCATTGAGATCGTTGCCGACATAAAGCGTTTCGTTTTTGTCAAGGGAATATTTGAGGAGAAGGTGTTCAAAAAATTGCACGGATGGTTTTTTCTTGCCAAAGTCCGAAGAGAGTTCAATGCCGTCGAAACAGCTGTCGAGCTGCAACGCTTTTAGTTCATCGTGCGTGAAGCAGGATTGTGCATTGGAGAGCAGATACAGATGTATGCCCTGCGCGCGCAGCTCGTGTAAGAGGACTGTTACGCCGCGATATACTTGCAGTTTATCGCGAGAGAGATTGCGGAATTGTGTTGCCACGATCGCAGCGTCGGTCTCACTCCCGAGAATTTGCACGAACAAGCGAAAAAGGTCGGATTCATCCTCATCATTTGCGGGAAGTTTTTTACAGAGCGCATGATACTGACGAAAAAAATCAGCAACGTCAAACCGTTCCTTCACAAACCGATTGATATTTTGAATAAAGTGCGGCGCACTTTCATCTGTATGGATGTCCACAAGTGTTCCGTATAAGTCAAATGCAATGTTCTTCATTGTTCAGGTTTTTTAAGTAATACAATGATTTTTTATATTATATACCGGAATAGATGTCTTGTCAAGCTGAACTTTTACAAGCGGAATCTAATTAAAATTATGTCCATGAAGCAGTAACAAGCCATAATATGCTCTTGTTCGATCAAAAAAGGTAGCAAAAATGATGAAAGAAAGATTTTGGGAGGAGTTTTGGAAAAGACTGCGGACAAATTGTTCCGCAGCCTTTTCTCTTGCATATACTGTAAAAATGATTTAAAAAATAATTCTAAATAATATTGACATTCTTGTAAATCTACGTTATAATGACAGCAAGAGGTAGCAATATGGATAAGTCAATCGTAGGAGAGCGGCTGAAAGCGCTGCGGGAAGGTGTGCATCTGTCGCAGGCAAAATTGGCGGCGCAGTTCAAGGATGTCGATCAACCGGCAATTTTCCGCTATGAGAGGGGTTATTCCTTCCCTCCCTACCACGTTCTCATGCAGTATGCGGACTTTTTTGACGTATCGCTCGACTATATTTTCGGCAGGACGGATGCGCCGCAGGGCAAGCTCTATCAAAATCATCCTAAAATGACGATCGATCATGCCCAACTGCGCGACTTTTTGGAAATGTGCTTTGATCCCAATTCACCCGCCAACGCGAAGTTCAAGGAAGCGATCCTCGGGCTTTTTGAGAAAACAACGGAATAAATTCCGATATATGACAAAATATGTCATATTTTCTGTGTTATATTGATGCCATAGTAAAAAAAATGGCAAAATTTTTTGCTTTTGCTTCGCCAAAATGGCATATTATCGTTGCAATATATATGTCAATATGGTACAATATGATCATGGAGGCTATGCCATGACACTGAAAGAACTGCGAAAGGAGAAAGGGTTGACGCAGGCAGCGTGCGCCAAGGTTGTGGGAGTTCCCATGCGCACCTATGTCCGATATGAGGCGGACGAGGGAAGAAGGGATACTATCAAGTACCGCTATATCTTTGATGCGCTGCAAAAGTACGGCGTGATCGACGAGGAACACGGACTTCTGACAATCGAGAAGATCCAAAAGATCTGCGCTCCGCTCTTTGAAAAGTACGGCGTGAAGTACGCTTATCTCTTCGGTTCGTATGCGAAGGGGAAGGCGACAGAGAGGAGCGACGTCGATCTGCTTATCTCCATGCCGCTCAACGGGCTGCGCTTTTATGAACTGGTCGAAATGCTGCGCGAGTCGCTCAAAAAGAAGGTCGACCTCTTGGACGAGAGCCAGTTGGAGAACAATACGGCGCTCGTGAGGGAAATTTTACAGGACGGGATAAAGATCTATGGATAACGTGAAGGGCGATTCGTTTTATCTGGAAAAGATCGTGGCGGATTTAAAATTCGTCATCGATCACACAAAGGGCATGACGCAGACGGAGATGGAGGAAAACGATCTCCTGATCGATTCCGTCATGTTCCGCATCGTGCAGGTGGCGGAAAACGGCGCAAAACTTTCCGAAGCCTTTCGCATGGCGCATCCGGACATCCCATGGGCTGCCATCCGCGGAATGCGCAATCGCATCGTACACAATTACGGCGTCGTGAGCATGACCGTCGTCTATGATACGGTCATCAATCATATTCCCAAGATGTATCTTATGCTTGTTGCGATCATGGAAGAGGGGTGAAGAATGAAAGCAGTCATCTATGCCAGATATAGCTCAGACAATCAGCGCGAGGAGAGCATTGAAGGGCAGATCAGGGAGTGCGCCGAATACGCAAAGTACAATGATATGGAGATCGTCGGGCAGTATATCGACCGTGCCTATTCGGCAAAGACAGACAACCGCCCCGACTTTCAGCGCATGATCAAGGACAGTTACCGAAAGCAGTTCGATATCGTGCTTGTGTGGAAGCTCGACCGCTTTGCCCGCGACCGCTTCGACAGCGCCTACTACAAGCGCATCTTAAAGAAAAACGGCGTGCGCGTTATCTCTGCCAAGGAGGCGATCTCTCAGGGAGCAGAGGGCATCCTGCTAGAATCCATGCTGGAAGGCTATGCCGAATTTTACTCCGCTGAACTCGCCGAAAAGACGAAACGGGGCATGAAGGAGAATGCACTCAAATGCAAAGTCAACGGCGTTGTCGTTCCACTCGGCTATATTGAGGACAGCGAGCATCGCTTCGCAATCGATGAGGCGTATGCACCCATTGTACGGGAGGTGTTCGCGCTCTATCTCGACGGTAAGGGATATAAGCAGATCGCGCAGTTTCTGGCAGAAAAGGGCGTCCGGCAGAAGAACGGGAAGCCCATTACGTCCAACGTCGTCTATACGATGCTCCGCAATCGCAAGTATATCGGAGAATACAAATTCGGCGATACCGTCATTGAGAACGGCGTGCCGCGTATTGTATCGGACGATATGTTTTCGGCGGTGCAGAATAAGATCGCACAGAACAAGAAAGCGCCCGCAAGGAAAAAGGCGATCGATGAATATCTTCTCACGACAAAACTTTTCTGCGGCGAATGCGGCGCAATGATGGTCGGTGAGAGCGGCCACAGTATGACGGGGCGCATCTATCAGTATTATCGCTGCGTTCATACCAAAAAGGTCAAGACGTGCGGCAAAAAGCCGGCGCGCAAGGATTGGATCGAAAATCTTGTCATCCAAGAGGCGCTTCGCATTCTGAATGATCGGGAAATCGTTGAGCGGCTTGCCGACCGCCTGTATGAGATGCAGGGAGAAGAGAGCTCCTACCTGCAGAGTCTACGCAGGTCTCTTTCCGAAACGCAAAAGTCGCTCTCGAACGTGATGAAGGCGATCGAACAGGGCATTATCACAGAGACGACCAAAGCGCGGTTGGAGGAATTGGAAGCGGCGAAAAAGAAGCTGGAAGGGGAGATTGGTGCAGAGCAGCTGCGCCATCCGCGAATGAGCCGCGACGAGATCGTATTCGGCATTGAACGGTTTGCCTCGCTCGATGTTACAACGCATGAGGGAAGGCAGAAGCTGATCGACGGGTTTATCAATTCTGTATTCCTCTACGACGACAGGATCGTGCTCAATTTCAACGGCACACGGGAGGCACGCACTCTTACATTGGACAAAGTGAAAAGTTCGGGTTCGGCTGACAAGCCGCAGCCATGTTGGCAGTACAAAAAAGCTGTCAATTCAAAAAAAGCGAGTATTTATGCAAAATACTCGCTTTTTTCTTGTCAAAAAGTGCATAATTATTGAATAATCATCAGAATTATGCAGGCAAAAAACCGGGCAAAATGTTGCCAAAATACAGCTGTCATTTCAAGGCGTGTCAGACTCGAACTAACGACATTTGATTTTAACGGTCTTGAATACTGCTTTATTTTAAATAGAAGTCTCCCGATCCTCTTTCCAAGGAGGATTTTAATATGATTCGTGATGTTTTGGCTATTGAAAGACGATCTGCGTTTGTATCTCAAAAATAAATATCGTGCCGATGAGATCACGGATAATGAAGTTGAAGCAATCATTTTTAAGCTGGTCAGCAGTTCTCATGAGCCGCTTTACGAAGCAAACAAAGCTCTTTTCACGGAGATGGTGGAGGGGTTCTTTTTCCGGCGCGAGGATAAAACGAAACAGGATTTGTTTGTGCGCCTTATCGACTTTGACGATGTCGTCAACAACATCTTTAAGATTGTAAACCAGTTTGAAGTAAAAGGCGTGCAGGAAACTAGAATACCTGACAGCGTTGTATTTATCAACGGTCTTCCTCTTGTAGTATTGGAGTTCAAGAGCGCGATTAAAGAAAATACGACCATATACAACGCATACCAGCAAGTTACGGTGCGTTACACAAGGGATATTCCTGATCTGTTCAAATACAATGCCTTTGTGATTATTAGCGACGGGGTAAATAATAAGTATGGCTCGTTGTTTGCAGACTATGATTACTTCTATTCTTGGAATAAAATAGGCGATGAGGAAACCTTGGCGGAAGGAATTAACTCCCTCTATGTAAAGTATCAGCGGCCCATCGGGAACGACGTGTTCCGCGCCAGGTGGGAAAACGACGGCGAGTGCGGTCTTTCTGTGTGGTATGACGCCTTCGAGTGCCGGGAGGGGACAAAGAGCCTTGCGCATTATACGGCGGGCGAATTTGCGCCCTATTCCGTCATTACCGAACGAAAGGTCGGAAAGGGCAGGGTCATATTGGTCGGGAGCGTACTCTCGCATGACGACATTTTACGCCTCGTTGATATTCCGCCGATCCTGGAAGCGAGCGAGAACGTGACGCTCACTCGAAGGACGGGCAAGGAAAGCGGCATGATTGCTGTCGAAACGGCGGGAACAAGCGGCAGACTGTTTTTGGACGGCGAATACCGCGACCTGCTTACGGGCAGAACGCTCTGCGGAAATATAGAACTTGCGCCCTACGAGGTGCTTGTATTGAGGAAATGATAAGCGAGGCGGGACGGCTTTCGATAGGAGGATTGATCGTTATGGATCAAAAAGACTTAAAAAAACTTGTGTCTGCAATGAGCATAGAGGAAAAAGCATTGCAGCTGACGCAGTTTCCCGTGTATGAGTGGGAAGGCCATGCGTCTGCCGTCGTCACGGGAATGAGCAATTACGGAGACATTAGTTGCGAAGATCTGTGGAAGAGCGGCACGACGCTCAACGCCCCGGACGGGGAGACGGTGCTGTCGGTGCGCAGGAGGCGGCGCGAAAAGGGGATCGACGATCCGTTCCCCTTTATGCTCGACGTTATCCACGGGTATCGGACGATCTACCCCGTTCCGCTGGCGCTGGCGTGTTCCTTCCATACGGAGCTCATCGAGGACTGCGCGTGCCTTGCCGCGACCGAGGCAAAGTACGACGGAGTGGATATCACATTCTCCCCGATGGTGGACCTGGTGCGTGATGCGCGCTGGGGACGGGCCATGGAGAGCGGCGGCGAAGATCCCTATTGGAGCGGCGAGGTTGGTAAGGCGATGATCCGCGGCTATCACCGGGGCGGGATCGCGTGCTGCGTAAAGCACTTTGCGGGGTACGGCGCCGCGGAAGCGGGCAGGGAATACAACACGACTGACATTTCCGAACGCAATTTGCGGGAATACTATCTGCGCTCCTACCGCGCCTGCCTCGAAGAAAAGCCGGAAATGTTCATGAGTTCCTTCAATTTGTTAAACGGCAAGCCTATTTTAGGGCATAAAGAGATCGTCGTCGGCATTCTGCGCAGGGAGTGGGGGTTCGACGGCGTGCTGATTTCCGATTTCGGGGCGGTCGACGAGATGCGCGCCCACGGTTACTGCGCCACGGGAAAAGAGTGCGCCCGCACGGCGATCGAAAGCGGGCTGGACATCGAAATGAGTTCGCCGGACTATGTTCGGTATCTTCCCGAACTTGTCCGCGAGGGAACGATACCGGAGGCCATGGTCGATGAATGCGTCCTGCGCGTGCTGGAACTCAAAGACAAACTCGGGATGTATGAAAAGCCCGACCGCTTCACCGACCTTGATAAGCGGGACGAGGTAACGCTCTCCGAAGAGGGGCGCGCCCTCGTGCGCCGTGCGGCGGAGGAGAGCTGCGTGCTGCTGAAAAACGACGGGGCGCTTCCGCTGGCGGAAGGGGAAAACATCGCCCTCGTCGGACCGTTCGCAGACGCGAAGGAGATCATCGGCGCATGGCAGGCAAGGGGACGCTGCGAGGAGAGCGTCACCGTAAAAGAGGGCATGGAGCACCTTTTAGGCAGGGAAGTCCCGTGCGCTGCGGGGTGTTCCGCAGAGCTGTTTTCGGCAGATGAGAGCGCGATCGGGGATGCGGTGAAGCTCGCTTCCCGCGCCGACCATATCATTGCCTGCGTGGGCGAGCACATGTCTTATTCGGGCGAGGCGCATTCCCGTGCGGATATCCGCATTCCGAACGTGCAGCGCAAACTCCTGGAAAGGCTGCATGCGCTCCGCAAGCGGCTCACCCTCGTCGTCTTTGGCGGCAGACCCCTTGTATTGAGCGGCGTGGAACAATTTGCCGACGCCATCCTCTATGTGTGGCAGCCGGGGACGGAGGGCGGGAACGCGATCGCCAACCTGCTCTGCGGAAAAGCCGTGCCCTGCGCAAAGACGGTGATGAGCTTTCCGCGCTCCACGGGGCAGTGTCCCGTTTATTATAACTGCTTTGCGACGGGCAGGCCCAGGAAAAACGACCTTCCCACCGTGCTGGGCGGAAATATGTGGAGCACGGGCTATGACGACGAGTACAATTCTCCGCTCTATCCCTTCGGCTACGGGCTGTCCTATACGAAATTTGAATACGCAGAACTTACGCTGTCCGCGGCGGTGCTGGCGCGGGGCGGAAAGCTGATCGCAAGGGTCAAAGTGAAGAACATGGGGGCGGTCGACGCCACGGAGACGGTGCAGTGGTATCTGCACGACGTATTTGCCTCCGTCGTACGACCCTTGAAAGAGTTAAAAGGATACGAAAGGATCTTCCTGAAAGCGGGCGAGGAGAGGGAAGTATTCTTTGCGATCACGGAAGATATGTTGAAGTTCTATACGGACAGCGGGGAATATGCGGCGGAAGCTGGTGCGTTTGAAGTGTTTGTCGGCGGCAATTCCCGCGACTGCTTAAAAGTCGACTTCCAATTAGTTGATTAAGAGAAAAATGCATATTGCGAAAGTTTCGTGTTGAGGAAATGAAATCGTTGCCTTAAAATAGAGCTTTATTTCAAAGTCATGGAAAAAGCCGAGCGGAACGCCCGGCTGACGGTAGGGGAAGATAAAGTTTTCAGCGACGATTTTGCGGACGTTGACTTGCGCGAGGAGCTATGCTACCATAGCCGACCGAAAAAGCAATTCGGAGGGCTTATATAGAAAACGATACATAAAGAAAGACCGACAGGGTTTTACTCTGTCGGTCTTTTGCTATGTTTGATTGATTTGTTCTACTGGGGTTGAAATATCGGAGGAGATACCTTTTCCAAACTGTATAACGGCGAGCGAGTATTTGAGAGTGAAACAAAGGACGAGAGGATACTTATGATGCGCTTGGGAATGTTCTGTAATGGTGATACCGAACAACTTGTCAGAGTGTTCAAGTCTTCTGGACAGTTCCGTGACATCAAGCCTACTTCGTATTACATGCAGCTCGCCGAAAGGACGATGACAACCTTGAACGGCAAATTTAATCCGCTGCCGCCGAAAACCCCGGTCGATATAGGGAAAAGCAAATTCGGCATGAACGCGAAAATTTGATAAATAAAAAACGAGGGGGTTAACCCTCGTTTCTGATGTGCGATGTGAGCCATGCGAGTAATTCATCATAGCCTATTTCGCTTGCGGCAAGCTGCAGAAAAGTGTCCGCAAGCTCGCGTTGCGTGTAGTGAAGTTGAATTCCGTTGAGTTCAAGCACGACAAGCATGGCATGCGCACCGATGCGTTTATTTCCATCAACAAACGGATGATTTTGCGTGAGGCCGCAAGCCAATCGAGTAGCCTTTTGCTGGATAGTAGGGAACAATTCAGACGAATCAAATGTCTGCAAAGGTGAATACAGTGCCGATTGTAACAGATTTTTATCGCGTAGACCTTGACTTCCGCCAGTGGCACGAATCAGCTCATCGTGCAGATAGATCAGTTGTTCTTCCGTAAGCCAAGTCATTTTGCAAGTTCCCTATATGCTTCGGCATTCTTTTTGATTAAAGCTTCAGAAATGGAAGCAATTGTCTGATCGGATGCCATAGATATATTTCGTGTGACTTCAAAAGGGATACGCTGTTCTCTGACGGCTTGCTTTGCAAACATCGTGATGGCAGCGCTGAGAGAAAGTCCGAGGTCGGAGAAAAGCTCATCAGCTTGTTTTTTCAGATTTTCGTCCATGCGGATTGTAACATTTACGGTAGCCATTTTGATTACCTCCTTTGAATTGCTACTAATATTATATACCTTATCTTACGAATTGTCAATAGTATTATGTGCAAAATATGTGCAAATTATTTGCGAATTGATAAAAAGGAGGATCATCTAAATGACAGGCAAGAAGCTATGCCGTATTATACGGCAAACGAATTAAATAAAAAGAGGAGAACCGAATGAAAGAAAAGGCACTTAAAATCAACAAGAAGGACTATAACATTGCAAAGTCCCTGAGCGACAGAGACTTCGGAACGCTCGTCAGGGCGCTGTGCGAGTATGTCTATTACGGTATCGACGCATCGCCCAAAGACAAGATTTTGAAAGTGTATTACGACAACTTCAAAGAGAAGATCGACATGGAAAATTTCTTCCGCGAGACGGGCAGGCTCGGCGGACTCAAAAGCAACGAGCTGAGGCAGAAGGCAGAGGAAAACCGCTCGGTTGTGCTCGACGTGTTTAACGTCGATACGGTTGACGAGCTGCTCAGAATCATTTTGGAAAAAGGTCTCGGCGATTGTTGTAAGGACGATGAGGTATGAAAAAGACTGTTCAAAATCCGCACCAACAATGTCATTGAGCGGATGAACCGTGAGATACAGCGCAGGACGAGAGTTGTCGGCGCATTTCCGGACGGAAAAACTGCCCTGATGTTGGTTTGTGCCAGACTGCGATATGTTTCGGGAAAGGAGTGGGGATCAAAGCGTTATCTATGTATGAAACACTTAACCGAAACCGAGACAGAGGTGGCATAGGACAGCAATCCGATAGCATATGCCGCCAACGGAGTCAAGGGTCAAGATGAACGGATTCGCCGCCCTTGACACCGCCTTCGGCATATGCTGTATCAAAATCTATTTCCTGTTTTCGGATAAGTGGAATCTGATACTTTCCCGCCGTATGAAGCTCATTGCGCACGAGGTATTGCCTGTTGCGTTTCCGACGATTTTCAAATCTTTACTTCCTAACGGCAATTATAAATTTTGGATGTGCCGCTCAAAAAACACATTCTTCGGCATAGGCGAAAAAGAGCCGGATCTGTTCGGTTCTGTCGTCCGTCTGTTTAAATTCGGAACTGTTTCGCTCTGCAAGAAGTTCGCCGTTGCGATAGAGCATCAGGCAGGGGACGGTGGTCTGCACGGTGCAGTCAAATTCTTCGTTAAATTGCATGATCGTACTTGCCGAAATTTGCGAGTCGGCGGCGTCGATATAATAAATCGTATGCAAAACTTCTGAAATTGCACTTGCCTTGAATGTATTGTCGATCACACCAATGTCAGCGGCGCAATAAGGACACCAGGCTCCGCCGATCAGAATAAGAACGGGGTCGGGTGCCTTTGCCTTGGCTACTGCGGCGTCGGCGTTTATTAAAGTAAAGCAATTATTTTCGGTTAAAGTGGTTTCGTATTTTCCGTCGGCATAGTATCGGTATACGTTGTCGTTTACCGAGGAGGTGCATCTGCCGAGGCATAAAAGTAACGATAAAGCGGCGCAAAAGTAAAGTTTTTTCATAAATTACCCCAAAAAAACAGAAATATTTTAAAAAAGCTATTGACATAAACTTTTTTTGTGATATAATGATACCACAAATGAAATTGCGTGTCAAGCACGGAGTGCGCAGTAAGGTTAACGTTAACCCTAGCCTTAATCTTAAAAGTTTAAAAAGATTTTCCGCGAAGATAAAAAGGAAAAAAGAGTTTCATACGGCATGAAAGCTGATAAAATATTCAAACGCAAGTAGATTTTTTTGTTTTATTTTTAAATCGATTGTAAGTATTTTACAAAAAATGTCGGCAAAAAAGATTTTTTCGAAGATTTTATATATTAGATTAACGTTAACCTAATAAAAACAACCAATAAAAAGGAGTGGAAAAAATGCACAAAACAAAAATATTATTAAGAATATTAAGCGCTGTATGCGGATTGGTATTGAGTTTTTCGTTGTGTGCTTGCAGCACCGAAAGCGGCGGCAATGAAGGCGACGGGGGCGTACCGAACCCTCCGAAAAAGGTTTTTTACACGAACCCCGTATTCGAACCCGTATTTGCCGATCCTACGGTGATCCGCGACGACGACGGTACTTATTATGCCTACGGAACGTCCGATTACAGCGAGTGGGACGGCATCATGCGCACGGCGTATATTCCGATGCTCAGCTCTAAGGATTTGGTAACGTGGAAATATGAAGGTGACGTGTTTACGGCATCCACCCGCCCCGACTGGAAGCCTTCGAATTTTGGTATCTGGGCGCCGGACATTGTTAAAATTGGCAATACTTATAATTTGTATTATTCGTTCGCCGGTTGGGGCGATGCGGAAAATTCCGCGATCGGTGTAGCTACGGCGGAGCATCCGCTTGGACCGTGGCGCGACAAAGGTTGCGTGATCACCACGCAGGCAACGGGCGTAAAACAGTGTATCGACTCGTTTACGTTCGTATACGAAAATAAAGTGTACATGATTTGGGGAAGCTATTACGGGATGTTTTACATCGAACTGAGCGACGACGGGTTGAGCGTGAAACCAGGCGCAAAGGCGGTGCAGATCGGCGGAAAAACAAACTTTTCCACCTACGAAGGCGCATGGCTCACGCAAAAAGATAACTACTGGTATCTGTTTACGTCCCACGGCAACTGTTGTGAGGGTTTGAATACGAACTACTATGTCAACGTATTCCGTGCCGAAAGCCCGTTTGGTCCTTATTACGGCGAAGACGGAAAACCTATGCTGGGAACGGGGCTCGGTACCAATGTGATCCGCAACAGCGCAAGTTTTGTGGGTTGCGGACACAATGCGGTGACAACCGACGATAACGGGGATTTCTGGATGATCTATCACGGTTATGACGTAAAGAAGCCGGGGACGATCGCAGGCGGTACCAACCGCCGTGCGCTCTGCGTAGATAAACTGTACTGGACGAACGGTTGGCCCCATACTAAAAATTACGAAGCGGCTTATACGGAAACAGAATGTCCGTATATAGCGGAACGGTGAAGATATGAAACGTTTTTTAACGGTAACTCTTGCGGCGGCGATGGCATTGATGCTTGCGGGGTGTAACAGTCCGCAAGGGGCAACTTACACCAATCCCGTGTTCGATCCCGTGTTTGCCGATCCGTGCATTATTCGCGGCGACGACGGTTATTTCTACGCTTATGCAACCGAAGATTACGGTTGTTTCGGCGAAGAAGACAGGGTAGCTTGTATTCCCATTATCAAGTCGCCCGATATGGTGCAATGGGAATATGTCGGCGACGTATTTTCGGAAGAGAATAAGCCTGACTGGGGCGATTCTACGGCGGGCGCATGGGCTCCCGACATTATTAAAATTGGTGATAAGTACAACCTGTACTATTCGCTTTCTGTTTGGAACGATAAGAATCCCGGTATCGGCGTAGCCGTAGCCGACCATCCTGCGGGACCGTGGACGGATAAAGGCATGGTGCTGAATACAGCGACGTCGGGGGTGAAAAATTCCATTGATTCGTTCACATTCGAATATGAAGGCGGAGTGTACATGATCTGGGGAAGTTTTTACGGCATTTATATGGTAGAGCTGACAAGCGACGGATTGCAGGTAAAGGACATGGCGAAAAAAACGCTGATCGGCGGCACGGAAGGGTCGTGTGCGTTTGAAGGGTCGTACATGATCGAGCGCGACGGCACATATTATCTGTTCCTTTCGCTCGGGCACTGTTGCCAGGGGATCGACAGCACGTACTACGTAAACGTTGTAAAATCGTCGTCGCCGTTTGGACCATGGGTCGATCGCGAGGGAAGAACGCTACTCGATAAAAAGACGCTCGGCGAGCTTGTCATAAAGGGCGGAGCCGAGGTAACGGGACCGGGTCACAATGCGGTGATCAAGGACGACGCGGGTGATTATTGGATCGTCTATCACGGATACGAAGTAAAATACACGCTGGGGTATTACGGGTCTTCGCCCCGTCGGTCGCTCTTTGTCGATAAACTGTTGTGGGATGACGACGGGTTCCCTTACGTAGATGGGAATGTGGCATCCTATACGGAAATCGACGCACCTGTGATCAGATAAATAAAAAATGAAAAAAATTTTGATAAGGGAGAAGTAACATGAAAAAGCATCTTTTCAGAAACTTGTTGGCGGTAGTATTGGGAGTCGTTCTCTGCTTCGGATTGTTCTGTGCCTGTAACGATACAGGTGGCGGAAACGATACAGGTGGCGGAAACGATACAGGTGGCGGAAACGATATAGGTGGCGGAAACGATATAGGTGGCGGAAACGATGAAGGTGGCGGAAACGATGAAGGTGGCGGAGAGACGGCGTTTGCGATCGAAGATATGTCGGTCACCTATCAGGAAAGCGAAACAATCGTTCCAAAGTCCGCACCTGATGGTGAAATCACATACACGTTCGAAGGCGACAGCATTCAGATTCAAGGCAATATCGTTACGGGCATGAAGGGTAACACCGAAACGGAAGTGACGGCAACGGCAGCTAACGGCGCGACTACTACGTTTACGATTAGCGTCGTGTTTGCAAACCCGTTCGGCAAAAATGCAAACACGCAGGAAGGCGACGGCGTGTTTACACCCGTCGACGAAACTACGTTCCGTAAAACTTCTGCGGAATACGGTGAAGATTACTATTATGCGGGCGACAATGCGCTTACGGGCGCGGCGTATCTGTTTACGGGAAGACTCATGCTCGGTTCCGAAGAGGAGGTCCCCGCCGAAGGCGCATATGCTGCGATCATCTTAAAAGAGAGCGCAGAAAAAACCGTACGCTTCCGCTTCCAATCCATGGGAGAGGGTGAATATGCCGTTTATTCGGAATACGCCGAAGGCGATGCGTTTACCGGTAGTGAGGAAATTTTCTCGACCACGGAAAACGAACTCAATTTTGTGGTTATGGTAAAAGACGGCAGTGCTTATTTCTACTGCAACCAGGATTATGTGGGCAAGGTAGACAAAGCGTTTTCAAACGCGCACGTCGGGATCGGCGGCGAAAAGGCGGACGTTACGGCATCGAGCTTGCGTTCCTATACGGACGAGACGGACGAGGGACGCATGGAGGAGTACCTCGCACTGACGAAAGTCGTATTCGGTGCGCACGCGTATGGTGCGGCGAATAGCGACAACATTTTCAGCCCCACTTCCAATCTCGGCGAATATCAGAAAACCAACCAAAGCTACGGACAGACCTTCTATTATCAGGAAGGTATTCCCGTAGCGGGCAATGCATACAGCATAAAGTTTACGGTCAAGGTGACTAATCCTGCAAAGAGCGGTCTGATACAGTCGACGTTCATGATCCTGAAAGACGATAATAACATGGTGCGTTTCGGATTGGAGTACAGAGCGTCGTCGAAAGAATGGTATATGTTTACGGATAAGAAGACCGATGGGAAGTTCGGTTCTTGGCAGTTTCTGGGTGACATTACGGGCGATACGGCAACCTTTAAAATCGTTTATAACAACGACGAGTGCTCGCTTTATCAATGCAACGGCGAATCGGAAAAGCTTGTAAAAACCGTGACGATGAAGAATCTCGGACAGACCCACTTTGGTTTTGGCGGCGAAAAATGTACGATCACGCTCAGCGATATCACGGCGAAACGCGGCGCGTAACAGCCGCACGGGAGTGTAAAGAATGAAAAAGAAATTTATGTTCGTTACACTTGCAGTTGCTCTTGCGACAATCGACGCACCTGTGATCAGATAAATAAAAAATGAAAAATATTTTGATAAAGGAGAAGTAACATGAAAAAGCATCTTTTCAGAAACTTGTTGGCGGCAGTATTGGGAGTCATTCTCTGCTTCGGATTGTTGTGTGCCTGTAACAACGAAGGCGGCGGAGGGACGGCGTTTGCGATCGAAGATATGTCGGTCACCTATCAGGAACGCGCTACCATCGTTCCCAAATCCGCACCCGATGGGGATATCACGTACACGTTCGAGGGCGACAATATCCGTATTCAGGGCAATATCGTAACGGGTATGAAGGGTAACACCGAAACGGAAGTGACGGCTACGGCGGCAAACGGCGCAACGACAACGTTTAAAGTGAGCGTCGTGTTTGCAAACCCGTTCGGCAAAAATGCAAACACGCAGGAAGGCGACGGCGTGTTTACACCCGTCGACGAAACTACGTTCCGTAAAACTTCTGCGGAATACGGTGAAGATTACTATTATGCGGGCGACAATGCGCTTACGGGCGCGGCGTATCTGTTTACGGGAAGACTCATGCTCGGTTCCGAAGAGGAGGTCCCCGCCGAAGGCGCATATGCTGCGATCATCTTAAAAGAGAGCGCAGAAAAAACCGTACGCTTCCGCTTCCAATCCATGGGAGAGGGTGAATATGCCGTTTATTCGGAATACGCCGAAGGCGATGCGTTTACCGGTAGTGAGGAAATTTTCTCGACCACGGAAAACGAACTCAATTTTGTGGTTATGGTAAAAGACGGCAGTGCTTATTTCTACTGCAATCAGGCTTATGTGGGCAAGGTAGATAAAGCGTTTTCAAACGTGCACGTCGGGATCGGCGGCGAAAAGGCGGACGTTACGGCATCGAGATTGCGTTCCTATACGGACGAGGGACGCATGGAGGAGTACGTCGCACTGACGAAAGTAGTGTTCGGTGCGCACGCGTATGGTGCGGCGAACGCCGATACCATATTCTCGGCAACCTCGAATCCCGGCGAATATCAGAAGACCAACCCGAACTACGGACAGAGCTTCTATTATCAGGACGGTATTCCCGTAGCGGGCAAGGCGTACAGCATAAAGTTTACGGTCAAGGTGACTAATCCTGCTTCTTCCGGGCTCGTACAGTCGACGTTCATGATCCTGAAAGACGATAATACCATGGTACGTTTCGCATTGGAGTACAGAGCGTCGAAGAAAGAATGGTATATGTTCACCGATAAGAAGCTGGAAGGCACGTTTGGCGCATGGTACGACTTAGGTACGATCAAGGGCGATACGGCAACCTTTAAAATCGTTTATAACAACGGCACGTGCTCGTTATATCAATGCAACGGCGAATCGGAAACGCTTGTAAAAACCGTGACGATGAAGGATCTCGGACAGACCCACTTTGGTTTTGGCGGCGAAAAATGTACGATCACGCTCAGCGATATCACGGCGAAACGCGGCGCGTAACAGCCGCACGGGAGTGTAAAGAATGAAAAAGAAATTTATGTTCGTTACACTTGCAGTTGCCCTTGCGACAGCGGTTTCCGCTGTCGCTGCGGGCTGCAAGGACACAAACAATACAAGCGTTGAATGGAACGGCGTCGACGCCGTATCGCTTGCACGAGGCGACAGATTCGATCCGCTTGCGGGTGTAGAGGTGATCGACCCAAAAGACGGCGACATTACGGAAAGTGTTATTTTGAAGGAAGACGACAATCTTGATACCGAGTATCCGGGTCGATACACGCTCGAATACGAGGCGATGAACAACAGCGGTAAAGTTTATACGATGACCCGCGAAGTTTCGGTAAGCGTTGCGCACAACGTTGCAAACGGTCAGTTCGACAGAACGACGCGATCCTGGACATTTGATGTTCCCGGCGGCAATGGGAACGCACAAATCAAAAATGAAGAACAGCATATCACTATTACCAATTCGGGTAACCAGTGGTGGAGCATCCAGTTTTATCAGCTCAACTTATATTTAACAAAGAACGTTACCTATAAGCTGTCGTTCGACGCAAAGAGCCCGCAGGGACATTCCATTTCGGCAGGCTTCGAAGAGGTAAACAACAACAACCGCATGATGCAACGCGGCGTAAAGGTAATGAAACTCAACGAAGAGTATCAGAAGTATGAGCTCACGTACAAATCGGACGCCGACGTCATGAACGCCAAAGCCGTAATTTATCTCGGCTGGCAACTCCCCGGCGACGAGGCTTCCGTAGAAAATCCGCACGAAGTCGTTATCGATAACGTGTACGTCGAAAAAGTAGAAACAGACGCGGATGCGCCGAAATTCGAAGGCGTGGAAGGGATTCAGCTCGCAAGCGGAAATCATACGTTCGACGCCAAAAGCGGCGTCACGTGTAAAGATGCTTCGGGTGCAAGCATCGACTATACGGTGTCGGGCGTGATCCCCGCATACGTGCAGAAGGGTTGCTACTATCTCGTGCAGTACGATGCGGTGGATTCGGAAGGAAGAAAGACGTCCGTTCTTCGCGAAGTGGAATTTGTTTTGAAAGCGGAGAACGCATACGAAACGTTTAACGGCGATTTCTCGCAGGGATTTGTAGGCTGGACGCCCGAAATCAACCAGGTAATGGGTACGGGCAAAGCGGAATACACCGAAGATAAAGAAAACGGTACGGTATCCATTAAGGTGCTTGACCCGAGCGAGTCGGATTTCCACATTCAGCTGTATCAGGATAAATTAAAGTTTACCAAGGGCGACACGTACCGCATCACGGTGGTGGCAAAGGCAAGTGCCGCACGTAAAATCAAGATAGAGGTAACGGACGCCCTCGGCGATTATGCGAATATTGCAGAGCCGCTCGTAGCCGATCTCACTACGGAATTTGCAGTGTTCACGTTGGAATTTACCGTAAATCAGGATTATAAAAACGTAAAGGTTGCCGCGCTTTTGGGCAATCTCGGCGGAACGGCTTCGGATATTACGGTAACGTTCGATAAGTTTATCATCGAAAAGGTAAGTTAATATGAAAGAGAAATTGAAAGTTGCCGTAACGGCGTTGGCTTTGTGCTCCTGCTTTGTGCTTGGCGCATGCAGTGGTGGAAGTGAGATAAACGGAAGCGAAGTGAGCATTTCGTATTGGAATCTGAATACGGGCGCGGACGGGGCGACCATGAAAAGTCTTGTGGAACAGTTTAACGAAGAACACAAGGGAAAGATCTACGTCACGCCGCAGTCGGTAAACGAAGAAATTTATTACAGCAATCTCGAAAGCAACATTCCCATCGGTCGCGGACCGGACGTTGCGATCCTCCACTCGTTCCGCGTACAGAGTTATGCCAATCAGGGATTGATCATTCCTGCCGACGAGCTGATCGAAAGCGCGCAGATCGACATGAACGATTTTCCCGCGCAGATCGTGGAATCGCTGGAATTCGAGGGGAACAGTTACGCGATCCCCTTCGATATGCACCCGCTGGGAATTTACTACAATAAGACCTTGCTTGCTTCCTATGGATGCGAAGTGCCCACGAACCGCGAAGAGTTGATTGCCGCGGCAAAGAAAGCGGACAACGAAGACGGAAAAGTGTGGGGACTTCCGCTGTCCACCCGCTGGCCGAGTGAATATACCTATACGACTGCGCTTCATCAGTTCGGCGGTGTGGAAATTTTGCCGGGCGATCAACCCGGGTTCAATACGCAGGCAGGAAAGGATGCGCTGGCTTCCATTGCTTCGCTCATTCACACCGAAAAGATTTCGCCCGAAAGTCTGGGTAACGACCAGGATCTGGCACTGTTCCGTGCGGGCAAAGCGTTATTTCATATTCAGGGAAGCTGGATGCTCAATTCCATTAAAAAATCGAGCATCGATTTCGGCATCATTCCGCTTTCGAGGATGTTTAACAGTCAGTCGGATGAAATAGCCGTCCGTTCGCATACGTTCGTCTTCCCCAAGCAGAGGAAGGAAAACGCGCAAAAACGTGAGGCTGCGGTTGAATTTGTAAAGTGGATGGTAGAACACAGCGGTTCCTGGGCGGAGGCGGGGCAGATCCCTGCAAGCCAGAAGGCGCGTGACAGCGAAGCATATAAGGCATTGCCTTACGTGCATGACTTCGGCGATATCGCCAATTTCCGTATCGGCGTAAGCTCGCCCTACTATTTCGAAGCGTATACCCCTGTGTATGCCTGCATTACCGACGCATTGCAAAAACCGAATTACGACGTAGACAGTCTGTTCTCTGCGGCGGAAATCGAAGGACAGAAGTTGGTTAAAGAACTCAAAGAACTGCTCGGGAAATAATCTGTGACGAAAGGGGGGCGACGTGGAAAGCAACAACTCAAACGCAAAGGAAAAGACAACTAAGACAAGGAGCCTGAAATTTCGCAAGGGAATCACGCCCGTGCTGTTTTTGCTTCCGTTCGCGGTGTTGTTCTGTATGTTTGTGGTATTTCCGTTTCTATACGGAATTACAATCAGCTTTTTTAACTGGAATATGTTCGACCCCGCCAAACGTGTTTTTTGCGGCTTCGACAACTATGTAAAAATTCTCTTCAACAAGGAATCCATCTATTTTTCCTATTTTTGGAGCGGATTAAAATATACGTTACTGTTTGTCGTTATCTCGGTACCGTCGCTGATTTGTATTTCGTTATTGTTTGCGGCGTTGCTCGACAAAAAGCCGTTCGGCTATCGGTTTTTCAGGTTTGCTCTGTTTGCACCCACGGTTCTTTCGGTTGCAACGGTGATCATTATCTGGTCGTGGCAGTTTTACACGAATAACGGCGTAATCAACGAAGCACTGACTTCGATAGGGTTGCCAAAGGTGGATTGGCTGAACAAACAACCGTGGGCATGGATCGCCATTCTCATCATTACGATCTGGTGGACGGTCGGGACGAACATGGTTATTTTCGGGGCGGCAATGAAAAACGTGGACAAAAATCTGTACGAAGCAGCCCAGCTCGACGGGGCAAACGCGTTCAGACAGTTTTTCAGCATTACGCTTCCCGGAATTAAAAATCAGCTGTTCATGTGCATTATCATGACGATGATCGCTTCGTTCAACATTTACGGTCAGCCGCAGATGCTTACGGGCGGAGGACCTGTTGAAAACGGCGAGTTTACGACGATGGTGCTTATGATGCGGATTCGCAATATCGGTATGGGGGCGAACGCCAATCCCGGCGTAGCTTCTGCGATGTCCGTATGCATGGGGTTGATCATGATCGTGCTCAGCCTGATCCAAAATAAGTTGACGAAAAAAGAAGATTGATATGATGCGTAAAAAGAAAAGAATAATTAAAGCGGTTATATATTCGGCGGTTATGTTCGCCATCGTGTTGCTGTGGCTGATACCGCTCTTATGGTCGTTTGTCACCTCGTTTAAATCGGACGCGGATATCGACGCGCATCTGTTGAGCTTTATTCCGCGCGAGTTCACGTTTTCGAGGTATTCCACACTGCTCTTTGAAAATTCCGCAGACTATCCCGTACTTAAATGGCTGTTTAACAGCGTATGGATCGCGGTTAGCTACACGTTTTTGCATTTGCTCGTAGTCAGTCTTGCTGCGTATGCGTTCAGCATTTTAAAATATAAGGGTAGAAATCTACTGTTTACATTGATCCTGACTACCATGATGATCCCGAGCGTTATCAACCTCGTTCCCATGTTTAACATGATGGTTAAGTTTAACTGGATCGGTTCGCCCTTGTCGATGATCATTCCCGGCATCGCGGGCGTGTACGGTATGTTTTTGGTGCGGCAGTTCTTTTTGGGCATTCCCGATTCGCTGGTGGAAAGCGCGCAGATCGAAGGCGCAGGGCATTTAACCGTGCTTTTCCGTATCGTGATCCCGCTTTCCTCGTCGGCGTTTATGGTTGCGGGACTGTTCGCGTTTCTCGCAAACTGGAACGACTTCATGTGGCCGCAGCTTATGCTCGCTTCGGAAGAATTGTCGAAAATGACGCTTACAGTCGGATTGAGTTTAATGCAGGGATCGTACGGTTACGATTTGGGATTGACGATGACGGCGGCAATCGTTTCTGCAATTCCCGTACTGCTGCTGTTCCTGTTCACGCAGGAAAAAGTGGTGGAAGGAATTGCTACGGCGGGTTTGAAAGATTGAAAAATAATAAAGGAAATTAGAACACATATGTTAAAACAGTATCCGAGACCGCAATTTAAGCGCGATAATTGGGTAAGTCTCAACGGACGGTGGCAGTTCGAATTCGATGATGCAAACATCGGAGTAAAGGATAAATGGTGGATGGGCAGAAATCTTTCGCGCGAGATCAACGTTCCCTATGTGTTCGAATGCGCTGAAAGCGGCATCAACGATAAAACGCCGCACAAATATGTTTGGTATGCCCGCGATTTAAACGTTCCCAAAGAATGGAAAGGGAAAAGAGTATTTTTAAACTTCGGCGCGGTAGATTACATTGCCGAAGTGTATGTAAACGGCGTACTTGTAAAAACGCATTGCGGCGGCAACACCGCATTCAGCGCAGAGATCACCGATTGGGTGAATTACGAAAAAGACAGAGTGTACGTTCGTGTTATCGACGATGCGTATAACGAATTGCAGCCGCGCGGGAAGCAGTTTTGGGAAGACGTTCCGCGCGTTATCTGGTATACGCGTTCTACGGGGATATGGCAGAGCGTGTTTATGGAATGCGCGGGCGAAAACTACATTACCGATTACGAGGTTTATCCCGACATCGATACGGGACGGGCAAGATTCGAAGTAAACGTAAACGAAGTCTGCGAAGATTTGCGCCTTGAACTGGAAATTACGTTAAACGGGAAAGCGGTAAACCGTGCCTCTGTTGTGGTAACGGGGTTAAAAGCGTACATCGAATTGGATATTTTTCACAACCGTATCATGGATAAATCCGTACACGGTTGCGGACTGTGCTGGAGTCCCGAAAATCCCGTATTGTTCGATGTAAAGTTTAAACTGTGCCGCAAAAAAGAAATTTCCGACGAAGTAACATCCTATTTCGGAATGCGCAAGATTCGTGCGAAAAACGGTGAGATATGGTTAAACAACCACCGTTATACCATGCGCCTCGTACTCGATCAGGGATATTTCAAAGACGGACTTCTTACACCCAAATGCGACGAAGACCTCGAAAACGATATCTTACTCGCAAAGGCAATGGGATTTAACGGTTGCCGTAAACATCAGAAGGTGGAGTGCGAACTGTTCCACTATTATGCGGATAAACTCGGATTTTTGGTGTGGGGCGAAATGGCGTCCTGCGCAAATTACGGAAAGTACGAATCCGTTGCCTATGCCGACGAATGGGTGGAATCGGTAAAACAACGGTTTAATCATCCTTCCGTGGTGGTATGGGTACCCGCAAACGAAAGCTGGGGCGTTCCCGATTTGCGCAGTTCCGAACAGCAACGCAGGTATCTTTCCGCGCTGTACAATCTTACGAAATCGATTGACGGAACACGTCCCGTAATTTCGAACGACGGGTGGGAAATGGTGGAAACGGATATTATCGCCATACATAACTATGCGCACGGCGCCAGCTGGGACGTCGCGCAGCACAAACGTTACGAGCAAGGCTTGTCATGCCGCGAAACGCTGATCGGGCAGCCTTCCACCAACCGACCGATTTTTGTCGAAGGCTACGCCGACGGCGGACAGCCGTTGTTGTTAACGGAAATGGGCGGCGTATCGTTCGGCAAGCGCGAAGGGGAGATGTTCGGTTATTCCGACGTGAAGACGGAAGAGGATCTGCTTGCATTCCTTCGGCGAGTGTTTAAAGCGATTTATGCTTCAAATGCAATCAAAGGATTCTGTTATACGCAGTTTGCCGACGTTGAACAGGAAATCAATGGGTTGGTAACGGCAGACAGAAAACCCAAGGCAGATAAAGAGGTGATTGCCAAAATCGTAAGGGGTGAAGATTATTCAGGCAGTGAAATGTCTTAATGATTTGGCACAATTTGTTAATTATATTATAATAATCAAGATATGTCACTCCAAAAGGAAAATATAGTTGTGAGAAAAAAGAGCGCGAAAAATGTCAGATTATGTGATATCGCGGAAGAGATCGGCGTTACGGCAAACACCGTATCCAAGGCAATTCGCGGGAAGGGAGGCGTCAGCGAAGAAAAGCGTAAACAGATCCTCGAACTCGTAAAAGAGCGCGGATATGTTCCGAACCGCGCCGCGATGAGCCTGAGATATGGCAGAAGTAAAATGATTACCATCGTATTCGACAACCTGATCAACCCCTATTACATGATTATGACGCGGATGCTCGTGGATAAGTTCAAATCCCTCGATTACGATGTTATGATTGTTTCCGGACTTTACGACTGTATTGAATTAAAGGATCTCGGAAGTATTTTAGGAAATAAAGTTTCGGGTATTATCACCTTCGTCGAACCTAGCGAAGAGGCGGCGGAGGCATTAAAGAACGAAGGCGTTCACATTGTGCTTTTGGGCAGAAAAGTGTTCGACATCGATGTGGACAGTGTTTCTACCGACGACTTTTTGGGCGGTTACAAGGTTGGGAAATATCTGATTGAAAAAGGATGTAAAAGAATCGGATACTTGGGCGCGCCGTTTATGGTAGAGTGCGCCCAAAGGCGTCTTGCGGGGTTTCGGAAGAGTTTGGATGAAAACGGGATTGCTTACGACGATGCTTGGTTCCAGTTTATGGACAGAGAGGACATGACGGAAAAGGCGGAAGCGTTGTTTCAAAACGGTGTCGACGGAGTGTTCTGCTTCAACGATATTATGGCAGCAAATTTTTATAAGCTTGTGCAGGCGCACAATTTGCGCGTTCCCGAAGATATTAAAATTGTGGGATACGACGACGTATACAACGAATTCCCTATGTCGATCAAGTTTACCTCGGTTGGTTCGGATAAAAAGGCAGTTGTCGATTGTGCTATCAGACTTTTGGTAAGCAGGATCGAGGGCGGAGCAAACGGCCCGAAGGAACACAGCGAATTCGGCGTGTTCATCAGCGAAGGAGTTACCGCCTGAAAAGATCGGTTCAAATAAATCGAGTTAACGTTAACTTGAATTTAAGATTAACGTTAATCTAATAAAGAATAAGGAGGAACCATGAAGAAACTTTTTGGTGTTTTGTTAGCGGTACTTAGCATGGTAGCCCTGCTGTGCGCGTGCAACAGTACGAAGAATCCGCCCGACGGGGACGGCGGCACGAATCCGCCCGAGCCCGGTCCAGAAGTCAGCAAGATTGTGGATATTTCCGTTGCCGGCTATAAGGATACCTTTCACGTCGGCGAAGAATTTTCCGCGGGCGATTTAACGGTTACCGCATATTATGAGGATGGAACGGAAAAGGTAATTACAGATGAGCAATACAGCGTAGACAGCACTGCATTCAACGCCGAGAAAGCTGGTGAATATGCAATTACCGTAAAGGCGGGCGAAGCAACCGACAGTTACAAAGTGCTCGTGCGCAGTTCGCTTAAAATTCTTTCGATCGGCAACAGCTTTTCGGAGGACGCGCATCAGTATCTGTGCAAGGTCATCAAATCGATCGGACATTACGACGAAGTGATCACGGGCAGTCTTACGATCGGCGGATGTGATCTGCAAAAACATTACAACAACGCTAAGAACAACACCGCGGCGTATGCTTACCGCAAGGAAGTGTGGCGCAAAGGCTCGAACAACGAATTGACGAAAGCGTCGGCGCGTACAATTATGTCAGCGCTTACCGAAGAGGATTGGGATTACGTTACCTTGCAGCAGGTAAGTCAGGACAGCGGGAGACCCGAAACCATTCCTTACAACCAGCTTGCGGCATTGAGCGAATACGTGCGCGCGCCCATCAACAACAAATATCTGAAAGTGGCGTGGCATTCTACCTGGGCTTATCAGGCAAACAGTGGCCACGGCGGGTTCGTAAACTACGACAGGCATCAGATGACGATGTATCACGCGATCATGGATGTAGCGCAGGAAGTAATTATTCCGAGCGGACAGTTCGAGCTGATCATTCCCACGGGAACGGCAGTGCAAAACGCCCGCACCAGCTACGTTGGCGATACGCTTACGCGCGACGGATTTCATATGTCGTACGACCGCGGTAGATTTTTGGTGGCGCTGGCGTTCTACAAAGGGCTTACGGGCGATTCGATCGAGGCGATCGCACAGGCGGATATTCTGAGCATTGTAGGCACGGAAGCGTATGCAAAGCAAGTAAACGCAACGTTTGTGGACATGGCGATTGAGAGCGTGAACAACGCCTATAAAACGCCGTTTGAAGTAACGAAATCGACTTATTAATAACAGGGAAAGGAGAAAAATTATGAGAAAGAAAAGAATTATCGTAGGGCTATTAGCGACGATCATGTGCTGTTCCGTAGCCGTGGCGGGCTGTAAGAGTCCGGATCCAGGACCTGGTCCTGGTCCTGGCCCTGGCCCTGGTCCTGAGCCAAATCCGCCCGACGATCCGATCCAACAGGTACTCGGAATCGACACTTGGGTGGAATCGTCTTACGTGAACGTCTTCCGCGATTTCACGATCGAGGAGGATGATGCGAGAAAGGCAAACTTCGTAACCGCTAAAAACGAGTACGAGTCCGTTCAGATTGTGTTGCGCAGTTCCAAAACATTTACGATCGAAGACGTACAGTTTACCGATCTTACATGCGGCAGCAACACGATTGACAAATCGAACTTAAAATATAATTATGTAGAATATATTCGCGCCGTGTTCAACTCTCCCAACGTAGCGGAATCTTCGATGATCCGCGAAGCGCCCGAGTCTTTCCCCGACGCGTTATCCAACGAAAAGACGGTGGAAGTGGGCGCGCTCGACGCGCAACCCATCTGGGTGACGCTGTACGTTCCCAAGACGACGGAAGCGGGCACTTATACGGGTAAAGTTACGGTAGTCACCAACAAGGGCAATATCGACGTTCCCGTCAATGCCGAGGTCAACGACGTCGTCGTTCCCGATGCAGGCTCGGACGAAAGTCAGTATGATATCATTTTCTGGCAGATGATAATCGGCGCCGGTTTCGGCAAGACGTATGCCGACTCGCACGCATCCGATATCATGGTAAAAACTTTCGGTTGCGAACGCTGGACGGACGAGTGGTGGAAGATCGTAGGCAATATTGCCGACGTCATGAAGGAAAACAGACTCAACACGCTCTATATTCCCACCGTACAGCTTTTGCTTGACGGCGGAAGCGTGCGCAACGAGGACGGTACCTGGACCTTCAACTTCTCCAAGTTCGACGAATACATTCAGTTTTTCCTCGACCGCGGCGTTGTAAACCGCTTTATGGGTTTTCATATGATGACGGAGGGAACCACGAACTGCATTATCAGGGAAGCGAACGGAAGATCGTGCACGGGTAAGATCCAGTTCGATTCTGCGGATTCCGACGCCTGGTTCGATGCATATCTGCCCGCGCTGTATGAACACCTGCACGAAAAGGACTGGGATACGCGTTGGACGCAGTGCCTGCGCGACGAACCGCCCATGGATTCTGCAAGCGTAACGCAGTATAAACGCCTTCTTTCCATGTACAAGACGCACATGAAGGAAATTCCCTTCGGCGATCCCACGCAGAACAACGAAAATTCTCAGATGCTTCTCGAAATGAATGCGCCTACGCTCATTCCCCTGATCACGATCCTCAACGATCATCCGAGCTGGTATGCCAATCTCGATGAGAATCAGAGAGTATACACTTATTCCTGCGTTATTCCGCAGACCACTTATCTGAACCGCTTTATCGATATGCCCGTGTACTACGGACGTTCGATTGCCTGGTGGAACTATAACGTAGGGGCGAACGGCTATCTGCATTGGGGACTTATGGCATGGCAGCGCAAGATCACGGACTTTGCGCTCGGCGACACGGCAAGCATATACCCCGACGTTGCAAACAATACGGTAAAATCGAGCATCCGTATGGCGAGCCTTCGCGACGGTGCCGAAGAATACGAATTGTTGAAATTGCTTGCAAAGGACGACCCCAATTATGCCAAGAAGCTTGCCGATATGGTGGCGGCGGATGCAAAGACTTCTTACTGCCAGGATACCGAAGAACTTTCCAAAGTGCGCGAGATGCTCATTCATGCGCTCGGCGGAAAAAGCGGTATTGCCGGTAAACCCGAAAGCGTAACCATTGCAGAAGAGTCGCTCAGCCTGTTGGTTACGGAAAATGCAAAACTTACGGCAACCCTTCTTTCCGAAGATTCCATTTCTAAGGATCTTGTATGGACGAGTAGCAATCCCGACGTTGTAACGGTTAATGCAAAGGGCGAAGTTTGGGCAAACGCGGCGGGCGAAGCCGTGATTACGGTTGCCTGCAAAGACTATCCCGAAGTAAAGGATACCGTCACCGTTACGGTTTCCGTGCCCGATCCGAGCGAGAAGGTCGTGCTTACTTCTTATAAAGACGCGAATACTCGCGGAGGTAGCTTTGCGGACTATCGCTACGGTTCGAACGGCTATTTCGACGTTAGCAAATCGACGGCAGACATAAGATTTTCTTTGCTACCGATGACGCTACGATCGAATCGCACCGTCCGGATATGAATTTCGGCGCGGGGGGTTCCTTCCTTACGAACTTTAAAGACCCCAGGCCAGAGCTGTCGTTCAGTTTAACGTAACGGGCTTAACGCAGCCGGTAGCTTCCGTAAGAATGAGACTGTACGTAACGCTCAGCGGTATGGCGGCAAGCAATGAATTTAAGGTTTACGTAAATAACGGAACGTTTACCGAGGGGAACGTCACATATAGCAACGCTCCTAAAACAGGGAAAGAAGTGGGCAGTTACACCGTATCCAATGCCAACCCCGCAGTTTACGGCGGAGTATACGATTGGATTACGGTAGAACTCGATCCTTCGTGCATCGCGGGCGACGGAACGGTATCGTTCACGCTTGTTGCAACCGGCGGCGACCGCGTAAACTTCAGCAGCAGACAGTCGTCGGGCGAATGTCCGATTCTTGAAATCGACTACGGTGAACCCGTAACGTCGATCGAACTTACAGATAAGGAAATCGACCGTCCGGGAATGACGGTAAACCTTGAAGCTGTGGTAGCTCCCGCAACCAATCATCAGGCGATTACTTATACGTCGTCCGATTCTACCATTGCAACCGTCGATGCAAACGGCGTCGTAACGGGCGTTTCGGCGGGCACGGTTACCATTACGGCAACCAGCGGTACGGTCAGTGCAACCTGCGTAGTAACGGTAAACGATTATATCAGCATCACGTCGTTAACTTTAAGTAAGACGGAACTTACCCTGAAACCCACGGAACTCGAAACGCTTACCGCAATGTTTGCGCCCGAGGATGCAAACTGGGGCATGGAGCTTGTTTGGGAAAGTAGCGATCCGAACGTCGTCAGTGTAACTACCGCGGGTATTGTAGTCGGTCGGCTTCCCGGTACGGCTACCATTACCGCAAGCAGTAAGGAATTCCCCGACATTAAGGCAACCTGCACGGTAACCGTACAGGCAAAGGAAAATACCGCCGTATTTACGCCTACCAAGGATTCGTCGGTTGAAACGCATACGGACAAAAAATACGGGACGCACTCGCATTTGTATACGTATACCAGTCCCGATAGATACGCCGTATTGGAATTTGCAACCGAACAGTTGAAGTCTGCCCCGATCGGCTTGTCGCTGAAACTGTACGTGCAGGGCACGTTTAATGTAGACAGTACAACGGAAGTATATCTCGCTACGGATAAGGCATGGGACGAGGCAACGATCGATCGGACAAACGCACCCGTAAAGACGGGCGGCATCCTCGGCAGTCTTCTTGTCGGCAAGAGCGCCTCGGGCTGGGTGGAAATTGACATCGATCCTTCCGTACTTCCCGAAGAGGGCGGAACGCTGACGTTGATTTTGTGGAACAAGAGCGGTGCGGGAACGTACTATTACAGTAAGGACAGCAATTATGCGCCTACACTTATCATAAACTACGGCGATCCCGTAACGGCAATCGAAGCGGAAAATGTAGAAATTGACCGTCCCGGCAAAACGTTGCAACTTCAACCCGCAATAACCCCTGCAACCAACCACAGACCGATCACCTTTGTTTCGGAAAATCCCGAAATTGCAACCGTCGATGCAAACGGCGTTGTAACGGGTGTTTCGGTAGGCGTGGCTACGATCACGATTTCCAGCGGTTCGGTAAGTACGACTTGCACGGTTACCGTAAACGATTATGTGAATCTCACTTCGTTTGTTTTGAACAAGACTGAACTCACCCTTGCACCTACAGAAAGCGAAACGCTTACCATGGGAACGTGCGTACCCGATAACGCAAACTGGGGTATGGAACTTGTTTGGGAAAGTAGCGATCCGACCGTAGCATACGTCGCAGCAGACGGTACGGTGCTCGGTCGTCTTCCCGGTACGGCTACCATTACCGCAAGCAGTAAGGAATTCCCCGACGTTAAGGCAACCTGCACGGTAACCGTACAGGCGGCGGAACACACCTTGGTGTTTACGCCCACGCAGGATGCGGCGGTAGAAACGCACAGAGTGTCAACCCCCGGAAAGGGTACCGGTTTGTATTTGTACGGAAATCCGAGACGCTATTCCGTTCTCGAATTTAATGTAACGGATCTTCCTTCTGCGGCAGTCGGCGTGAAACTTCGCGTGTACGTTACGAATTTCATGGGTACGGCGGCAAACGTTGTGCGTGTGTACATGGCAAGCGATCAGCAATGGGACGAAGCGACTGTGAATAAGGATAACGCGCCTGTGCAAACAGGAACGTATATAGGCAGTTGTAGCGTGGCATCGACCGCTTTAAACAGCTGGATCGATATTACTATTAATAAATCGGTCGTTCAAGAAAACGGTAAAGTAACTTTGGTGTTGGCACTGAATAGCGGTACGGGTGTCTATTTTAGCAGTAAAGAGGGTGTTTATCAGCCTTTATTAATGGTGGATTACGGCGCGGCAATTACCAATATCAGTTTAAGCGATATGCAGGCTACGGCGGGTCTCACTTACCGTCTGGTGCCGCAAGTCACGCCTTCTGAAAATCACGAAATGCTGTACTATTCTTCGTCGGACGAAGCGGTTGCTACGATAGATGAAAACGGTATGGTAAAGGCGCTCGGCGCAGGAACTGCTACGATTACGGTTCGCAACACGGCAGGAACGGTAAGCGCCACGTGCACCGTAACGGTGAGCGCCGTTCCGGAAAATCAGCAAAAGCTGAGTCCGGTTCTCGATGCAACACTCAACGGTAGCGGAGCGGGAACGAACTACGGAACGAACAACAATCTGCACACGATCAAATCGTCGAATATGCATTTCCTGATTGTATTCGATCTGAGTGCGGTAAAGGGCAATGTAACAAAGCTTACGCTCCGTATGCAGCTCAATAACGTTGGCGCGCCTTCACAGACGCTTGGATTGTATTACGCGCCGACAACCGCAATTGCGGAAAACGCCGTCAAGTATAATACTTGGAAGGGAAATTACGGCGAGAAGATCATGGAATATGTTGTTTCGGACAAGTCTGCAGGCGATATTATCGAAATTGAAATCGATCCTGCGGTTCTTGCAAATATTACCGACGGAAAGTTGGGCATTGTGTTTAAACTCGAAGACGATAACCCCGATACAGCGCGTTGCAGCTTCTGGAGCAAAGAGGAAACGAACAATGTTACGCCTATGCTCATTGTCGAAGCGGAACCGAGCGGCAAAGTAACGCCCGATCCCACTTCCGAAACGGAAGAAACCGTATAATAGCGGTAAAGTAATTTAAATAACCCCGTTGCTTCGGCAACGGGGTTATTTTTAACAAGATGAGAAAAAAATATGGACGGCCGACGAAGAAATTTTCGGACATGGTTGACAATTCTTCCGACATATGCTATGATTTATCCGAACTAAAACGTTTTAATAAAACGATTTATTAAATAGGGAGGCAAAAATGAGCATTTATGTTGTCGGAAGTCTGAATATGGATCTGGTCATTCATGCGCCGCGGATTCCGGAGGGCGGCGAGACGATCAGCGGGAGCAATTTCATGATGAATCCGGGCGGAAAGGGGGCCAATCAGGCGGTTGCCGCGGCGAAACTTGGCGCGAAGGCGTTTATGGTCGGGTGCGTCGGGAAGGCGTTCGGAGAAGACCTGATCCATTCGCTGACCGAATACGGGGTATCGTCCGCGTATGTGCGGACGGAGGAAGTTTCGAGCGGGATCGCCGTCATCGTCATTGCAGAGGGGGATAACCGCATCATTCTGGATGCCGGAGCGAACGCGCGGCCGGATACTGCGCTTGTGGACAAGGCGCTCATGAACGCGCGGCCGGGGGACTATCTGCTTGTTCAGCTGGAGATCCCCGTTCCCGTCGTGGAGTATGCGCTGACGGCGGCGAAGAAGAAGGGGATGATCACGGTGCTCAATCCCGCGCCGGCGGCAAAGCTCTCGGAGGCCGTCTATGCGGACTGTGACTGGCTGATCCCCAACCAGACGGAGGCGGAATTTTACACGGGCATCTATCCCTCGGACGAGGACAGCATCCGCCGCTGTGCCGAGAAGCTGAAGGCGCTCGGAATCCGCAACGTTCTGATCACGCTCGGGACGGACGGTTCCGTCTGGATCGGGCAAGGGGAAATGATCCGCACGGAGGCGGTGCCTGCCGAGGCGATCGACACGACGGCGGCGGGAGACACCTATGTCGGGGCGTTTGTCACGCGTCTGTCGGAGGGTGCGGACATTGCGACGGCGATGCGGTTTGCGAGCACGGCGTCGGCGCTGACCGTTACGCGCAAGGGGGCGCAGTGTGCGATTCCCGTCCGTGCGGAAGCGGACGCCTATGCGCGGGAAAAGGGGGTCGAGGCGTGAAGACGTCGCGCAAAAAGACGACCATCAAGGACGTCGCCTTGCGGGCGGGGGTGTCTGCGACGACTGTATCCATGGTCCTGAACGGAAAGGATGCATCGCTGCCGCAGAGCACGCGGGAGCGTGTCCGCCGTGCGGCGGCCGAGCTGGATTATCGGACGGATTTTCTTGCGCGGGCGATGGTGACGGGCAGGACGAACATCGTGGGCATGATAATCCCCGACATTTCCAATCCGTTTTTTGCGGAGGCGGTGCGGCACATTCAGGTGGAACTTGCGGGGAAGGGGTATGATCTCATTCTCTGCAACAGCGAGGAGCGGGTGGACAACGATGTGCGCTATCTTCGGCTGCTGGCGGGGCGGAACGTGGACGGTCTCATCTTCACGCCGAGTGCGGAGGCATTTGCTCCGAAGAATGCGGAGAAACTCAGATCTCTTTTGGCGGAGATCGGCAGTCCCTTTCTCTTTTTTGACCGATACTTTGAAGGCGTCGGGCCGCACGTCGCGGTGGACAACGAACAGAGCAGTTTTCTCGCCGTGCGGGAGCTGTTGGAAGAGGGACATCGCAGGATCGGCGTGATCACGGGCCCGCGGATGCTCAACAGCAGCGCCAATCGTCTAAAAGGGGTGCGAAGGGCTTTTTCCGCATACGGACTCACCCTTTCGGACGATTGTATCTATGAGGGAAAGTACGACATCATGACGGGCGTTTCGGGGGCGGCGGCACTTTTGAAAAGGGACGTCACCGCGATTTTCGCATTCAGCGACATGCAGGCGTACGGCGTCTATGAGACGCTCAGACGCGCGGGCAAGCGCATTCCGGACGAGATATCGGTGATGGGCTTTGACGACAATCTCTATGCTTCCGTGTTGGAAGTCCCGCTTTCGACCATGCGCCAGCCTGTGGAAAGCATCGCCAAAGAGGCGTGCCGCGTACTCCTCGAGCGCATTGCGGGGACGTCCTCGGAACCGCCTGTTTGCTTTGCGGCAGAGCTTGTCCGCCGCGCGAGCGTCGGCGCGCCGCGTCATTGAACGAGGTCGGAAGGGGATTTACACGGCGGCGGCCCGTACGGAGCGGCGGGACACGGCGTCATCAAAATTTGTTCATAATCTTTTCACACGGTCTTGCATTTGCGGTGCGGATATGCTATAATGAAAAAAGTACAATTCCCGCATCGGGGAAATTATACGGGAGAGGTTTTACCAATGAAGCTCATCTACGGTGTCAAAGACAGACCCAAGCCCGGGCAGATCGCCCTGTTCGCGCTGCAGCAGCTGCTGGCGATCCTGGCGGCGACCATTGCCGTCCCCATTCAGGTCAACAGCATGACAGAAAGCAATATGTCCATTTCTGCGGCGCTGTTCGGCGCAGGCGCGGGCACGCTCATCTACCTGCTCTTTACCAAGTTCAAAAGCCCCGTATTCCTCGGCAGCTCCTTTGCCTTCATCGGTTCGATGGCTGCGGCATTTGCGGGTGCGGCGACCATGGGCGCGGCGTCCGTGACGATCGGCTATCTCGGAATCCTGATCGGCGCCGTGTTTGCGGGACTTGTCTACGTCATCATCGCCGTTGTCGTCAAATTCGCAGGCGTTCGCTGGATCGATAAGATCATGCCCGCCGTCGTCATCGGCCCCACGGTTGCGCTTATCGGACTTTCCCTCTCGGGAAGCGCGGTGGGACAGGCCGTCGGAAATGCCTCTCTCGTCGGCGGAAGCTACACAATGGATCTCCATGCAGGGCTTTCCCTGCTGTGCGCCCTTGTGACGCTCGCCGCCACCATCATCAGCTCCGTTTACGGCAAGAAGATGATGAAGATGATTCCCTTCATCATCGGTATTCTGTCGGGATATATCCTTGCTGCCATTTTTACGGGATTCAGCTACATCCCCGGCGCCGATCCCGGTCTGCGCCTCATCGACTTCACGCTCTTTGAGAGCATGCAGTGGGTGCCCGACTTCACCTTCGTCGAGGCCTTCTTTAAGACGGATTTTTCGGGTGACATGAGCAACTTCGGCGCCTATATCGGCACCATCGCCGTTGCCTATATCCCCGTGGCGTTCGTCGTCTTTGCGGAACACCTCGCCGATCACAAGAACATCTCCTCCATCATCGAGCACGATCTGCTCACCGATCCCGGTCTTTCCAGAACCCTCCTCGGCGACGGAATCGGCTCCATGGTGGGCGCGTTCTTCGGCGGCTGCCCCAATACGACATACGGTGAATCCATCGGCTGCGTCGCCATCTCGGGCAACGCCTCCGTCATCACCATTTTCACGACGGCCATCGTCGCTCTCGTCGCGGCGTTCATCGCTCCCTTCGTCACCTTCCTTGCCACCATTCCCGCCTGCGTCATGGGCGGCGTGTGCATTGCGCTCTACGGCTTCATCGCCGTCAGCGGCCTGAAGATGATCCAGAAGGTCGACCTCAACGAGAACGGCAACCTCTTCGTCGTCTCGACCATCCTCGTCTCCGGCGTGGGCGGTATGGCGCTCACCTTCGGAAAGGTCACCATCACCGCGATCGCCTGCTCGCTCATTCTCGGCATTCTCGTCAATGCGCTCGTCAACATCAAGGGCAAGAAACCCGAAGCGCCCGCCGCATCCGAGAATGCACCCGATGGCGCAGTCATGAAGGAAGCCGCCGCACAGACGGTCACGGAAAAAGCAGCGCCCGAAACGCTCGCGGCGCCCGAAATCCCCGATGCAGACAATGTGCCTGCCGCGCAGGAAGAAGGAGGCAAGGCGTGACAAACTTTTCCAACGTCTATATTTTCGATCATCCGCTCATCAAGCATAAGATCTCCATTCTGCGGGACAAACACACGGGCATGAAGGAATTCCGCGAACTCGTGGAGGAGATCACGCAGATCATGACATACGTCACGATGAGCGACATGGAGCTCATTCCCGTGGAAGTGGAGACGCCGCTCGAAAAGACGGTGCAGTACCGCATTCCCGAGGAGAGCGTCGCCATCGTTCCCATTCTTCGGGCGGGACTCGGAATGGTCAACGGCGTCCATAAGGTGTTCCCGACGGCGCGCGTAGGGCATATCGGAATGTACCGCGACGAGGAGACGCTCGAGCCGCAGGAGTACTACTGCAAGCTCCCCGACGGCATCGACAAAAAGACGGTCATTCTGGTCGATCCCATGCTGGCGACGGGCGGTTCGGCGTGTGACGCGCTGAATGCACTCAAAAAGCGCGGATGCAAGAACATTCGCATGATGTCCATCATCGCTGCCCCCGAGGGCATCGAACGGGTGGCGACGGAGCACCCCGATGTGCGCATCTACGTCTCCACGCTGGACAGAGGTCTCAACGAGAACGGCTATATCCTGCCCGGGCTCGGCGATGCGGGAGACCGCCTGTTCGGAACCAAGTAACGTCATAGAACAATGTGCGCCGCCCGCGGTTTTCCGCGGGCGACGCACAAAAAGAGGGGCGGGGGGGGGGGGGGGTGGGGGGCCGGGGGGGGGGGGGGGGGTGTGTGGGGGGGGGGGGGGGGTGGTGGTTGGGGGGGGGGGGGGGGGGGGGGG
>ERZ1090864.75-NODE-75-length-49648-cov-47.935898_pt1 | contig 49648 bp, 46 predicted proteins | sample MGYA00478479_ERZ1090864 | MGnify/ENA primary metagenome ERZ1090864 (study PRJEB33644, sample SAMEA5815743) | chicken gut metagenome | biome: Chicken; feature: Gastrointestinal Tract; material: Caecum | place: Ireland | collected 2019-01-01 | study: A study of the...
CCGAAGATAGTTGGCTGGACACGGCCTGTGAAAATAGGTAGATGCCGGCTTCTCGCAAAACGAAACCCCTGAGGTGTGAACCTCGGGGGTTTTTGTTGTTTGTATGACATTTTGTGCAAGTAAAAAAATGATTCATATGACATGGAACAGATATGATAAATTTGATAGAATAGATTCAAACAGATGGAAATTCCAGACCCAAGTGTTCTTTTGCCTCGGCTCGGAGATCGGATAAGGAGATTTGGTTGTCCAAAGCACGGTACAGATAATATGCCTGCAAATAATAATCTGTGCTTTTTTGAAGGTCGCCGCAGAAAAAATAGCATTCGGCCATAAAGGCGATAAAACCAGGCAGGAATTGGTAATGTCCGTACCGGATACAAACTTGCTGGCCCTCTTTAGCAACTTTTATGCTCTCCTCATATTGCTTGACCAAGTCCAGTTCACGAGCATAATTGTGTAATACCATGGGAAGAATGCCGTTTCCTGCAATACTTACTTCTTGGTAATGTGTGCGAATATATTGAAGAAGCTGCTGGTAAATGGCAATGGCTTGGATATGCTGGCCTATACCGGAGTAATACGACGCAATTTGATTGATGATTTTTGCTTCATCAAATGTGTAGAGAAATTTCTGGATTTGGTCCAAAGAAAAATGAGGAATGGTTACATGGATTGCCTCCATCAAAAGGTTTAATTGTTCCTGAATGGAATAACGCCCATCTATTCTGCCGAGCGCAGCTTTGGAGCGCAAAATGAACTGCCTGGTCAGGAGATCATCAGCAGATATTATTGCTTCAAGTTTAGCGATTTTGTCAAACCCTTCTTGTACACGGTCTGTAACGCTGCATCCGACAATTTCTTTCTTGAGTGCTTCCACTTCCAGTTCGTTCTTAGAAATGAACGCATAATACTGGCTTTCCGGTAAGCCAAGACGCTGCAGCAAAGCATTGACTTTTGTACGGCTGGGTGTATGACGGCCATTTTCGATGCGTGAAAGAGTGGCGGAGTCGCAGATTCCGTCACAGACCTGCTCCTGCGTCAAATGGAGTGCTTCGCGCCGGTTCTTGATGTATTCACCAATAAAAAAGACTTCCATGATAAAAACTCCCGCTGACTGTATGCTTGTATTACAATATGCTTCTATTATAGCATAGAATGGATAAAAGGAAGAGAAAAAATCAAAAACAGCACAAGAAATTGGATATGGCAAAAAATCCGATTTGCATAATAAAGGAGGCGTCGTCTATGAAGAAAAGGGGATTTTGCGGGAAAGTTTGGCTCGCCCTGCTGTGTTTGGGCGCGCTGTGTTTGGGCGGGTGCGCCGGACGGGCTGCGCCGCAGACGGCGGTCCTGACGTTCCCGGCCCAGGCGGCCCAGGAAGGCGAGAGCTTTTCCGTTTCCTTTGACCTGCCGGAGGGCTGGACGGCCAGCGCGCGGGAGCCGGACGCCGGACAGGACGTCCACGAGCCACTGGCGCTGGCGAGCGTGACGTCCATTTACGACCTGTACGACGCGCAGGGCGGCCTGGCGGGCGCTGTCGGTTACAGCCCCTACGAGCCCTATGAAGGGGAGCGGGATGCCCCGGCTGTGGTGTACGCGGCGGTCCGCATGGGGTCGGTCTACCGGTTCGATACGGACGAGAGCTATGAGGTGGTCAAAGAGACGGACGTGGGCGCCAATGCAGTGATGGACGTCGTGCTGCAGGAGGGCGGCGCGGGCGGCAGCGCCACCCTGAACCGGGGCGTGCTGGCCTATGACCGGGACCGCGCCGTGTTCGTCGCCTTTGAGCTGGACGCCGGGCGCGTCACGGCCCAGCAGCAGCGGGACATTGCCGCGTCGGTGGAATTCACAGCCTGAGGGCGGACAAGCCCCCGGACTGTTTTGAAGCTGCAAACCCCACAAAACCAAAGGGAGGCGATCGTATGAAAAAGAACACACTTCTGTTTGTTGTCGGCGCGCTGTGCCTTGCGGCGGCCGCGGCGGTCTATGCCACCGGCGCGTCGGCCGTCCAGACCGCCCGGGAGGCCCTGGCGGCCTTGCAGGAGGATTACAGCAAGGTGCAGGCCGTCGCCTATACGGGCTTTGTGGACCTGGACGGCGAAGCCCCTGTCAGCCTGGACGGGACACTGTATTTCCCGGTGGCGGACCGTGAAGTCAAGACGATGGCGGACTTCCGCGCCCTGCTGGGCCGGGTCTACACCCAGCGCAAGGCGGCGGAGGTGCTGGACTACTGCACCGGGACCACCCGCGTTTTGACCGAGCTGGACGGCCGGCTGTACCGGGCGGACGCCTACGAGATGGGCTGGCCCATCGGGGCGGAAGTGGACGCTGCCCAGTGGGACGGGGACGCCCTCACGGTGCAGGTCACGCTGGAATGGAACGAGCCTGTCCCCGGCGTTTTGACCCTGCGGCAGGAGGGCGGAGCCTGGAAGATCGACGGCATCGAACGGGCCGGCTGAGACGGCAAAACAACAAGACCCCGCGCTTTCCCTTTCGGGAGGGCGCGGGGTTTTCCACTTGCGTTACAGCTGACGGTCGAAAAAGAGGACGGCGGTCAGCTCCACCAGGTTGCGAAAGCCGAAGTAGATCATGTACAGCGTGCCGATGCGGTTGAGGGTGAGGGTCGTCTCGCCGCCGGCAAAGACGGTCGCGCCCAGCAGCACGAACAGCAGCAGCCAGTTGGTGGCGTTGGCGGCGGCTTCCGCTTTCAGCTGGATGGCCTGCCAGCGCTCGTCCCCCTGGTACATGGTCTGCTTGAAGGCTTTCAGGAAGTACAGCCCCAGCGTGGCGGCCAGGGCGCCGAAAAGGCAGAGCAAGAGAATGGTCTGTTCAGTCATGGTGTGTCCTCCTTGTGTGCAAAGACCTGGTCGATGGAGACGCCGAAGGCCTCCGCGATCTTGAAGGCCAGTTCCAGCGACGGGGTGTATTTGTACTTTTCGATCGAGATGACGGCCTGGCGGGAGATGCCCACCCGTTCGGCCAGGTCGGCCTGGGTCCAGTCCCGTTCGGCCCGCAGGACCTTGAGGCGGTTTTCTATCAACGTCATGGCTCCTTTCCAAAAAGTAATGGACTGGTTACACCTGCATTGTAACACGGCCGTTACATTTTGTCAAGAGGAATATACAAAAAGCCCCTGTATCCCAAAGAGGACACAGGGGTTTTGTCGTTGTAGGGGTCAGGCGTTCCGGTCGAGGAAGTAGCGCACCGCGCCCACCAGGCCGGCGTCGTTGGCCAGGGCGGCCGGGCGGATGTCCAGCCCCTGGGCGAAGGCGGGCATGACGCGGGCTTTGACCTGGCGGGCCAGCGGCTCGATCAAAAGCGCCTGCTGGCTGCTGACGCCGCCGCCGATCAGGATCAGCTGGGGGTTGAACAGGTGCACCAGCCCCGCCAGCCCTTCGGCGATCTCGACGATCCAGCCGTCCAGCAGAGCCTGAACGGCCGCATCGCCCCGCTGGGCTGCGGCAAAGATGGCCCGGCCGCTGTCCAGGGCGGGGTCGGTCCGAACGGCCCGGCGCACCAGGGCCGAAGTGGAAGCGTAGCGCTCCCAGCAGCCGGCCGCGCCGCAGGTGCAGGGCACGCCGTCCACCGCGTGGGTACGCATATGGCCCAGCTCGCCGCCCAGGCCCCGCGCGCCTTCCAGCAGGCGGCCCCCGGTGAGGACGCCGCCGCCCAGCCCGGTGCCGATGGTCACGCCCAGCACGTCGGTGCAGCCTTTGGCCGCGCCCACCCAGGCTTCGCCCAGGATCATGCAGTTGGCGTCGTTGGCCACCGTCACGGGCAGGCCCAGGCCGGCCTCGAGGGCGGCCCGGATGGGTGCGCCGGGCCAGCCGGGCAGGCTGCCGCAGGTGCCTGCCACGACGCCCTTTTCGCTGTCGATCTGGCCGGTGGCCGAGACGCCCGCCCCGGCCGGCCGGTACCCGGCGGCGCGGCAGTCATCCAGCATACGGGCGGCCGCGGCGCGCACCGTGTCCAGGATGGGGGTGCGGTAGCCGTCAAAGCTGACGCTCGTCTCGCTGCGCAGCAGCACTTCGCCGCTTTCGGCCACCAGGCCCAGCTTGACGGCGGTGCCCCCGATGTCGATTCCAAGATAGGTGTTCATATCACTTCAAGTCCTTGATGGCCGCGGTAAAGCGGGCGGTGATCTCGGCGGGGCGGGTGATGGCGCCGCCCACCACCAGGGCAAAGGCGCCGGCTTCCAGCGCCTTGCGGGCCTGCTCCGGGTAGTGGATGTGCCCTTCGGCGATGACCTTGGCCGGGCAGTTTTTCGCCAGCCGCGCGATGAAGGCAAAGTCCGTCTCGTTGATGCCCGCGGTCTCGGGGGTGTAGCCCCGCATGGTGGTGCCCACAAAGTCAGCCCCTGCTTCGGCGCAGGCCATGGCCTCCTCGTCGGTGGCGATGTCGGCCATCACCAGCTGCTGGGGGTATTTCTGCTTGATGGCGCGGATGAACTCGGCGGAGGTCTTGCCGTCGGGCCGCAGGGCGCTGGTGCCCTGCACCGCCAGGATGTCCACCCCGCAGGCCACCAGCTCGTCCACTTCCTTCATGGTGACGGTGATGTACATGGGGGTGCCGGGGTAGTCCTTTTTGATGATGCCGATGACCGGCAGGTCCACCGCCTGCTTGATCTGGGTGATGTCCCGGACGGTGTTGGCCCGGATGCCCACCGCGCCGCTCATGGCGGCGGCTTTGGCCATCAGGGGCATCACGCCGCCCTCTTTGGTGTAGAGGGGCTCGTGCTCCAGCGCCTGGCAGGAGACGATCAGGCCGTGTTCGATCTGGTTGAAAAGCGCTTGTTTGTCCATGTTGAAAATCCTCCTTTGGGGCATGTCAGCCGCCCATGCGGATCTTGACCACTGCTTTGCGCACCGCCGTGGAAACGGGGCTGATGCAGCTGGGTTTGTGGTATTCGCCCGGCAGGAACAGGGCGAACCGGCCCTCCCCCAGCAGGCCGCTGGACTGTTCCGGCCCCGCGACAAAGCCGCAGTCGGCGGCGGGGTCAAAGGGGACGGTGGGCTGGGCCTGCGCGGTCCAGGCCCAATACTCGCAGCCGGAAAGATCGATCTGCAGGTCGGCGTAGAGGTGGTGGTATTCAAAGCCGGCCCCTTCGGCGGGGCGCAGGTCGGCGTCCATCACGTTGATGTAGACGGTGGAGCCGTCCACTTCGGTGCGGCCGTTGGGCAGCGCGGCCAGGTCGTTCGCGCCCAGCCAGCGGATGGCGGTGTCCAGCGCCGGGTGCAGGCCCAGGTAGCGGCCCAGGCAGTCAAGGCTGTCGGAGATCATAAAAGCGTGCTCCTTTTCGTAGAACGTGCTGAAAGCCAGAGCGCCCGGCGGGCCGTGGCCGCGGGGGCCGGCAGCCGCCGGGCGCCTGGTCCAGCGATGAGGTTTGGAGGAGATACAGGAAAGTCGGTTACAGTGCGGCCACGGCCTCGCGGATCATCCGCTCAGCTTCGGCCACGATGGCCTCGTCGGAGGGGGCAAGGCCCGGCAGGGGGGCGCGCACGCTGCCCAGTTCCAGGCCGTACATCCGGCGCAGGATCTCTTTCTGGACGGCGTAGAGGTTGCCGTGGGCCTCGCACATCTTGTAGATGATGCGGTCGGCCTTGTACTGCAGGGCGCGGGCGGCGTCCATTTCGCCCCGGTGCACCAGCTCGTACATCTTCAGGAACAGCTCGGGCATGACGGCGTAGGTGCCGCCGATGCCGCCGTCGGCGCCCATGGCCAGCCCCGAGACGAACTGCTCGTCCGGGCCGTTGAACACCACGAAACCGCCTTCGCCCCGGGCCGCGATGCCGGCGTCCTTGAACATCTGGATGTCCTGGGTGGGCATGGAGGAGTTCTTCACCGCCACCACGTTGGGGTTCTGCAGCATGGTGCGCAGCAGGCTCATGGTCAGGGCGGTGCCCGCCAGCTGCGGGATGTTGTAGATGACGAATTCGGTGTGGGGGGCCGCGGCGCTCATGGCGTTCCAGTAGTCCGCGATGGCGTACTCGGGCAGGTGGAAGTAGATGGGGGGAATGGCCGCGATGGCGTCCACCCCGCAGGCTTCGGCGTGAGCGGCCAGCTCCACCGAGTCGGCGGTGTTGTTGCAGGCCACATGGGCGATGACGGTGATCTTGCCCTTGGCCTCGCTCATGACCGCTTCCAGCACGGCCTTGCGCTCGTCGGGGTGCTGGTAGATGCACTCGCCCGAGGAGCCGCCCACATAGAGGCCCTTGACCCCCTTGGCGATCAGGTGGCGGGTCAGCGCCTTGACGCCCTCGACGGAGATGTTGCCCTCTTTGTCGTAGCAGGCATAGAAGGCGGGGATGACGCCCTGGTATTTGGTAGGATCTTTCATGATAAAACGCTCCAATCTCTGGGGGGCCGCGGGGCTCAGCCCTTGACGGCGCCCATGGTGATGCCCTGGGTGAAGTACTTCTGGAACATGAGGAAGACCGCCACGATGGGGATGGCTGCCAGCGCCGCGCCGGCCATGATGAGGCCGAAGTCGGACGAGACTTCGCCCTGCAGGCGGGCGATACCGGTGGAGATGGTCAGCACTTCACGCCGCTGCAGCATGATCAGCTGCAGGAAGTAATCGTTCCAGGTGTTGACGAAGGTGAAGATGGCCAGCGCGCCGACGCCCGGCTTGACCATGGGAAAGACGATGGAGACAAAGGTGCGCACCTCGCTGGCGCCGTCGATGCGGGCAGCTTCCAGCATCTCGGTGGGGATGGTCTCGGAGAACTGCTTCATCAAAAAGATGCCGAAAGGCCAGCCCACGGTGGGCAGGATGACGGCCAGCAGGTTGTTGTTCAGGCCCAGGGCGCTCATCTCCTGCAGCAGGGGGATGACGATGACCTGTTTGGGCAGCGCCATGGCGCACACCAGCAGGCTGAACAGGACGGTCTGGCCCCAGAAGCGCTTCTTGGCCAGCGCGTAGCCGGCCAGGGCCGCGGTGATGCAGGTCAGGGCCATGGCGGCCACCGCGATGATGATGGTGTTGAGCAGCCACTGGATGGCGGGCTGTTTGAACAGACGCACATAGTTGTCCAGGGTGGGCTCCAGGGGGAACCACTGGGGCGTCCGGGCGTTGATGGTGATGGCGTCCTTCAGCGAGCCGGTCAGGATCCAGTACAGGGGGAAGATGAAGAATACTGCCAGCAGGGCCAGCACGATGACCACAAAGATCTTGTAGCCGCGGGACTGGCCGTCCAGGCTCGATTTTGTCTTGGACATCCTGATACCTCCCTTTTAACCGTTGTCCGACTGGGCGACCTTGAACTGGATCGCGGAGAAAATGGCGATGAAGATGGCCAGCACGACGCCCATGGCGTTGGCGTAGCCGAACCGCTGATAGTTGTACGCCATATCGAAGATGTAGTACATCAGGGTGCTGGTGGAGCCCAGAGGGCCGCCGCGGGTCAGCAGCTGGATCAGCGCGAAGCACTGGAAGCTGTTGATGGTGGTGATGACCAGCACATACAGGGTGGTGGGCATGATCTGCGCCCACTTGATCTTCCAGAAGATCTGCAGGCGGGTGGCGCCGTCGATGGCGGCGGCCTCCTCCAGGGACTTGTCCACGTTGCCCAGGGCCGCCACATACAGGACGATGGGCTGGCCGATGGAGGTGGTGAACAGGATCATGATAATGCACCAGATGGCGGTGCGGGTGTCGCCCAGCCAGTCAAAGCCGGTGGTGCCGAAGATCTGGTTCAGCAGGCCGTTGTAGGGGTTGAACATCCACTTCCACACCACGGTGACCGCCACCGAACCGGTGACCACCGGCAGGTAGAACACGCACCGGAAGAAGGAGCGCATCTTGCTGCGCATGGGGTAGATGGCCGAGCCCACCCACAGCGAAAAGGCGGTGACCACAGGCACCGACACCACCACGATGAGGATGGTGTTCCACAGCGAGCGGATGAAGGTGGGGTCCTTGACCATCTCGATGTAGTTGCTCAGGCCGGTAAAGGTCGCGGCCGAAGTGTCGATGCCCATGTCCAGGAAACTGTACACAAGGCACATGCCCATGGGCACCAGCACAAAGCCCACAAAGAACAGCAGGCTGGGCAGCATGAACAGGTAGGCGGAGATGGTCTCCCGCCGGGCCAGCACCCGGGAAGAGTGGGCCTTGTTGGCTTTTGGTGTTTGCGCCACGTTGATTCCCTCCTTGTAAGAGCGTATGGCTGAAGTGCGAGCGCGCGCCGGGCATAAAAGGGGCGCCTGCCCCGGCGGGGGCCGGCAGGCAGGCGCGCCGTTCTGCTCAGCTCAGGATCGGGCAGCCAGCAGACCCGTTACGGGTTGCTGGCCTCCACAAAGGCGTCGGCTGCCTCCTGGGCGGGGGTGTTGTTGACCATGATCTGCTGCAGCATGTTGAACCAGTTCTGGCGCTGCTCGGTCCAGTTGGGGGCCACGTTGTAGTAGTCGCCCAGATACGGCATCAGCGAGGCGAACTCGCCCATGTTCTCGGCCTGGTCGGTGCCCTCGTAGACGTCGCCCAGCGAGTCGCGGACGGGGAAGAAGCCGGTCAGGCGGACGCTCTCGGCGGCCTGGGACTCGTCGTCGCAGACGAACTTGATAAAGGTCTTGGCGGCCTCGATGCGGGCGTCGTCGCCGCTGTTGAAGATGCCGAAGCCCCAGATGCCGCCGCACAGCTCAGGCACGCCGTCGTCGGAGGGGAAAGCCATGGCGTAGGGGGTAAAGGTGACCTGGGAAGCGTACTGGGCCTTGTTGGAGGCGTTCCAGCAGAAGGTGACGGCGGCGGTGCCGTTGGCGAACTGCTGCAGCTCGTCCGAAGCCTGGAAGCCGGCGTTGGCGTTCAGGCTGCCGTTGTCCACCATGCTCTTGAGCAGCTCCAGGCCCTTGACGTTCTCGGGGCTGTTGACGGTGTACTCGGTGTGCTCGGGGTTGGTGTATGTACCGGAGTAGAGGTTGTTGACCAGCGCGCGGGTGCCCTGGTCGCCGCCCTGGCCGCCGCAGTACAGGATGCCGGGCACAGCGGTCAGGCCGGAGTCGCGGATGGTCTCCATGGCGGCCACAAAGTCGTCGGTGGTCCAGGTGCGGGTCTCCTCGTCCAGATACTGGAGGGCGCCGGCCTGCTCAAAGACTTCGTAGTTGATGGCCATGCAGTGGGTGGTCATGCACAGGGGGTATTCGTAGTAGGCGCCGTCCAGCTGGCAGGCGCTGACCACCGATTCGCTGACGGCGGCGATGTCGTCCTTGGTGTCGGCCCACAGGTCGCTCAGGTCCACCATCAGGTTGTTGGCGCCCCAGTTGGAGACCAGGCGCTCGGGGCCCTCCATGATCAGGTCGGGGGTCTCCTTGGCAGTGATGGCGGAGGTGACCAGGTTGTCGCCGTTCTGGTAGTCCAGCGTCTCGTAGGTGACGGTGATCTCGGGGTGGACGGCGTTGAACGCGGCGATGATGTCATCCAGCTTGGACTCGGTGCCGCCCCACGAACCGATGGGGTAGGTCCACAGGGAGATGGCAACGCCGCCCTCCGACGAGCCGCCCGCAGCAGCGGAAGTGGCGGTGGAAGCCGCGGTGCTGCTGGAGCTGGAACCGCCGCAGGCAGCCAGCGCGCCGGCTGCGCCCACTGCGCCCGCGACCTTCAGGAAGTCCCGGCGAGAGATAAATTTTTTCATAGTGTCCTCCTTTTGTCATGCCTTGTCAAAAACCGGATGGCACGTGCGGACCATCCGGTGCTCTTGCTTGCTATTTTACAAAGAAACACAAAAGAAGTCAATACTTTTTGGGCAAATTTTTGAAAAAATTTTTCAGACAAAGAATTCAGAACAAAAAAGTTTTCAAAACCGAGTTTACAGGTGCTTCAGCTCCAGCACTTCGGCCATCTCGCGGCGGGTGTCCTCCACCTTGTCCTCCTGGCGGCGGGATACTTCGGTGAACAGCGTGTCGATCAAAAACAGCTGGGCCATGCGGGCGGGCACCGAGCCCAGCTGCAGGGGGCCTTCGTTTGCGCCGCACTGCAGGATGACGTTGGCATAGGCCGCCGCCGGCGACTTGGGGAAGTGGGTGACCAAAATGGTGCGCACCTTGCGCCGCTGGGCCAGCTCGAGCAGCTCCACCGCCTCGCGGGTGGCGCCCGAGTAGGAGAAGAACAGGATGGCGTCCCGCGGGGTGAGGGCGGCGGTGTACATGATCTGGATGTGGGAGTCGCTGGGGGCGAAAAAGCTCATCCCGGCGGTGTAGAAGATGTGGGCAGCCTCCTCCGCCATGATCATGGAGCCGCCCTGCCCCATGCAGAACACCTTGTCCGCCTGGGTGAGGATGTCGGCCGCCCGGGCGATCTCGTCGGGGCGGATGAGGCTGAGGGTCTGGGAGATGGCGTCCACCTCCGCGCCGTACAGCTTGTGGCACATCTCCTGGATGTCGTCGTCGGGGGTGACTTCGCCGCTCAGGAAAGGGATGCCCCGGCGGCTGGCCACGTTTTTGGCCAATGCCAGCTTGAAGGCGTTGTAGCCCTTGTAATCCAGCTTGCGGCAAAAGCGGGTGATGGTGGCCTCGGCCACGCCGCAGGCTTCGGCCAAATCGGAGATGGACATGATCTGGGTGTCGCGCTGGTGGTCGGTGACGTAGTCGGCAACTTTCTTTTCGGCGGTGGTCAGCTGGTAATATTCCGCGCTGATCCGCTCAATGACCGTGCGCAGGTCGGTGGGCATAGTGGATACCTCCTGGAAATACAAAAAGATGGAACGGACAGGATGTCAAAATGGTTACAATCTTATAGTAACATTTTTGAAAATAATTTTCAATTCTTGCGGACATTTTTAGAGATTTTGCAAAATCCCTTTCCCGGGGTGACAACAGGGCCCGAATGTGTTATGATAACACAAAACGCCCCGCCCCCGCCGGGCGCGGCCCTGAAAGGAGCCCGCTTTCCATGTCAAGTGGCATTTTCAACCCGCAGAACCGGTTTTGGCGCACGCTGGACCATTTTGCCGACCTGTTGATCCTCAGCCTGCTGTGGCTGCTGTGCTCGCTGCCGCTGGTGACGGCGGGGGCCGCGGCTGCCGCCCTTTACGACGCGGTGGCCCGCTGCGTGCGCGGCGCCGAGCCCCTGCCGTGGAAGCGCTTTTGGCACACCTTCCGGCGGGAACTGCCCTGCGCCGCCATTGTGACGGTGGCCTGGGGCGCGCTGCTGGGGCTGCTGGTCTGGGCGCTGGAACTGATCTGGGCGGCCGCGGCCGCCGGCAGCGCCGCCGCGCCCCTGGTGCTGGTGTTCTGCCTGGTGCTGATGATTCTGCCGGTGGGGGCGGCCTGCTGGATGTTCCCGCTGCTGTCCCGGTTCACCTTCCGGCCGGTGGGCCTGATGATGACCGCCCTGCGGCTGGCGGTGGGCTGCCTGCCCCGCACGGTGGCCCTGGTGCTGATCGCGCTGGTGTCGGCGGCGCTGGTCTGGGTGCTGCTGTTCCCAGTGGTGATCCTGCCGGGGGCGGCGGCGTGGCTCTTTGCCGTCTTGATGGAACCGGTATTCCGCCGCTACCAGCCGGAAGGCACCGGCCCCGAAGAACCGGAAGATGAGGATGAATGAAACAAAAAGGGCCGTATCCGCTTTCGTTGTGGATACGGTCCTTTTGTTATGCCTCGCTTACAGAAAACGGCCGGTGATGCTCTCGGGGCAGGCTTTGATCTGCTCGGGGGTGCCGCAGGCCACGATGCGGCCGCCCTCCGCGCCGCCGCCCGGGCCCATGTCCAGAATGTAGTCGGCGTTGCGGATGACGTCCAGGTCGTGCTCGATCACCACCACGGTGGCCCCGTTGGCCGTCAGGGTCTGGAACACCCCCAGCAGGGTCTGCACGTCCAGAGGGTGCAGGCCGATGGTGGGCTCGTCGAATACAAAGATGGCGTCGTCCTGGGCGCGGCCCATCTCGCTGGCCAGCTTGAGGCGCTGGGCTTCCCCGCCCGAGAGGCTCGGGGTCTCCTCGCCGAGGGTCAGGTAGCCCAGGCCCAGCTCCTGCAGCACCTTCAGCCGGGGATAGACGGTTTTCATGTCCTTGCAGAAGTCCAGCGCCGTGTTGACGTCCATGTCCATCAGCTGGGGCAGGGAACACACCTGCCCTGCCTTGTTGCGGTGCCGCACCTGGTAGGCCGCCCGGGCGTAGCGGCTGCCCCGGCAGTCGGGGCAGGGGATCTCCACGTCGGGCAGGAACTGGACGTCCAAGCTGATGGAACCGGTGCCGTCGCAGACAGGGCAGCGCAGGCTGCCGGTGTTGTAGGAGAAATCCCCGGCCTTGTAGCCCAGCTGTTTGGCGTCGGGGGTGCGGGCGTAGAGCTTGCGCAGCTCGTCGTGGACGTTGGCGTAGGTGGCGACGGTGGACCGGACGTTGATCCCGATGGGGGAGGCGTCGATCAGCTTGATCTGGGCGATGCCGGGGGCCTCCAAAGAGCGGACGTGGTCCGGCAGGGGCCTGCCGGCGGCCATCGCCTGCACCGCGGGGACCAGGCTTTCCAGCACCATGGTGGTCTTGCCCGAGCCCGACACCCCCGTCACCACCGTCAGCCGCCCCTTGGGCAAGCGCGCTTCCAGCGGGTGGACGGTGTGGATGGGCCCGGTGGAAAGGGCGATGGCGCCTTTTGCAAACAGGGCGTCCGGGGAAACAGCCGTCCGCCGCACGTCCGCCTGCCCGGCCAGGAAAGGTCCGATCTGGGACCGGGGGTTTTGCTGGATGTCGGCCACCGTCCCCTCGGCGATGACCTGCCCGCCGCCTGCGCCGGCCTCGGGGCCCATCTCCACCAGCCAGTCGGCCTGCCGTAAAATTTGGGTGTCGTGGTCCACCAGCAGCACCGAGTTGCCGTCCGCCACAAGGTCCTGCATGACGCCGGTCAGCCCCACGATGTTGGCCGGGTGCAGCCCGATGGAAGGCTCGTCCAGCACATAGAGGACGCCGGTGGTCCGGTTGCGGACGGCGCGGGCCAGCTGCATCCGCTGGCGCTCCCCGGTGGAAAGGGTGGAGGCCGCCCGGTCCAGCGAGAGGTAGGACAGGCCCAGGTCCATCAGGCGGCGTGCCGGCGTGCGGAAGGACGCGCAGATGCTTTCCGCCATGGGGCGCATCTCGGCGGGCAGGGAGGCGGGCACGCCGTCCACCCATGCCAGCAGGTCTTTCAGGGTCATCTGGCAGGCCTCGTCCAGCCCGATGCCCCGCAGCCGGGGCGCGCGGGCCGCCGCCGAGAGCCGGGTGCCGCCGCAGTCGGGGCACAGGTCCTCTTTGAGGAACTTTTCCACCCGCTTCATCCCTTTTTCGTCCTTGACCTTGTGCAGGGCGTTCAGGACGGTGTTGACGGCGCTGTAGTAGGTGAAGTCCAGTTCCCCGGCGCTGAGGGCGTCGCCGTTTTTGGGCCGGTAGAAGATGTGCTTTTTGACCATCGGCCCGTCGTAGACGATCTGCTTTTCCGCGTCGGTCAGGTCCTTGAAGGGCACGTCGGTCCGCACCCCCATGGCCCGGCAGACGTCGGTCATCAGGGACCACATCAGGCTGTTCCAGGGGGCCACCGCGCCCTGGTCGATGGTCAAAGTCTCGTCGGGCACGAGGGTGGAGCGGTCCACCGTGCGCACCGTGCCGGTGCCGCCGCAGGCCGGGCAGGCCCCCTGGCTGTTGAAGGCCAGTTCCTCAGCCGAGGGCGCAAAGAAGTGGACCCCGCATTCGGGGCAGACAAGTTCCTGCCCGGCGGCCACCGCGATGGTGGGGGGCAGATAGTGCCCGTTGGGGCACCGGTGGCTGGCCAGGCGGGAAAACATCAGCCGCAGGCTGTTCAAAAGCTCGGTGCCGGTGCCGAAGGTGGAGCGGATGCCGCCCGCTCCCGGCCGCTGGTGCAGGGCCAGCGCCGCCGGGACGTAGAGCACCTCGTCCACGTCGGCCCGGGCGGCCTGGGTCATCCGCCGCCGTGTATAAGTGGACAAAGCGTCCAGGTACCGCCGCGACCCCTCGGCGTACAGCACCCCAAGCGCCAGGCTGGACTTGCCCGAGCCCGACACCCCCGCGATGCCCACGATCCGGTTCAGCGGGATATCCACGTTCACGTTTTTCAGGTTGTGCACCCGCGCGCCCCGGACCAAAATTTTGCCGGGCGCGGCGTTGTCTGTGCTCATATGCGGCTGCCTCCATTTCGCTGTATCGTTCGCTGCCATTGTACCACGCTGCGCGGAGGGTGGCAAGAGAGACGGCGGCCGGCCAGCGAAACCAAAGCCCCCGGACAGCATGGCGGAGCCGGGGGCGAAATAGAAAACCGTATGCACCGCCCGCCCCAATTTGGCCGGTGCATACGGCTTCTCTTATGATGAAATGTGGATGGCGAATATCAGCTCAGGTCCTCGCCGTTGGAGGCGATGACCTTCTGGTACCAGTAGAAGCTGTCCTTGCGCTCGCGGGACAAATCGCCGGTGCCGTCGTCAAACTTGTTGACGTAGATGAAGCCGTAGCGCTTGGCCATCTCGCCGGTGGAGGCGGATACCAGGTCGATGCAGCCCCAGGGGGTGTAGCCCATCAGATCGACGCCGTCCTTGACGGCCTCGGCCATCTGCTCGATGTGGCTGCGCAGGTAGTCGATGCGGTAGCTGTCGTGGATCTTGCCGTCGGGGCCCTTCTCGTCGTAGGCGCCCAGGCCGTTCTCCACCACCATCAGCGGCTTGTGGTAGCGGGCGTAGATCTGGTTCAGGCTCCAGCGCAGGCCCACCGGGTCGATCTGCCAGCCCCAGTCGCTGGCTTTCAGGTAGGGGTTCTTGGTGCCGCCCAGCAGGTTGCCGCCGATGGTCTCGGCGTCGGCGTGGGTGGTGACGCAGGTGGACATATAGTAGCTGAAGGTGTAGAAGTCCACCGTGCCCTTCTTGAGCAGCTCCTCGTCGCCCGGCTCCATGTGGATCTGGATGCCATGCTCAGCCCAGAACCGCTTGGCGAAGTAGGGGTACTCGCCCAGGCACTGGACGTCCGAGCAGTACCAGTTCATGTTGTCCATCTGCTGCTGGGCTGCCATCACATCGTTGGGGTCGCAGGTCAGGGGATAGGCGGCGCTGTAGCAGATCATGTTGCCCATCTTGAACTGGGGGTAGTGCTCGTGGGCGTAGATGACCGCCTTGGCGCTGGCCACGAACTGGTGGTGCAGGGCCTGGTAGCGGGTCTGGATGTCGTCGGGGATCTCAAAGCCCACGCCGGTGTAGCCCTGGCAGGTGCCCAGGGACAGCAGCGCGCCAAAGCGCATGGTGCCGGCGTTGATCTCGTTGAAGGTCAGCCAGTATTTCACCTTGTCCTTGTACCGCTCGAAGATGGTCTTGCAGTAGTTCATGTACAGGTCCACCAGGCGGCGGCCGGCCCAGCCGTTGTACTTTTTCACCAGCGCATAGGGCAGCTCGTAGTGGCTGATGGTGACCAGCGGCTCGATGCCATACTTTTTGCAGCAGTCAAAGACGCGGTCGTAGAAGGCCAGACCCTTTTCGTTGGGCTCGGCCTCCTCGCCGGTGGGGAAGATGCGGGTCCAGTTGATGGAGGTGCGGAAGGTCTTGAACCCCATCTCGGCAAACAGGGCGATGTCCTCCTCGTAGTGGTGGTAGAAGTCGATGGCCTCGTGGCTGGGGTAGAGGGTGCCCTCCTCAAAGGTCTCGGTGATGCGCTTGGGGCTGGTGTGGCTGCCGTTGGTGCAGTGGTCGGGCACGCTGTCGCCCTTGCCGTCCACGTCCCAGGCGCCCTCGAACTGGTTGGCGGCACAGGCGCCGCCCCACAGGAAATCGTCGCGGAAAACGCTCATACGGTTACAAGCTCCTTTTTGCTGTTGTTATGGCGGCAGATCAGCCCTTCTTCTTGACGGGCTCGTCGCTGTAGGTGATGAAGGTCAGGACAAAGGCTGCCGCGACCGACACCAGAGACAGGATGATGGAAGTGATCATGCCCGAGATATCGTTGGTGAAGGTGTTGATGTAGGCGGTGTAGCCAAAGACGCCCATGCCGGCAGAGGTGTAGGAGGTGACGCCGAAGGCCATCAGCAGGCCGCCCACCACAGCGGCCACCACGCAGGTGATGATGAAGGGGGTCTTTTTGGGCAGGGTGATGCCGTAGATGGCGGGCTCGGTGACGCCGGCAATGGCCGAGATGAAGGCGGGAGCGCACAGGCTCTTGGTCTTTTTGTTCTTGGTCTTGATCCAGATAGCGGCCACAGCGCCGACCTGGGCAAAGGTGGTGCCGAACATACCGACCATGGCGGTGTCGAAGCCCTGGGTGGCCAGGTTATTCAGCATCATAGGCACGATCGCCCAGTGCAGGCCGAACATGACCAGCACCTGCCACAGGCCGCCGACCACAGCGCCCAGCAGGATGCCGTTGACGTTGGCCAGCCAGTTGAAGAAGACGCCCAGCAGGTCGCCTGCGCCGGCCGCGATGGGGCCGATGACCCACAGGGTCAGGCAGAAGGTGACGGTGCAGGTGATGAGGGGAAGGGCAAACAGCTTGATGGTGTCGGGGATGAACTTTTTGTACATCTTCTCGAACCAGGCTGCGAAGGCCACGGCGCAGATAATGGGGATGACGCTGGAAGTGTAGTCGCCCGAAGAAGGCATGGTGACGGGGATCATGAACAGGCTGTCGTGCACGTTGGCCGAGCTGCCCAGCATGTAGGGGTAGATCATGGCCGCGCCGATGATCATGCCTTCAAATTCGGGCAGGCCGAACTTTTTGGAGGCGGTGTAGGCCAGCAGGATGGGCATAAAGTAGAAGAAGCAGTCGCCCAGGGAGTACAGGATATTGTAGGTGGGGCCTGCGCCGTCCAGAACGCCCACCGCCACGAACAGGGCCAGCAGGCCCTTGATCATGCCGCAGGCGGCCAGGCAGCCCAGCGCCGGGGTAAAGACGCTGGTGATGATGCTGATAAAGGCGTTGAAGGGGTTCATCTTCTCCTGGGGCGCGTCGCCGCCGCCCTCGATGGCGGTGCCGTCCTCGTTCACGGCGCCGCCCGGGGTGATGTGGCCCACGGCGCACACCGCGTCATAGACCTGGGGCACATGGTTGCCGATGACCACCATGTACTGCCCGCCCGACTGGATGACGGTGACGATGCCGTCGGTGTCCTTGAGGATGTCGGTCTGGGCTTTGCTCTCGTCCTTCAGCTTGAAGCGGAGGCGGGTGACGCAGTGGGTCAGGGAAAGGATGTTGGACTTGCCGCCGACGTTCTGGATGATGATCCGCGCAAGACCGTCGTATTTGCTTGCCATAAGCGTGTTCTCCTTTATTGCTTTTTCGTAGGTTTTGGCCTCCAGCTCCACCCGGACCCTGCCGCCGCGCAGGCTGCACGATGCCACGGTGGGCAGGGCGGCCAGGGCCGCTGTGTCCGCAAGGCTCTGGTCCTTGATGGAAAACAGGAGGCAGCTGCTCTGCCGGGATTCTTTGACCACGTTGGCTTTGCCCCCCAGCAGGGGGTAAAACTGCTGCATCAGCCCGTCCGGATCAGGCGTTTGCGCCATGGTGCATTCCTCCCTTGCAAAACAGCTTTTATATCCGACGCCCCGTGCGCACAGGGCGTACTGATACCATAAGAACGGATACCGGGCCGGTGGGAAGGTCAGTCTTCCTCGTCCTGGCCCTGGGCCGACACGCGGACCCGGTGGATGTGCATGACCAGGTACAGCTGTTCCTCGCTGGTGCAGTGCCAGCCGCGGTTCGCGGCCAGCCACTCGGTGATGCGGCGGGTGCAGTCGTAGTCCTGGGGGTACTCGATCTTGACCGAGCGGAACAGTTCCTGGGTGGCGGGGTCCTCCGGCATGGGGCTGTCCGCGCTCATTCGCTGGACCAGATACCGCATATGCATGGCCAGCCGGGAATAGTTGAAGCTGTCCCGGTCGATCTGGATGTGGAAGTAGTCCTCCACCATGGCGGAAAGCTGGGCGATCAGCTGGACGTTGGCCATGGTGTCGTGCATATTTTCCGAGCGGCCCTCGGCGTTGATGAGGTGCAACGCCACGCTGACCGTCTCGCTCTCGGGCAGGCGGACGTCCAGCTGTTCGCACAGCGCCCGCATCCCGCAGGCCGCGATCTGGTATTCTTTGGGGTAAAGGTGTTTGACGTCGTAGGAAAGCGGGGTCTGCAATGCGACACCCTGCCGGACGCGCTGGATGGCGAAATTCAGGTGGTCCGCCAGGATGAAGGGGAGGTTGGGGTTCAGCTCGCAGTCCAGCTCGTCCTGGGCTTCCTCCACAATGTCGCCGGCCGCCAGCATCAGCGCCTCGGGCAGGTCGGGCAAGAGGTCTACATACCGCTTGCTGACGTTGTAGAAGGTGCGCTGGATGCGGCTCAGATCGTCCAGTTCATAGGGCATGGCAGGGAAGCCGATCCCTTTGCCGAACACCACCAGCTCGTTGCCTTTGCTGTCCTGCGCCAGCGCTACGTTATTGTTGATTTTCTTGACGATCTGCATGGCGCTCTCCGTTCTACCATTCCCCGCGCACAGGGCCTTCTCCCACCTGTGCCGCATTCCCAAACAATGTGCGATTCGTATCCAGAAGCGCCCGTCCGCCGCGGCCCAGCAGCCGCCTTTTTGGACGGAACGCAATAAAAAAACTCCCGCAGAAGCTGTTGACCTTGGAGCCCCATACCGAAAGACCCTCCGGCCTGCCGGGGGTGCTCTTATTGTACAGGGCCACAAGTAATGCCTCGCTGGGAGTAACAATCTTGCCGTAATTATATTAACAAAATGTTCATGTTTTGTCTATGATGAATTTGTACAAACATTGCACCGATTTTTGGACATTCCAACGAACGCCCCGTCCGCTGCGCCCGGCGGCGGCCGCGGCGCGCGAAAAACAGCTTTTCGTGCATGGGGCCTTGTTTTGCGGCGGCGTTGGATACAACAAAAACTGTTGCGCCTTGGAAACATTTGTGCTATACTGTGATGGGAATGAAGTTCTCCCCTGGCATAAGCCTTAACCGCTTTTTTAAGCTGATGACTTCTGCAAGCTGCCCCTTGTGCTTGTAAAGTTTTCAGCTTTTTCTTTTCAGGCCTCGGGGGCGCTTCATGTGTAAACAATAAGGAGGACGTTTCGTATGATCTATTCTGCCGAAGTAGAGCACATGTGTCCTGTCACCAAGGGCGCATACCACGGCCCCGCCCCCATCCCTGAGGAGGGCAAATGGGTCCAGGCCAAGGAGATCAAGGATATTTCCGGTCTCACCCACGGTGTGGGCTGGTGCGCACCTGAGCAGGGCGCCTGCAAGCTCACCCTGAACATCAAGGACGGCGTCATCGAGGAGGCCCTGGTCGAGACCCTGGGCTGCTCTGGCATGACCCACTCCGCCGCCATGGCTTCCGAGATCCTGCCCGGCAAGACCATCCTGGAGGCCCTGAACACCGACCTGGTCTGCGACGCCATCAACGTGGCCATGCGCGAGCTGTTCCTGCAGATCGTCTACGGCCGCAGCCAGACCGCTTTCTCTGAGGGCGGCCTGCCCATCGGCGCCAGCCTGGAAGACCTGGGCAAGGGCATGCGCAGCCAGGTGGGCACCATGTTCGGCACCAAGGCCAAGGGCGCCCGCTACCTGGAGATGGCCGAGGGCTATGTCACCAAGCTGGCCCTGAACGACAACAACGAGATCATCGGCTATCAGTTCCTGAATCTGGGCAAGGTCACCGACGCGCTGAAGAAGGGCGTCCCCGCTGCCGAGGCCGTCGAGAAGGCCATGGGCACCTACGGCCAGTACGCGGATGCCGCCAAGTACATTGACCCCAGAGAGGAATAATAGGGAGGGACGAGAAAAATGGCACTGTTTGAAAGTTATGAGCGCCGGATTGACCGCATCAATTCCGTCCTGCACGAGTACGGCATCGAGTCCATCGAGGACGCCAAGGCGATTTGTGATGCGGCCGGCATCGACCCCTACAAGACTGTGAAGGAGATCCAGCCCATCGCCTTTGAGAACGCCGGCTGGGCTTACGTCGTGGGCGCAGCCATCGCCATCAAGAAGGGCTGCACCACCGCTCCCGAGGCTGCCGAGGCCATCGGCATCGGCCTGCAGTCCTTCTGCATCCCCGGTTCCGTCGCCGACGACCGCAAGGTCGGCCTGGGCCACGGCAACCTGGCCGCCATGCTGCTGCGCGACGAGACCGAGTGCTTCGCCTTCCTGGCCGGCCACGAGTCCTTCGCAGCCGCTGAGGGCGCCATCGGCATCGTCAAGAACGCCAACAAGGCCCGCACCAAGCCCCTGCGCGTCATCCTGAACGGCCTGGGCAAGGACGCCGCTCAGATCATCTCCCGCATCAACGGCTTCACCTACGTCCAGACCAAGTTCGACTACGCCACCGGCGAGCTGCACATCGTCCGCGAGATCCCCTACTCCAAGGGTGAGCGCGCCGCTGTCCGCTGCTACGGCGCCGACGACGTCCGCGAGGGCGTGGCCATCATGCACCACGAGAAGGTGGACGTCTCCATCACCGGCAACTCCACCAACCCCACCCGCTTCCAGCATCCTGTCGCCGGCACCTACAAGAAGGAGTGTGTCGAGCAGGGCAAGAAGTACTTCTCGGTGGCTTCGGGCGGCGGCACCGGCCGCACCCTGCACCCCGACAACATGGCTGCCGGCCCTGCTTCCTACGGCATGACCGACACCATGGGCCGTATGCACTCGGACGCCCAGTTCGCCGGCTCCAGCTCGGTGCCTGCGCACGTCGAGATGATGGGCTTCCTGGGCATGGGCAACAACCCCATGGTCGGCGCTACCGTTGCGGTGGCCGTCTCGGTGGAAGAGGCCATGAAGAAGAACGCCTGAGTTTTCCGGCGGTTTTCTGACCCATAAGACATAAAAACGCTCCCCTGCGGTTGGCTTTGCGGCCCGCCGCGGGGGAGCTTTTTTGCGTATCCGGTTTTTACAGTTCCAGCGCCAGCTGCGTCATGGCGTCGAATTCCCGCTCCATCCCCTGCACCAGGGTGAACTGGGTGCGGGCGCGGTCCAGGTTCTGGTCCGGGCGGCTGATCTTGAAGTAGTGGTCGCCCTCCAGATAGTCTGTCAAAAAGCGGATGCCGCACTCGAGGGTCATCAGCTTGGCGCCCCAGGGCAGGCTCCGGCGTTCGGCCTCGGTCATGGCGCTGCCGGCCGCCGCCAGATACCCCTCGGCGAACACCTTGTACAGGTGCAGGCTGAAGTGGACTTTGCTCTGGTCGGGCTCGTCCTCGGCGCAGTCGTTGGCCCCGAAGCGGATCGAATCACCAAAGTCGTAGGCGGACAGGCCCGGCATGACGGTGTCCAGGTCGATGACGCAGATGCCCTTGCCGGTCTCCTGGTCGATCAGGACGTTGTTCAGCTTGGTGTCGTTGTGGGTCACACGCAGGGGCAGCACGCCGGCGGCCAGCTGGTCCACCAGGACGCGGCAGTCGGCCTCCCGCGCGCGGATGAAGGCGATCTCGGGCCCAACGTCCTTGGCGCGGCCCATGACGTCGGCGGCCAGGGCCTTTTCAAAGTTGGCGTAGCGGTTGGGAGTGTCGTGGAAACGGGCGATGGTCTCGTGCAGAGTGGCGGCGGGGTAGCCGGCCAGCTGGTTCTGGAAATTGCCGAAGGTCTCGGCCGCGGTGTAAAAGTCCCGCTCGTTTTCCACCTTTTGCAGGCAGACCGTGCCCTCCACAAAGATGTAGGCCCGCCAGGCGCCGCCCTCGGTGTCGGTGTAGTAGGGCTTGCCGTCCAGGGTGGGGATGACGTTCAGGGTCTCCCGGTCGGGGTCGCCGCCCCGCTCGATGATCTGGCGGCGCAGGTAGGCGGTCACGCCGGTCACGTTCTCCATCAGCCCGGCAGGGTCGGTAAAGGTGTCGGTGTTGATCCGCTGCAGGATCCAGCGCTTGCTGCGGTCGGCAGCCCACACCGCAAAGGTGTCGTTGATGTGGCCTGCGCCGAAGCGCTCCGCCTCGCCAACGGGCCGGTCAAAGGCAAAGGCCGCGGCGGCCTGGCGGAGCAGTTCCTGGGTGACTGGTTTCATGATGCGATTCCTCCATAGTTTCAGACGGGTGGATGGTTCAGCGCCGCTTGGGCGGAGCAGGGCGCTTGCCCTCCCGCACCTGGCGGCGGTATTCGTTGGGGCTGATGCCCTCCGCTTTGCGGAAGCACTGGGAAAAATAACTCGGGGACGAGAAGCCCAGCAGCTCGCTGACCTGGGCCAGGGTGTGGCTGGTGTTGCCCAGCAGGTACTTGCTCTCCTCGATGCGGCGGCGGCTCAGGTAGGTGATGGGGGAGATGCCGTACTCCTTTTGGAAAGCGTGGGACAGGTAGTATTTGTTCAGGTGGGCCATGCCGGCCAGCTTGTCCAGGGTGATGCTCTCGCGGTAATTGGTGTCGATGTAGCGCTTGATCTCGGCGCACTCGCGGTTCTCGGCCCGGACGGTGGTGCGCTGCAGCTGTACCGACAGGGTGCTGGAGCGCACCAGCCAGATCAGCAGCACTTCCAGCAGGTCCTGGCAAACCGTCTCGTAACCGTCCAGGCTGTGGTCGGCCTCGGCCAGCAGCATATGCAGCAGGGCGCCCAGGCGCTCCCGCTGCTCGCGGCAGTTGAGGATGGCGTAGGGCTCGTCGCTGCTGCCGAACAGCACCTCGATGCCCGAAATGCCCAGCACCACATATTCCAGCGGGGCGGCGTTGAGGCTGAGCTCGGTGTGCTCCACCTGTGGGTTGACGATGACCAGGTCGTCGGGCTGGACGGGGTAAAGCTGCCCCTGGATGAAAAACTGCCCCTCCCCGCTGAGGCAGTAGAACAGCTCGGTGCAGGCGTGGGTGTGGGCGGTGCTGTTCCAGTCGCCGCCAAAGCGGCTTTTGCTGATATATAAAAGCCGGAAGCTCTCCCGCGGGGCGGGGGCGTGGCTGATAGCGAAGCGGGCGGTGCTCACAAAAAGAGTCTCCTTTCAAGAATCAACAGTGTGCGCAAAATTTCTAAAATAAAAAGCAAAATAGGAAGGGCGGCTGGAACGGCCGCGGCAAAATCTGGTTTTATTATAGAGAATCCGGCGGCATTTTGCAAGGGCGATTTTCAGGCAGTTTCCTCAGGAGTATCTTTGAAAATTGTTACTTTTCTGTAAGAATTTGCAATTGTGCGCAAATTGTACAAACAGGCAGCGGATTGACACGGCACTTTGACGGTGGAAAATAGAGGCAAAGCAAGATGTATAAAAAACGAGGCAAGAAAGCGCTTGTGGCGGGCGGCAAAATCCACTATATTGGGTGCAGAGAAGGGTGCGGCGCCTGTGCGGCCGCACCGCCCCGAAAGGGCGCATCTCCCAAAGTCTCTGAACGCTGTCCTGTCCGCTGAAAGACGCCGTCTTTGCAGCGCCGCACCCCGCTCAGGGGGCGGCGGCCCCACACACGCCTGCATCTGCGGCCCCATTCAGCGGGCGGTCCGGCGTTTCCGGCATATACCGCGCGGTGCGCCTGCGGACAAGAATCTATACTGTTGGAGGACAGAACTATGAAACGCATTTCTCGTCGCAACTTTATCAAGATCGTCGGTGCGGGCGCAGCGGCTGTGGGCCTGGCGGCCTGCGGCGGCAGCTCTTCCAGCTCCACCGCCGCCTCCACTGGCGCCGGCGGCGCGTCCTCGGCTGCTTCCTCTGCGGCCCCCGCCGAGACCATCAAGGTGGCCGCCATCGAGACCGCTTACGGCTCCGAGATGTGGCAGCAGGTGGCCGACGCCTTCACCGAGCAGACCGGCATCGCCGTTGAGCTGACCACCGACAAGAACCTGGAGGACGTCATCGGCCCCTCGATGCAGGGCGGCGACTACCCCGACGTCATCCACCTGGCCACCGGCCGCGAGGCTGCCCTGACCGAGCAGTTCATCAAGGGCAACCTGATCGCCGACATCACCGACGTGCTGAGCATGACCGTGCCCGGCGAGGACGCCGTGGTGGGCGACAAGATCGCCGGCGGCTTCACCGACACTTCCCTGACCAACCCCTACGGCGACGGCAAGACCTACCTTGCCCCCATGTTCTACAGCCCCTGCGGCCTGTTCTACAACGCCGGCTTCCTGGCGGAGAACGGCTGGGAAGTGCCCCAGACCTGGGACGAGATGTGGGAGCTGGGCGACGCGGCCGCGGCAGCCGGCACCTACCTGTTTACTTACCCCACCACCGGCTACTTTGACGCTTTCTTCTACGCGCTGATGTATGTGTGCGGCGGCCCCGAGTTCTTCGACAAGGCCACCCACTATGAGGAAGGCATCTGGGACACCCCCGAGGCCCAGAACTGCTTCGACATCGTGGCCAAGCTGGCTACCTACACCAACCCCATCACCCCGGCCCAGGCCAACGACCAGGACTTCACCCAGAACCAGCAGCTGGTGCTGGACAACAAGGCCCTGTTCATGCCCAACGGCACCTGGATCGTGGGCGAGATGGCCGAAGCGCCCCGCGCCGATGGCTTTGAGTGGGGCATGACCGCCCTGCCCGCCCTGGAGGAGGGCGGCGACCGCTACAGCTACACCTGGTTCGAGCAGGCATGGATCCCCTCCGGCGCCGAGCACATCGACGCCGGCAAGCAGTTCATCGCCTTCCTGTACAGCGACGTGGCCTGCGAGATCTTCGCCGCCGCCGGCGCCATCCAGCCCGTGCTGGGCATCGCCGACAGCCTGGAAGGGGACAACAAGCTGTTCTACTCCATCTACGACAACGGCGCCAAGGCCGCCATGGGCAACTTCGCAGCCTTCACCGCCATCCCCGGCGTCGAGGTCCGCGCCGCCTTCTTCGATCCGGTCAACTCCCTGGTCTCGGGCAGCATCACCGAGCAGGAATGGATCGACGGCGTCAAGGCCGCCAGCGACCAGATGCGCGCCAACCTCATCGAGTGATCTTTTTATCCAAACCCTGCCCAGCGGGGGCGGTCAAAGCCGCCTCCGCTTTTTTGATTGAAAGGAGCGGTTCTCCCTATGAAGAAAAATAAGGGCCGCAGCCGGTTTCTGGTGCTGTGCGTCGCGCCTGCGACCATCCTGTTCTTTATCTTTATGATCCTGCCCACCCTGAACGTGTTCCGTATGTCCCTGTACGAGCGGGGTGCCTACACCCCGCAGGAGACCTTCGTGGGCCTGAAAAACTTCCAGCAGCTGATGCGGGACACCCAGTTCATCCGCTCGATGCAGAACATGATTTTGCTGGTGGTGGTTGTCACCATCATCACCTTCGCCTTTGCGCTGGTCTTTGCCGCCATCCTCACGCGGGAAAAGATCAAGGGGCAGAATTTCTTCCGGGTGGTGTTCTACATCCCCAACATCCTGTCGGTGGTCGTCATCTCGGGCATCTTCTCGGCCATTTACAAGCCCGAGAACGGTATGCTGAACAGCATCATCGGCCTGTTCCGCGATATGACCAACCCCATCCTCTGGAAGGGTGAAAAACTGGTCATCCCCTCCATCATCATCGCCATGGTCTGGCAGGCGGTGGGCTACTACATGGTCATGTACATGGCCTCCATGTCCTCGGTGCCGGCCAGCCTGTACGAGAGCGCCAACCTGGACGGCGCGAGCCGCCTGACCCAGTTCTTCCGGATCACCATCCCCCTGATCTGGACCAACATCCGCACCACCCTGACCTTTTTCATCATTTCCACCATCAACATGGCCTTCCTGTTCGTGACGGCCATGACCAGCGGCGGCCCCAACCATGCGTCGGAGGTGGCCCTGAGCTACATGTACAGCCAGAAGAACGCCGGCCTGTACGGCTACAGCATGGCCATCGGCGTGGTGATCTTCCTGTTCTCGTTCGCGCTGTCCGCCTGCGTCAACAAAGCCACCAGCCGCGAACCGCTGGAATTCTAAAGGAGGGAACGCTGTATGCAGAAAACACAGGAACAAACGTCCTCCCGCTCGGCGGAAAAGCTGTATAAGTTTTTCATTTATCTGGTGCTGATCCTGCTGGCCGTCACCATCATCGTGCCGGTGGCATGGGTGTTCATGGCGTCCGTCAAGCAGAACTCCGAGTTTTACGGCAACCCCTGGGCCCTGCCTGCCGGCTTTTACTGGCAGAACTTTGTGGACGCCTGGAACGGCGCCAAGATGGGCCAGTATATGCTCAACTCGGTGCTGGTCACGGCTCTGGCCCTGGTGCTGCTGCTGGTGATCGCCCTGCCGGCGGCCTACTGCCTGTCCCGCTTCAAGTTCCGGGGCAGCAAGCTGCTGAACACCCTGTTCATGGCGGGCCTGTTCATCAACGTCAACTACATCGTGGTGCCCATCTTCCTGATGCTGCGCGACGGCGACACCTGGCTGAAAAACCTGACCGGCAGCACCTTCCTGCTGAACAACCTGGTGGTGCTGGCGGTGGTCTACGCCGCGACGGCCCTGCCCTTCACCATCTACCTGCTGTCGGGCTATTTCGCCACCCTGCCCCACGACTTTGAGGAGGCGGCCTACATCGACGGGGCCAGCTATTTCTCGGCCATGGTGCGGATCATCTTCCCCATGGCAAAGCCCTCCATCATCACCATCATCCTGTTCAACTTCCTCTCGTTCTGGAACGAGTACATCATCTCGATGACCCTCATGAGCTCGACCAGCGCGCCCCGCACCCTGCCGGTGGGCCTGCTCAACCTGATGCAGGCCCAGCAGAGCGCGGCCCAGTACGGCACCATGTACGCCGGCCTGGTGCTGGTCATGCTGCCCACCCTGATCCTCTACATCTGCGTGCAGAAGCAGCTGACCCAGGGCATGACCGTGGGCGGCCTCAAGGGCTAAAGGAGGCAACACTATGGAATTCTGGAAAAATCACCCGGCCCTGCGCATCGTCCTGATGGCCGTGCTGTTCGTCGCAGCCATGGCGCTGGTGATCGCCGGCTGGAAAATGACCGGCGAGCTGGCGGGCCTTGGCATCATGGTGGTGGGGGTGTTCCTCCTGCTGGTGGTGCTGGCGATCTACAACGAGCCATATCGAGATAAATAATTGCGAGGAGTAAACCTATGAAGGACAAAAAAGGCCGCGTAACCATCCCCACCGATCTGGACGTCGTGCCCGAAACTTTGCAGATCCTGGAAAAATGGGGCGCCGACGCCATCCGCGACTGTGACGGCACCGAGTTCCCCGCCCAGCTGCAGGGCACCGGGGCCAAGATCTATTCCACTTACTACACCACCCGCAAGGACAACGCCTGGGCCAAAGCCAACCCCGACGAGATCCAGCAGTGCTACATCATGACCGGCTTTTACACCGCCCACGGGGACACCGTCACCATCCCCCTGATGCAGGGCATCAGCCCCGAGCTGATGGAGGTGAACACCCGCGACGACATCACCCGCTGGTGGGAAGTCATGGACCGCACCACCGGCCAGCCGGTGCCGCCCGCCCGGTGGAGCTATGCCGGCGGCAGCGTTACGGTGCAGGCCGAGCCTTTCCACGAGTACACCGTCAGCTTTCTGGCCTACCTGATCTGGGACCCCGTCCATATGTACAACGCCACCACCAACGGGTGGACCAACTTTGAGCACCAGATCACGTTCGACGTCCGCCAGCCCAAGACCCACAAGTACACCATGGAACGGCTGCGCAAGTTCATCGCCGACCATCCCTATGTGAACGTTATCCGCTACACCACCTTTTTCCACCAGTTCACCCTGATCTTTGACGAGCTGCGGCGAGAAAAGTATGTGGACTGGTACGGCTATTCCGCCTCGGTCAGCCCCTATATCCTCGAGCAGTTCGAGCGGGAAGTGGGCTATCCCTTCCGCCCCGAGTACATCATCGACCAGGGCTACTATAACAACCAGTACCGCGTGCCCAGCAAAGAGTACCGGGACTTCCAGGCCTTCCAGCGCCGGGAAGTGGCCAAGCTGGCCAAAGAGATGGTGGACATCACCCACGAATGCGGCTGCGAGGCCATGATGTTCCTGGGCGACCACTGGATCGGCACCGAGCCCTTTATGCCCGAGTTCAAGACCATCGGGCTGGACGCGGTGGTGGGCAGCGTGGGCAACGGCAGCACCCTGCGGCTGATCTCGGACATCGAGGGCGTCAAGTACACCGAAGGGCGCTTTTTGCCCTATTTCTTCCCCGACACCTTCCACGAGGGGGGCGACCCCGTCCGCGAGGCTAAGGAGAACTGGGTCACCGCCCGGCGGGCCATCCTGCGCAAGCCCATCGACCGCATCGGCTACGGCGGCTACCTCAAGCTGGCCTGCGATTTCCCCGAGTTTTTGACCTACGTGGAGAGCGTGTGCAACGAGTTCCGCGAGCTGTACGACAACATCAAGGGCACCACCCCCTACTGCGTCAAGCGGGTGGGCGTGCTGAACTGCTGGGGCAAGGTCCGCTCCTGGGGCTGCCACATGGTGCACCACGCCCTCTACCAGAAGCAGAACTACAGCTACGCCGGCGTCATCGAGGCGCTGAGCGGCGCCCCCTTCGACGTCCGCTTCATCAGCTTTGAGGACGTCAAGAACGACCCCCATGTCCTGGATGGCATCGACGTGCTCATCAATGTGGGCGACGCCGACACCGCCCACACCGGCGGCATCTGGTGGGAGGACCCGGAGGTCTCCTCCGTCATCCGGCGCTTCGTCTGGAACGGCGGCGGCCTGATCGGCGTGGGCGAGCCCGGCGGCCACCAGTACCAGGGCCGCTTCCTCCAGCTGGCCGGCGTGCTGGGCGTGGAAAAAGAGACCGGCTTCACCCTCAATTACGACAAGTACAACTGGGACGAGCACCGCGACCACTTCATCCTGGCCGACTGCCCCGACCACGACATGGATTTCGGCGAGGGCAAAAAGAGCATCTACGCACTGGAAGGCACCGAAATTTTGATCCAGCGGGACAAGGAAGTCCAGCTGGCCGCCCACGACTACGGCCAGGGCCGCGGCGTCTACATCAGCGGCCTGCCCTACAGCTTCGCCAACAGCCGCGCGCTCTACCGGGCCATCCTGTGGGCGGCCCACAGCGAGGACGAGCTGCATACCTGGTTCAGCTCCAACTACAACGTCGAAGTGCACGCCTACGTGAAAAACGGCAAGTACTGCGTGGTGAACAATACCTACGAGCCCCAGGACACCACCGTCTACACCACCGGCGGCGCCAGCTTCGCGCTGCATCTGGAGGCCAACGAGATCCGCTGGTACGAGATCGGCTGAGCGGCGCGCCACCGGGCTTCCACGGCCTTTGTCCCCAAAGGCTGCGAGCCCTGCGGCCGCTGCAAAATTCCCGCCCAAACCGGCAAACCCCCTTGACAATCCGACGCAGAAAGGTTAAACTAAAGGAAAAACAAGGCGCAGGGCCGGAGGCCCTCCCCTTTATCTTTGGCAAACCTGTAGAAATGCAGGGACGCAAAGCATGAAGCCTGACGCGGCCGCGAGCCGCAAGGTGGTTCGGCCGCAGTTATCCATGATAATTGCGGCCGTTTTCTTTTGGGTTTGTGTTCCTGTGAATGGAGTGTGCAAACGATTGCAGTTCACCATCAAGCTGGCCGATGTGACCATCAACATTGACCATCGTTATCCATATATTTACCAGGCATGCCGTACGTTTGAGATCCCTCTGAGCAAAGAACCGGATTTCACAGTCAGCGCAACGGATGAAAGGATCCGAAACGAGTTTGAGGCCTGGGAAGAAATTTTCCATTGTACATTGGATTTTGACCGGTGGAAGGGCCGCTGTGAAAGCGACAGCCTCATCACCAGCATCTGCGACAGGATGCCCTTTTACGATATGTTCCTGATGCACGCGGCGGTGGTGACGGTGGACGGCGTCGCCTACATCTTCACCGCCCCCAGCGGCACCGGCAAAACCACCCACACCATGCTCTGGAAAAAGCACTTTGGCGACCGCGCCGTCATCGTCAACGGGGATAAGCCGCTGATCCGCCTGCAGGACGGCAAAGTGTATGTGTGCTCCACCCCCTGGAAGGGCAAGGAAGAGCTGGGCCTGGGGCCCGGGGCGATGTTCCCGGTGGGGGGCATCTGCATCATCGAGCAAAACCCCGAAAACCATATCCGCAGGATCTCGGTCAGCGAAGCCAGCCGCTATATTTTCCGGCAGGTGCATCTGTCGCGGAACAATGAGGAAACGTTCAGCCGCTTTTGGGGCTTGCTGGATCAGATGATGACGTCGACGGATTTCTATCTATTGCAGTGCAACCGCGAACCCGGGGCGTCGCGGCTGTCGTATCTGACCATGAGGAGGAAACAACATGCTGAAAACGAAAAAGGGTTTTCTGCTGCGCAAGCTGGGCGATGAATCTATGGCGGTCGCCATCGGCGAGGCCAGCAAAAGCTTCAACGGGATGATCCGCCTGAACGACACTGGCGCGTTTTACTGGAAGGAGCTTGAAAAGGGTTCCTCGGAGGACGACCTGACCGCCAAGACCCTCGAGCGCTACGAGGGCGTAGACGAGGCGACTGCCCGCCAGGATGTGCGGGATTTCCTGCAGAGCATCGAGGTGGCACTGGAAGATGCAGAACCGAACGATTGAGGAAGAACTGGCCGTCAGCGGCAGGGCCCTGTCCTATACGGTGGGGGTCAGCATGGAGCCGCTGCTCCACAACCGCAGAAGCACCGTGGTGATCGAGCGTCTGCGGGGCCGTCTCCGGCCGGGCGACGTGGCCCTGTATAGAAATTCGCGGGATGACTATGTGCTCCACCGGGTCGTCAAGGCGGTGGCCGGCGGCTACGTCATCCGGGGGGACAACTGTTTCTGGAAAGAGACGGTGCCCGCCGGCCGGATCGTCGGCGTGATGGCGGGCTACTACGCCGACGAAGGCGAGCAGTACACCCCCTGCGGCAGCCCCGCCGATCTGCAGTACCGCAGGACGCTGCCGCTGCGCTTTGCGTGGGTCTGGCTGCACGCCCTGCCGGGGCGCGCCAGACGGAAGCTGGGACGAGCGCTGAAGCTGAGATACAGATACAGTTAAACCATAGTAAGGAGGAATATCATATGATGGAATATGTCAAAGCTGAGGCGGAGACGATTGTGTTTGAAGATGGCGATTTGTTTACCGCCGCAAATGCAAGCTGTACCTATCGGGGCACGAACAACGGTCAGGGAGACCATGGTGGCAACGATGGCAAGAATGAAGGCGTTGGGAACAATTAAAGAGTGTTAAATGCCTTTGGCACTTGACAATACAATTTATGAAAGGAGAAATGTTCTGAATGAAAAAGAAATTATACATGAAGGCGAATGCCGAAGTAGTTTTGTTTGATAACAATGATGTTGTGATGACCGCCCCGAATGATGGCTGTGGCGGACGCAACAGTGCGGGTTACGGTTCGGGCGAAGATGGAAACTACGGCGTGGCAGGTTCTGGCGCCACTGCGTGGGGCAGCTGGGGATGCTAAGCGTATAAACAGTCGTTGCTTACGAACGAAAAGGCAAACAGATGCAGCAATCTGTTTGCCTTTTTATAAGTCAGATTGGTTAAAACCATGTATTATAGATTAAAATCCGGGTATACGCTGCGTGGCTGGGACGGGATGCCGTGGCTGTTGGTAAAGAGCCCCCAGAACGAAGCGAAAAGGTTGAAGCAGGAACAGTTTCAGGTACTGACGCTTTGTGATGGAGAGACGAAACTGCCCAATGATCTGCTGAATGACGATTTGAAAAAAGTGCTTCGGCAATGTGAAAGAGAGGGATGGATAGAAGCGAGCAAAAACCGAATGCCGTTGGAACAAGAACAATACTACCAATATTACCACAATCGTTTCGTAGGCCGCGTCTTTTGGTCTATTACAGGCAGATGCAATTATCGCTGCCGGCACTGTTATATGGATGCTCCGGATGCAGCGCTGGGAGAACTTTCCACCAGGCAGGCATTTGACCTCATCGATCAGATGAAAGAATGCGGCGTGCTATGCGTCGATATTACAGGGGGAGAGCCTCTTGTCCGCAAAGACTTTTTGCAGCTGGTGGACCGTATCCTCTCTCATAAAATGGTCATTCGCCAAATATACACAAATGGGTGGATGCTGAATGAGCGGATGCTGGAAGAGTTTGAGAGACGGGAGTTCAAGCCGGAGATCAATATCAGTTTTGATGGAGTGGGCTGGCATGACTGGATGCGGGGTGTTCCCGGTGCGGAGGAAGCGGCCCTACGAGCAATAAAACTGTCGGTTGAACGTGGGTTCATGGTTTCTGTTGGTATGTGTCTCCATAAGGGGAATCTGCAGTGTTTGCCTGATACAGTAAAGCTTTTGGACACGCTGGGAGTAAAACATATAAAGGTAGTCAATGTAGACGAGACCGATCTTTGGCGCTGCCACAGCGAAGGAAAGGCAATGACCCGGCAGGAATATGTGGAAGCACTGATTCCTTATATCGAATGGTATTATAAAGAGGGCAGACCTTTTGACCATCTGGTGTTGGGAGGTGTGGCAGATTTGCGCCGGGATCAACCTGCCAGGCCAAGCGTAGGATTTTATAATTATCAGGAAACGGATAAAATCCTTAATACTTATATGTGTGAAGCGGCTCGCTCGACCTGCTATATTACCCCGGAAGGCCGCCTGCTGCCCTGTATGCCCATGACATCCAGTCCTTACCAGAAATATTTCCCCCTGGTGCAGGATATTGGTCTGCGGGAAGGACTGAGCGGCAGTGCATATATGCAGTTTGTCAACGGCAGAATCAGAGACCTATTTGCGGTAAATGTTGAATGCAATGCCTGTGCCTATCGCTATAAGTGCGGCGGAGGATGCCGGGCATCCGCCTTGGCCGGACCGGACAAGAATTTGATGGGCTGCGACCGGGAGATGTGCGCTTTTTGGAAAAATGGCTATGAGGAACGGATCCTTCAAGCCATCCAAGAAGCCGAAGCCAAATACGGCGTTTCTACCGGCGCATGAGCGGGCAAGCAAAGAGCGCGCAGGAACATCAGAATACCCTGCGCTGGTTGGGACAGGTAGCCGGCCGGTACAAGCTGGCAGTGGTGGGCATCGCCCTGCTGGACATGGTGCTGGGAGCCAGCAGCGTGGCGTATGCCTTGCTGTTCGGCAATCTGGTGGACCGGGCAGCGGCGGGGCAGATGGAGCCCTTTTTGGGGGCGGCGGCCGCTCTGGCGGCCATGACCCTGGGGCAAATGCTCCTGAATGCAGCGGACAGCCTGATCTCCGAGTGGGCGCGGGCTTCGCTGGAAAACCGCTTCAAGCAGAGGCTGTTCGCCTGCCTGCTGCACAAGGATTACGCCACGGTTACGGCGCGCCACTCGGGGGACTGGGTGTCGCGGCTGACCTCGGATACGGCGGTGGTGGCCGGGAATATGGTGGACCTGCTGCCCCGGCTGGCCGGCCTGCTGGCCCGGCTGAGCGGAGCGCTGGCGGCTCTGTTCCTCTTGGAGCCGACGTTCGTCTACATTCTGGTGCCGGCGGGCTGCGTCGTGCTGGTGCTGACGGTTTCCCTGCGGAAGATCCTCAAGCGGATGCACAAGCGCATCCAGGAGGCAGGGGCGGCGGTGCTGGCCTTTGTCCAGGAGCGGCTGGAAAGCATGATGATCGTCCGGGTCTTTTCGATGGAGGACGAGACCTGCGCCGAGGCCGCCGCCAGGATGGAGCGGCACAAAGCCGCCCGCCTGAAGCGGAACCGCTTCTCCAACCTGTTCAATTTTGGCTTTTGGGGGCTGGCCGAAGGAGGCTACCTCCTGGCGGCGCTCTACTGCGGTTATGGCATCCTGCAGGGGACGGTGTCTTACGGCACCTTTACCGCCGTTTTGCAGCTGGTGGGGCAGGTGCAGTCTCCGATGGCGGGCATTACAGGGGTGGTGCCCCAGTATTACGCCATGATCGCCAGCGCCGAGCGCCTGATGGAGGCCGAGGCCTATCCCGACGACGGGGATGCCAGCCGGCTGCCGGCCGGAGAGATCGCCCGGTATTACCGGGAGGAGTTTCGCAGCCTGGGTATCCGGGACGCCAGCTTCTCCTACAAGGTGCAGGAGGGCGCCGGCCGGACTGCGGAACGGCTGGCGGTCATCGACCATCTGGACCTGGAGATCCGAAAAGGGGAGTACGTGGCCTTTACCGGCCATTCCGGCTGCGGGAAAAGCACTCTGCTCAAACTGCTGATGTGCCTTTACCCACTGGATGCCGGCGAGCGTTATATACAGGGCGTTCACGGCAAGACTCCCCTGACCCCCGCCTGGCGGGGCCTGTTTGCCTATGTGCCCCAGGGCAACCAGCTGATGAGCGGGACCATCCGGGAGATCGTGGCCTTTGGCGACCCGGGCGCCATGGCGCAGGAAGAACGGCTGGCCCGGGCGCTGGACATCGCCTGCGCCAGCGAGTTCGTGTCCGGGTTGGAACAGGGCCTGGACACCTGCCTGGGCGAGCGGGGCTGCGGCCTGTCGGAAGGGCAGATGCAGCGGATCGCCATCGCCCGGGCGGTCTTTTCGGACCGGCCGGTCCTGATCCTGGACGAGTGCACCAGCTCCCTGGACGAGGAGACCGAGCGCCGGCTGCTGGCCAATCTCCGGCAGATGACCGACAAGACGGTGCTGATCATCACCCACCGGCCCGCGGCGCTGGAGATCTGCGACCGGCGGATCGAGATGGCGAATGAATAAAATCCTGCGTTTTTACATTTTTTGCTGTATACAGAAGATTTTATTCCACCATCTGCCCAATTTTGCTTGACAAAAAAGGGCCGCTATTATAAAATATCTCTAGATAAAGTTCCTAAGTGAATACAGTTAAGGGCAAACCTGCAGAAATGCAGGGACGCAAAGCTGGAAGTCTGACGTGGAGCGCCTGTCACAGGCTGCAAGACAAGATAGTTCGGCCGCAGTTATATGTAGGGTATAATTGCGGCCGTTTTTCTTTTTCTTGGGGCATGGACAGCCGGTCCCCGTCCATATATACAAAGGGTATTTCAGGAGGTGGAGTGAGTCGTGAGACGGCTTCCTTATCTTTTTATCGTGGTATATCTCATAGCGGCCGGCATGCTGGCGGCCTATTCGCCCGACCGGCTGTCCCTGGTGATCGTCGGCTGTATGGGCGTCATCGCGCTGGCCAGCGGGTTCTATTGTCTGGCTCCGGTGATTTCGTTCACCAACGGCCTGCGCAACGGTCAGAACAGCATCAAGCGGGCCATGAACGCGGAGGGCGGCACCGCCTGGATGATGGCCCTCCAGATGGACCGTTTCTTTGAGCAGAAAACGCTGGACCAGCTGTTCCAGGAGTACCGGGAAAAGGTGCGCCAGCAGCGGGAAAACGGCCTGCTCATCAGCGACATCGACGACACCGTCAACGAGGACATCCTGGGCCTGTACAGCTGGCAGAGCGTGGCGGCCCAGATCCCCGGTACCATGACCGGCCTGGGCATTCTGGGCACCTTCCTGGGCCTGCTGATGGGCCTGCGGGGGATCAACTTCATGACGGTGGAGGCCGCGCTTGGCAGTGTCGAGACCATCCTGGCCGGCATCAACACCGCGTTTTACACGTCCATCGCCGGCCTGATCCTGTCCGTCTTTTTCAATGTGGTCAACAACATCCTGCGCAACATCATGAGCCGGGAGGTGGACCTCTTCCTGGAAGAGTTCCACCGGACCATCATCCCCACCACCGAAGAGCAGAGCCGCTACAGCGACCGCCGGGAAAACCGGCAGATCGTCGAGCTGCTGGAGCGCCTGCCCAAAAAGGGCACCATGCCTCTGGTGGGCAGCGGCAGCACCTCCGGCAACGAGCAGATCCTGATGCCCCAGATCCTGGACGGCCTGAAAAAGAACGAATTCGTCTTTTTCCTCCAGCCCCGGTATGAGCTGAACACCCGCAAGGTGATCGGCGCCGAGGCTCTGATCCGCTGGAACCACCCCACTCTGGGGGTCATTTCCCCGGCGGTCTTTATCCCGGTGCTGGAAAGCAACGGCTACATCACCAAGCTGGACCAGTACATCTGGGAAAAGGTCTGTCAGCTGATCCGCCAGTGGGTGGACCAGGGCATCCGCCCGGTGCCCATCTCGGTCAACGTCACCAAGACGGATGTCCTGGCGATGGACGTGGCCGATTTCTTCAAGGATATGCTGAAAAAGTACCGCATCCCGCCCAAGCACCTGGAGATCGACGTCAGCGGCAGCGCCTATCTGGAAGCCTACGGCGTCCTGAAGGACGCGGTGGCCCGGCTGCAGCAGGCCGGCTTCCGGGTGATCCTGGACGACTTTGACGGGGATTACATCAAGCTGAGCTCGGCCGGCGAGATCGGCATCGACCAGCTGAAACTCAACCTCCGCAGCGAAAATCTGGAAGATAAGCTGGAGGTCCTGCCCGCCGTCTTTAACCAGGCCCGGACCCTCCGGCTGAACCTGCTGGCCGAGGGCATCGAGAGCATGGAGCAGCTGACCATGCTGCGCAAGTGCGGCTGCACCGAGGGCCAGGGCTACTTCTTCTCCCGTCCGCTGTCGGTGGCCGAGTTTGAGAAGAACCTGAAAGTGGGGCAGAACGGATGAAAAAGAACCGACAGCCCGCCTCAAAATTCAATTTCTGGCAGCCCGCCACCGATATGATGAGCGGCCTGGTCTTTGTCCTGATCCTTGTCATCGCGCTGCTGTGCCTGTACATCCTCCACGACTACACCGGCTATGAAGAATACCCTGCGTCCAGCTACGGCGCGTCCAGCTATTACGAGGACGACTGGGATGGCTGGGATGACGAGTGGGGCGGCGGCTGGGGAGGCTGGGGCGGCGGTGGTGGTGACGGCGATTACGACGAGGAATACATCCCCACCGCGGGCGGCGGCGGGATGTACCCCGACGAGGGCGTCAAGTCGGCCGTCTATGTGGAGCTGGTGGACGATGAGACCGACCGGCCCATCCCCGAAGCCGGCATCCGCTTCGAGCTCTACCGCACCGACAACACCACCCTGCAGGAGGGCTCGCTCCAGCAGCTGAACACCTATTACCCCGAAAAGATCACCTACCGGGAGTACGCCACCCGGGAGGACGGCACCTTCTATCTGCCGGAAAAGGTCTGGCATGGGAATTATTATTTCCACGAGCTGAATGCTCCGGAGGGCTATGACGCCGCGCCGGACACCTACTTTGACATCACCCAGCTCTACGACTGGCCTGATCCCTATGTGGTCCAGATCCGCCTGTCCCCCTGCAAGAACATCATCCGCATCCAGATGAGCGATGCGGACACGGCCCTGCCGGTGGGCGGCGGCACCTTCCGGGTGGTGGCGGCTGAGGACATCGCCACTCTGGACGGCACCGTCCGCTACACCGCCGGCCAGGTGGTGGATACCATCGAGTGCGACGAAGAGGGCTACGGCGAGAGCCAGGAGCTCTATCTGGGCACATACACCGTCCAGCAGGCGACAAGCCCCGACTACTACGCCACCATGGAAGAGGACCTGACGGTGGAAGTGGAGCGCAAGACCGGCGCTCTGCCCCCGGTCCACGAGGTCGAGGTGGAAAAGACCCAGCTGGTGGTGCAGGTCTCGGATGAGCTGTACGACAGCCAGAAGCTGGCGGGCGCCGTCCTGATGGTGACCGATGACCGCTCCGGCCGGACCCGCCGCCTGGTCACCGACGAGACGGGCACCGCTGTCCTGACCGACCTGCAGAAGAACACCACCTACCACATCCAGCAGACCCAGACCGTGGGCGACTACCGGATGGGCGACGGTGCATACGATGTCATCGTCAGTGCGGACGGCCGGATCGGCGGCCTGAGCACTGGCCAGCTGGCGATCACCAACCGGCTGCTGCGGGTGTCCATCCATGTGCAGGACGCTATCCTGGGCACCGAGAGCCTGAACGAGCCGGTGACCCTGTACAACGGCCAGGATCAGGTCGTCCTGTCCTGGACCACCAACGGCCAGAGCGTGGAGATGACCGACCTGCCCGAAGGCAGCTACTACATCGTCCGCGGCGAGGACACCGAGAACCCCTACCGCTTCGAGGTGACGGATACGGCGCAGGTGCAGAACTGGAGCATCTCGCTGTTCACCTTCCGCAGTGCGGTGGCCCTGGCCGTCGCGGCCCTGCTGACCGTGGGTGCCATCTGCCTGATCGTATGGCTGGTGCGGCTGATCTCCCGCCGCCGCAAGGAGCGCAGGGAAGCGGCCTCCGCCGGTACAAATGAGCAATAAAGCAACAGTAAGAGGTATCAGATATGAGTGATGAAGGAATTCGTATAGGGGATTTGCTTCTGACCATAGCAAGGCGGTGGAAAACACTGGTCGTTCTGACATTGCTTGGCTGTGGATTGGGTCTGGTCCTGAACAGTATCTCCTTTGTTCAAGGTAGCTACACCAGTTATGCGGTCACGACCTCCATCGCCATTGTTCCGCGTGTCTCGACGGGAGGTTTTGCCGGCGGGTCGGACCATTTGACCTCAGATGACTTTCAGCTGGCGGAGGATATGGCCGATTCGGTTTCCTATGTGATATACAGCGACCGCGTGCTGGAACAAGCCATTGAGCAGGCGCGCCTGATCTCGGTAGAACCCGAAGAAGTGGCACGGAATCTTGGCATCAGCCGGTACAATGAGACGCAGATCCTGGAGCTTACCCTCTGGTGGATGAATGCGGAGTCCGGCGTGGAACTGATGAACGCCATTTTGGACGTTGCAGTAGAAGTATTGCCTGAAACACTGATGATTGGCTCGGTGGCTGTGATCAATCCGCCCGCAGCGGAGTTTACGCCGGCCAGCAACAGCTATACAGGTATTTGGATCCTGACCAGTCTGGTGGGTTTTGTGATCGGTCTGGGCCTGATTATCTTTGAATTCACCATGCATCCGACTTTGCTGAATCCCAAAAGCGTCGAAGAGGACCTGGGGCTGGAGATGCTGGGGATCGTTCCGCAGGACCATGCTTATTTCCAGCAGAAAGGGGAGCTGCTCAGCCGGGAATCTGCCGTAGATTCGACGGTGGAACAGAGCTTTGCTTCAGCGGCCTACATCCTCTGCAACCGGCTGGGAAGCAGCAAGAAGAGCCATTGTGTCTATGTTACCTCAGCGGAAGAGCGGGAAGGTAAGAGCACCGTGGCGGCCAATCTGGCCATCCAGATGTCCGATCTGGAGAAAAAAGTCCTTTTGATCGACCTGAATCTGAACAATCCCAGCTTGGGCGGAATGTTTTTACAGAACGTCGATTACAGCCGTACCCTGAACGCCCTCTATAAGGGCGAGGCGACGGTACAGGATACCGTCGTCTCCCTGACGGGGTATTTGGACCTGCTACCTACGGTTTTGGAGCGCAATGCCATCAATCTGGACAGTGTTTTGTTTGACTTTATTCAGCAGCTGTCCCAGAACTACGACTATATCATTATAGATGGCCCTGCGATCGAGCAGTCGTCGGATGTATTGCGTTTGAACCAGGTGGCACAGGCAGTGCTGCTTGTCATCCGATATGACGCTACTCCGCTGCCGGTGATCCAGGATACGATCGACCAGTTGGATAAGTCTGGCATTCGGATTCTGGGGTGCATCGTCAATGCCTCCAGGACCATGCACGGCTTCCGCTCCTGGCGTGACCGACCGTCGGATCTGGCTGCCAAATCCATGCGGGATGCGGCTGAGGTTGACGACCTGCTTTTGGTGCCCGCTGCCGGGAATGGCAATGAAGGTGATTTGAGCAATCCAGCCGGAGCACCGGATATTCTGGATGAGCTGACCAAAGATCCCCTTCAGAAGGAGACCTTGTCGGACGACGAGGCCATGGACGCTCTGATCCGGATGGGTGCGGACAACAGCTGGACCCAGAAGCCCGAGACGCCTCCCAGTCAGCCGGAAACGCCGGAAAAACCGGTAGCGCCGGCAGAAAGCGCTCCAGAGAAGACGAAAGCTCCGGATGGCCCGAAGAGCCCGGATGACAAGCCGGTGGTCATGACGTCTACCGTCCCGGCCAGGCCGATGCGGGAGACTCCGGTGCAGGCCGCGCCGAAGGCCACTGCCCCAGAGACGCAGCCTGAACAGGACGGCGCAAGAAAAGGCTTCTTCTTTGGACGGAGCAAGAGCTATAAACCCAAGCATTGATGAAAACCGCGCCGCGCCGTCCTTCTGCAGGCCAAGCAGAGGGGTGGCGCGATGCGGTATATGGGGTAAAACGATGCGTGAAAACAAAGAAACAGAGATGCTTTTGCGGCTGATGCGGGCGGCTCTGCATCGGAATTTTGAGACGCCGATCCCTTGGAAGACCGGTTGCGACGCTGAAAAGCTGGATGTTTTGATCCGACGGCAGAGCCTGGTGACGATGGTCTACCCGGTCATTGCCCGGCAGAGTGGGGACGGATGGGAGTCCCTGAGGGAGGGGATGAAGGACTTTTTTGCACGGGAGACCCATCGGAACATCACTCAGGAATATGAGATCGAATGGCTGCTCGACGAGATGGAGGCATCCGGCATCGACTGTCTGCCCATGAAGGGCTGGGTGATACGCAACGATTACCCCGACCCGCTGATGCGAAGCATGACCGATTTCGATGTCTTGATCCGCGATTTAAACAGCCGCCGGATGAAAGACTGGATGGAAGCCAGAGGGTATAAACCAGACCATATTGAGCAGCCGGTACAGGATTGCTATTGGAAAAAACCCTATATGTATGTGGAACTCCACCGCAGAATGACCAACAAAGGCCATATGCTGCCGGACGAGATCAAGCTGGTAAGCCAAAAAGAACAGACGCTGTGGAAGAGCGCAAAACGTTTGAAGGGCAAACAGCATATATACCAGATCAGTGATGAAGATGTTTACATTCATTATATGATCCATTTTTATAAGCATTTTACGACTTCAGGGGCAGGCATAAGGTTTCTGGCTGATAACTATGTATTTTTGAAAGAAAAAGGCGCTGCGCTGGACAGGAACAGCCTAAAAAACCAGTTGGATGGATTGCATTTGTCCGGGTTTGCCAAGCAAATGGAACAAGCAGCGAAAGCCTGTTTTGGGACCGGTCAGCCACTGGATGAAAGAGAGGCCTTGATTGTAGATTATCTGACGAGCACGGGCATTCATGGAAACCAGGAAACGATGGAGATGATGTCTGGATTTGTCAGAGGCGGTGATTCTTTCAAACAAAATAAGGTGCTGGCTATTTGGAGGCAGTGCTTCCCCTCGATTTGGTATATGAGGGAACAATATCCCAAGCTGGATTCACATCCACAGCTTTTACCATTCTATTGGGGAAAACGTTTATGCAGGGTATTGATAAAAGAAAGGTTTAAAATAGCCGGAAGTGGGCTGCTTTCCAAGGGACCGGATGAGGAGACAAGCAAAGAAATCGAGCGGCTTTATCGAGCGGCAGGGATTTTTGAATCATGATGAGGATGGAGCGCTGAAAAGAAAATTTCTGTGGTGCGGAGGAATAAAATGTCAAAACTTCAGCATAATGTGTGGCTGCGGAGCGTAAAATTGTTGGCTGTTTTATGCATGACACTGCCCTTTGCGGCTTGCTGGTATGGGTACTATACGTTTCATGTCGTAATGCCACTTGAATGGAGTGGAAAGTTGGTTATTGTGCTGCTGTATGCGGCCCTGTATATAGCACTGGGAAATGTATACGAAGCATTTCAGATTTCATCGCAAAAAATAGCATCAATCGTTTTCAGCCAAATGCTGGCGGCTATGATTGCAGATGGTTTGATCTATCTTCTCATTTGCCTGTTGGCAAAAAGATTTTGCAGCCTTATACCAGGAATTGCCGCCATAGCAGGGCAGTTGGTGGTGTCGGCTTTATGGGCTTTTTGTGCACAGAAATGGTACTATAAAACTTTTCCGCCACTGGCAACGGCGATTGTTTATGATATGCGGCCAGGGATCGAGGAGATGATCCGCGAAGACAATTTAGAGAAAAAATATAACGTCAAAATAACGCTTGATATCCAGAAATGCCTGAAAAATATGGAAGTCCTGCGGCAGATGGATGTGGTATTTCTAGGTGGCATCCACAGCCACGAGCGCAATAAGATTTTAAAATACTGTGTGGAACATGATATTGATGTTTTTGTGCTGCCTCGTGTAGGTGACCTTATGATGGACGCAGCTCGTCCGACCCATATGTTTCATTTATCGGTGCTAAAAGTGGGCCGTTCCATGGCAAGTCCGGAGTATCTGTTTGTCAAGCGAGCGATGGATATTGTTTTATCTTTGATAGCACTGCTGATCACCAGTCCGCTTTTTTTGGTGATATCGGCTGCTATCAAAGCAACAGACGGAGGACCGGTATTTTATAAACAATGCCGCTTGACAAAAGATGGGAGAAGGTTTGATATTATCAAATTTCGCAGTATGAAAGTCGATGCGGAAAAGGATGGCGTTGCAAGACTTTCGACGGGGGAAGCAGATGATCGTATCACACCGGTCGGCCGTGTGATTCGTAAATTTCGCTTGGATGAACTGCCGCAGCTGATCAATATTTTAAAAGGTGATTTGTCCATTTGCGGACCGCGTCCCGAGCGCCCCGAAATTGCGGCACAGTACTGCGAAACGCTGCCCGAATTTGCCCTGCGGCTGCAGGTAAAAGCCGGATTGACCGGCTATGCGCAAGTATACGGGAAATATAATACCTCTCCTTACGATAAACTTCAGATGGACCTGATGTATATCGCCCACCAGGGAATTCTGGAGGATTTGAAACTGATGCTGGCAACAGTGAAAGTTTTATTTATTCCAGAAAGTACAGAGGGTATAACAGAAGGAGAGACGACCGCTATGGGACAGGACTACCCAAAAGACGGTACAATGGTTTAGACAGGATTGGGTTTGTGTGGAGGGGTGGCTGAGTGAAAAAAATATTGCTGGTAACATTTTCGGATAATGCGGATCATCAGGATACATTGTTTGGAATCTATGAAGAACTGATAAGAAATGCAAACTGGGATCCCTATCTTGTAGCTATACAGGAACCGAAAGTCCCTTTGCAGAGGTCAAAACATACTTGGCTGGTGGATTGCCCAAAACGACCTGGGATCACAAAAAAGACATTTGATTTTCGGACGCTGTTTTCTTTGGTTCGCCGTATTCAAAGTAATCATTTTGACATCATTTATTTTGAAAGTTTGCATACATGGAACCTTCCCATCATGTTAACAGCAGGCAAAGCCAAAACTTACCAGGTGATTCACGAAGTGATTCCACATGAAGGAGATCGTCAGGTCACGATGGTGGACTTGATGAATCGAGTTGTTTGTAGGCTGGCGGATTACATTGTTTTAAGAAATCAAACATTCATCTCAAGTTTGATCGAAAGATATAGGATCAAAGCTGATAGAGTAAAATACTTGGAGTTGTGGCGGCGCTATCCAAACTATACACCTCCAAGCCATACAAAACGTGCGCTTTTTTTCGGAAGGATCAATCCGTATAAGGGTGTAAACAATTTGCTGGAAATAGTCCGCTTGTGCCCTGAAATCTGCTTTGACGTTGTTGGACGCACAGAAGAACACGCACAAATGGAAATCGAACAGCTTGCTCGGGAAGCCAATGTATATTTAAATACCGAATATGTAAGCGATAAGGCGATGAAAGATGCGTTTACAAATTGTAGTTGGGTGATTGTCCCGTACAACTCTGCATCACAGTCTGGAATTATCATAGATGCCTATAAATATGCCCGTCCAGTCATTGCATTTGCTGTTGGAGCCATACCAGAGCAGGTGGATGATGGAAAAAGCGGCTATTTGATAGAACCTGGAAATAATAAAATGTTCGCTGATAAATTGCAAAAAGCGATTAAAATGCCTTCTGAGCAGTATGACCAAATGAGCCGGTATGCCTATGAATTTGGCTGCAAGAAATACGCTGCAAGCGGTGCAGTGGAACGGTTTGAGAAAATAGTGGAATAAAGTTTTAAAGTAATTATATGAAACGTGGTGAGCTCACAATATGTTAATAGGAATAGTGGTTGCCTCTATTATAGCTTATTTGACTGCATTAGTAACTATTAGGGAAAAGCAAATTTATCAACAGATAGTTTTTCTTTTGATTTATATTATAGGGATGACATTTATAGGGGAAATGGATATATTACTTCCTATTTATTTTCTGGTGTCTTTTTTCTCGATTGTTATAAATATGAATAAGATATCGTATGTTTCTATAGTGATATATGCTTTTTTTGGATGTTATCTCATTTTTGGACTATTGTTTCAAAATACAATTGCAACCTGTGTTTCTTTTATTGCGAAATATTGGCAATTTATTGTTTTTTTTATAGTTATAGACTCCAAAGTAAATCTGAAAGTAGATGTTAAAATCAGACAATTGCAAATTGCGTTACTGGTCGAGACACTTTTGGGGGTATATCTGTTACTTACAAACTCAGAGGTAGGAGATAATGGGATGATTCGATTGGTATCAAATTCTCAGCCCATTACAGGAAATATAGCAGTAGCTGTTTTGCCAGTTAGTGTCTATTTGTATTTTAAAAACAAAGGAAATCACCGGACAGAAACTCAAATTATATTTATAGAATTAGGGTTTCTATTTTGGATTATTATGTCAGGTACAAGAGGATATACGCTACTGTTTTTCTTAGTGATGATTCCGATTTTTTATGATTATTTTATTCGTAATCGGAGAAGTGGAAGAAATGCAGCACATACTCGTTTTATGATTCTAGCTTTTGTATGCTGGATGTTTTTATTATTGGTAATTTTGATTCCAAGTTTTTCAGGTCAAATTGTTAGTATACTTCGTTTGAGTGATTCCGGTGGGATTCGCAGTTATGAAAATGCGGCTGAATGGCAATTTTTTTGGAATGCACCGTGGGGAGTCAAATTATTTGGTATTGGTATGGGAGGAACACCAGGCCGTTATGGAGCATATGTAGATGCGATTACTGCACAAATTGCAAAAGGAATGTGGAATCAGGAGGTTTACCTTTATGAAGCAGGCTCGCCATATCATAATTTTTTTGCGAACCTGATACTGAATATGGGGCTGTTAGGTTTGATTGTAATTAGCATCATGAATATTCTTATCTGGAAAAAAACAGGCCAAATTTGTGGCCAAAACGCTACTGAAAAATGGGCATTTCACTTATATCATATTGGATTTCTTCTGATGAACTGGTTTAGGTGGCCTGCTGAGTGCGGAATTGCAGAGATAGTTTTTTATGGTTTGTTATTAAAGCTAATTGAACGAGAAAACCAGAATAACAGTGCGCCGAATAAGCCGAATAAAAAGAGAAGAATGAGAGAGCCATTATGAAACTTGTATTTACAATGTTTTTAAGTATAGGCATAAAAGGTGCTGCAGCGATTGCCGAAATTGTAATACAACTATTACTTACTAACTATGTAGGAATGACGGGTTACGGCGAATACATATTTTTTGTTAGCATTATAGAATGTCTTTACTGGTTGTTCTTCTCTGGTAGTGCGAAAATTAATACATTTTACCTTTCGGTTCCAACTTTAAAAATAGATGGGTTTAAAAGGTCATATATTACTCGTTATGTTGTACCATTTATTTTGGTAATCACTACGGTATTGACCGTTGTAAAGGGCAGTTATGGTTTACTGGCTGCAGTTATACTGTTTGTCTATTTTTTGGCATATGACAGAAGCAGTGTTTTCTTTTCAAGAGATTATCAACTTCCTGCTTTGTTGGGGGAGTATATGATAGGCCGACTTGTTATGTTGGCCGGTTTGTTTGTATGCTTAAAGCTAGGATGGATAAATGGCTTAATTTTGCTAGCATTATATGGCGTTCAATTCTTGACAATGCTGATTTGGTTTGTCCCATTTGAAAAAAAACTGAAATCGGGTACGGAGGAGGTAACTGTTCCTCTAAAGAAAATATGGGATTATCAGCAGTCGGATATTGTGCTGTCAATTATAAGTTATTCTCCAACTATTTTACAATATATTTTTGGAGGGGCATTTTCAGCAGGCTTTACTGGCATTATTGCACTCGTAAAAAAATTTCTGAACTTTATATCTGGTCCCATGACAAAGGTATTTCTGCCCGAGTTTTCACGGCTGTACTTAGCAGGAGATAAGGAGCAAATTCGAAAATCATATCTGATGATTGTTAGGATACAAATGTTATTTATAGGAACAATAGGGGCTGCTCTGCTAGGTTTTCCTCATTTGATTCTAAAATTATTTAGCGCAGAATTGCAACCATATGCCGGACCATTTACAGTTGCCGCGGCATGTCTGCTATTGATTGCAGGAATGGGACCTGTCATAGGATTGCTTCAGATGACTGGGCAAGAACGACTTTGTAATAGAAATCAGCTCATTTCGATTGGGACGATGGTGGCTGTATGGATGATTTTGAATAAAAATCCGTTGTTTTCAGTTTATGCTTTGTGTGTACAAGCGGTTGTAGAGGGTATACTTGAATACTATTCTGTTTGTAAATGGTTCAATGGACCTGTAATACCCGTACATAGTTATATAATTATGTGGATGCCTGTTGCTCTGGAATGTTTTTTAGTCGAAGCTTTGAATTTGAGATATTCGTTTATTGCGCTGCTGGTTTCTATGACATTGGTTGGGATATGGAATTTACTGTTTACCCTGCGTGATCCACTGGTAAAAGATGCTGTTGCAGAGGCATTGCAAAAATTGAGGAGATGAAAAGATGATTATCACAAAAACGCCTTTTCGGATGTCGTTTTTTGGTGGCGGAACCGATATGGAAGTTTTTTTCCAAAAATACGGCGGTGCCGTCCTGTCAACGACTATTGACAAGTATTGTTATGTGAATGTGCGTCATCTTCCGCCTTTTTTTGAATACCGGACGGAACTGTCGTATTCCAAGACGGAACGTGTAAAAACAGTGGATGAAATTGAACATCCGGCGATCCGAAACGCTATGAAAATGTTGCATATGCGCGATATCCGGTTGACCTACGAGGCTGACCTGCCGGCACGGTCTGGCTTGGGAACTTCGAGTTCGTTTGCGGTTGGGATGCTAAGCGCTTTCCACGCCATGAAAGGCGAATATTTGGGCAAGAAAAAACTCGCAGATGAGGCGATTTACTTAGAGCGTGTATTGTGTCATGAAGCAGGAGGATGGCAGGATCAAATTGCGGCTTCGTTTGGAGGTTTCAACCGAATCAATTTTAGTGCAGATGGTTATGAAGTTTTGCCGGTTGTTCTCTCACCAAATCGCAAACGGCGTCTTAATCAAAACCTTTTGATGTTTTTTACAGGTTTTACTCGTTTTTCTTCAGATGTACAAAAAGCAAATGCTTCCGATGGGAAAGACAAAACAGGGCAGCTGAGGGAGATGCTTGCTTTGGTAGATGAGGCAGAGCGAATCCTAATAGATCAGGATGCTGATTTGGATGAGTTTGGTCGATTGCTGGACCATACATGGAAATTGAAACGGCAGACAGGCGCTGCAGTATCTACGGACCGCATTGATGAACTATATGCCAAAGGGATGGCGGCGGGTGCATTGGGTGGAAAATTATTAGGTGCTGGCGGCGGGGGCTTTTTTGTGTTCTATGTACAGCCAGAACGTCAGGATTCCGTGCGCTGGGCCATGCGAGACTTGCTGCAGATCCCATTTGAATTTGAGGATGGCGGAACAAGCGTAGTTTACTATGCACCGTAGATGTGGAATCTTTTAACATTGGAAAGAAACGGATGAAACATGAAAACTGTCATTATGGCGGGTGGCAAAGGCACCCGCATTTCGACCATTGCGCATGAGATCCCAAAACCAATGATCCCTGTGGAAGGCAAACCTGTGCTGGAGCATGAACTGGAATCGCTGCGGGAGCAGGGATTTGTGGATGTTCTGATCACAGTATCGCACTTGGGCGATAAAATCATGGCCTACTTTGGGGATGGATCGGGTATTTCTCCGGCAACCGGGAAGCCTTTTGGGGTGCATATTGAATATTATGTGGAAAAAGAGCCTTTGGGCAATGCCGGGGCACTGTTCAAGATCCGGGATAAGCTGGATGAAGATTTTCTGCTATTAAATGCGGACGCGCTGTTTGATGTGGACTTCAAACGCTTTGTAGCGTTCCATGAGGCCCATGGAGGATTGGTCACACTGTTCACCCATCCCAACAGCCACCCATATGACAGCGGTTTGATCGTGGCGGACCAGCGCGGTGCGGTGATGCAATGGCTGGCAAAGGAAGAGGTTCATCCACGTTATTATCATAACCGCGTCAATGCCGGACTGCACATTCTCAAACCGGAAGTTTTGGACAGAACCGGAATAGCCTCCCTTACCGTTGGGACATTGGACCGGAATGGAAAGCCTGCTAAAGTTGATTTAGACCGTCAGATCCTCAAGCCGTTGGCAGGAACAGGGGAGATGTTCTGCTATAACAGCCCGGAATATGTCAAAGACATGGGGACGCCAGAGCGCTATTATGCAGTCTGTGAAGATATGCGGCTGGGTCGAGTCAGCGCCCGGACGCTCCGTCACAAACAAAAAGCGGTGTTTCTCGACCGGGATGGCACGATCAACCGCTATGTGGGATTTCTCCGCAATATAGACGATTTTGAGTTGATTGACGGCGTGGCAGAAGCGATTCGTCAGATCAACACGCTGGGCTGGCTGGCTGTGGTCGTGACCAATCAGCCGGTGATTGCACGTGGCGAAGTGTCGCCGGAAGAGTTGGACCAGATCCACTGCAAAATGGAGACGCTGCTGGGGCAGCAGGGCGCTTATCTGGACGCAATTTATTATTGCCCTCATCATCCGGATAAGGGCTATCCCGGAGAACGACCGGAACTGAAAATCGAATGTACCTGCCGGAAACCCAAACCTGGAATGCTGCTTCAGGCGGCACAGGATCTAAATATAGATTTGACGCAGTCGTGGATGGTGGGCGACGGAAAAAACGATGTTGAGGCCGGGCGGAACGCCGGCTGTCAAACCGCATGGATCACTTCCAAGAGCGGGGAATATGGGCAGACTGTGACGGTCCCGTCCCTGAAATCTTTTGTGGAACAGTATCTGAAAACGTAGGAGGTGGATGGTGTGCATACGATGGAGCAAGAGATCGCCCGACATCTTGACCTTTTGCTGGAACGGTATCCGGTTTTGGAGCCGGCAAAAAGGGAGATTGTTGCGGCTTATCGCCTGATGGAAGCGTGCTATGCCAATGGCGGCAAACTGCTGATCGCAGGCAATGGAGGATCGGCAGCAGACGCAGAACATATGGTGGGCGAATTGATGAAGAGCTTTCGGCTGCCCCGCAGGCTGCCGCAGGACTACGTTCAAAAGCTGGCATCCATTGATCCGGATATGGGCTCTGTTTTAAAAACAAACCTGCAGGGCGCTCTACCGGCTCTGGCATTGGACGGACATCCGGCTCTTACCACTGCGTACATGAATGACTGTGAGCCACTGCTTTGCTTTGCACAGCAGGTAAATGGGTATGGGTTGCCGGGGGATGTATTCGTTGGTATTTCCACCAGCGGCAATAGCAAGAATATTTTGTATGCGGCGGTGACGGCACGGGCCAAAGGACTCAAAGTGGTTGGGTTGACCGGTGCGCGGGAAAACCGCCTGATGGCGCTGAGCGATGTATGCATTCATGTGCCCCAGACCGAAACGTATATGATCCAGGAGCTGCACCTGCCGGTCTATCACTGCCTGTGCCTCATGCTGGAAAGCAGGTTTTTTGCCTGACAAACCGGATAAAAAGATGGAATCAAAATGGACCTCCCGTGCAGTGAACCGCCCCAGTAAAAGTAGACAATGAAAAAAGGAGACCTCCTGTGGTAGAATAGAAATGCCATAGGAGGTCTTTGCTATGCCTAGAGCCTGTTTTAAAACCATCAAATTAACCAAAGCAAAATGCAAGCGAGAGA
>ERZ1090864.76-NODE-76-length-49533-cov-7.326751_pt1 | contig 49533 bp, 51 predicted proteins | sample MGYA00478479_ERZ1090864 | MGnify/ENA primary metagenome ERZ1090864 (study PRJEB33644, sample SAMEA5815743) | chicken gut metagenome | biome: Chicken; feature: Gastrointestinal Tract; material: Caecum | place: Ireland | collected 2019-01-01 | study: A study of the...
AAAGACATCTTTGAGGATGCAGAAATCTAATAGGCTGAATGTTACAAGCCGTTCATGGGTGGTCTTCCACCTATGAACGGCTTGTAAAATCTCAAAAATTTTTTAGTTCCTACTTGACACAAGAAGATCTGTCCCGGCTGGGCCGCAACTACATTGAGGTGGGGCGGCTGACCGAGGAGTTTTTCCCGGAGCACGATATTCGCCTGGTGGCGGTTTCGGACAACATCGACACCGCCGAAGGCGAGAATGAGCTGGCGCCCATCCGCAACCTGTTCAATGAGTGGTACGCCCGTGACATCAGCAAGAAGCGCCGGATCAGCAATAAGATCAAGGGCAATGCGGGCGAGCCGATGGGGCAGCCTCCCTACGGCTATATCAAGGACCCTGACAATCCCAAACGGTGGATTGTGGATGAGGAGGCCGCCCAGGTGGTTCGTCGGATTTATCGTATGACCTTGGATGGTTATGGAACAGAGCAGATTGCAGCAAGTCTTGAACAAGACGGTATCCTGACGCCCCGCGCCTACTGGCTCAAAAAAGGCATTAAACGGCCCGGCAAAGGAAAGGAGCAGGCTCCGACAAAGTGGAACAGCTCCAGTGTTACCAAAATACTGTCTTTGCAAGAGTATTGCGGCGACATCCTTAATTTCAAAACCTACTCCAAGTCGTACAAGAACAAAAAGCGGATTGAAAATGACCGGGAGAACTGGGTTATCTTTAAGGACGTCCACGAACCTATCATTGAGCGGGCGGTCTTTGAGCAGGTCCAGCAGAAGCGCGGCAAGATCCGCAAGCGCCGCACCCACGAAGGGGAGCGCAATATGTTCTCCGGCCTTCTGGTCTGCGCTGATTGCGGACACAACCTGCACTTTCATTTCAATCAGGGCAACCCCGACATCAAGTATTTCAACTGCTCCAACTACAAGGGCAACCGTGGGAGCTGCACTTCCACCCATTATGTTCGCGTGGACTTCCTGGAGCAGGTGGTGCTGGGCGAGATCCGGCGGCTGACCAAGTTTGCCAGTCAGTTTGAGGATGAGTTTGTGAAGGCCGTGATCGGCCATTCCCAGCAGGCAGAGGCCACTGGCCGAAAGCTGAAGGAGAAGGAGCTGAAAGCCCTGCAAGCCCGCGATGAGGAGCTGGACGGCCTGTTTGAGCGGATCTACGAGGACAATGTCTCTGGCAGGCTCTCGGATGACCGCTTTGCCCGTATGTCGAGGCGGTACGAGGAGGAGCAAAAGGAACTGGCGGAGAAGATCAAGGCGCTCCGCGCCGAGATCGACAAGCAGAACAGCCAGTCCATGACCACGGATATGTTCATCTCTCTGGTCCGCAAATACACCCGCGCCCGCAAGCTGACACCCCGGATGCTGAACGAGCTCATCGAGAAGATCGAGGTATTCAACGCTGAGAAGGTAGACGGAGTGTGGGAGCAACGGCTCCGTATCCACTACAACTGCGTGGGTGCCATCGAGATCCCCGACCTCATCCCGCTACCCGCCCCGGAGGTGTCCGTAAATACAAGAAAGGGCGTAGTCGTCAACTACGCCCCATCCACCATCGCCGGATGAAAACAATAAAAAAAGACGAGTGTTCTTACAGCGTTTCAAATGCTATAAGAACACTCGCCATGGTGCGGGTAACAGGATTTGAACCTGCACGCTTGCGCACCAGAACCTAAATCTGGCGTGTCTGCCAATTCCACCATACCCGCATAAAAGGCAGTCTGAGCGACTGCCTGTCTATCATACCAAAAAGTACGCGAAAGCGCAAGTTATTTGCCGAGAATTTTGCAATCCAGCATCGACTGGGCAGCCAGCATCGCGCCGAGCCGGCCGCTGTGGAAATGCAAGCCGCCCTGCATCCACGCGGCCCAAGGGGCGCGCAGCGGTGCATCTGCCGAAAGCTCGATCGAAGCGCCCAGCGTAAAGGCGCCCGCCGCCATGATGACCGGGCAGTCATAGCCGGGCATATCCCACGGCTCCGGCGTGACAAAAGAATCGACCGGCGCGCCCTTCTGCATCCCCTGGCAGAACGCAATGAGCGCCTCCTTGTTGCGCAGCAGCACGGTCTGGATGATGTCGGCGCGCGGTTCCTCCCAGCGCGGGGTGACCTCATAGCCGAACTGCTGAAACAGCGCCGCCGTGAAGACAGCGGTCTTGAGCGCCTCGCCCGTGACATGCGGCGCCTGAAAGGCGCCCATGAACAGCTCGCGGTTGTTGCCCAGCGTGCAGCCAACCTCCCGGCCGAGGCCCGGCGTTGTCAGCCGATAGGCGCACTGCTCCACCAGGTCCTTGCGCCCCGCAATGTAACCACCTGTCGGCGCAATGCCGCCGCCCGGATTTTTGATGAGCGAACCGGCCATCAGGTCCGCGCCGTGCGAAACCGGTTCGTCGCGCTGGACAAATTCGCCGTAGCAGTTGTCCACCATGACAATGCATCCGGGGGCCTTGCGGTGAGCCAATTCCGCAATCTCGCCGATTTCTTCCACAAAAAGCGACGGCCGCAAACTGTAGCCGCGGCTGCGCTGCAAATACACCATGCGTATCCCCGGCTGGAGCGCCGCTTCAATGGCGGCCAGATCCGGCTTACCCGCCGGCGTCAGCTCCACCTGGCGGTAATGCACGCCAAATTCTTTGAGCGAGCCGCAGTATTCGCCTGGGTTAAATGCATCGTCCGTCAGGGTGCCGTCCTTACCGCGGCCGATCACACCCTGCAACGTATCGTATGGGGTACCGGTAACGCAGAGCATCGTGTCGCCGGGGCGCAGCACGCCGAACAGCGCAACCGTCAGCGCGTGCGTGCCGGAAACAAAGTTGTGGCGCACCAAGGCGTCCTCTGCGCCGAGTGCCTGCGCAAAGACGCGGTCGAGCGTCTCGCGGCCGCGGTCATCATAGCCGTAGCCTGTGCTGGCGGCAAAATGGCTCTCGCTGACGCGGTTTTCAATAAAGGCCGCAAGCATCTTCTGCTGGTTATAATCCGTGTTGGCATCAATCCGCGCAAGTGCGCCGGAGGCCTCCGCCATCGCGCGGTCGGCCGCCTGTTCGATCATGGGGTCAATATGAAAATAGGGATATAAATTCAAGGGAAACTCCTCTTTATGAATAAATTCATGAAATTGACAGCGCCGCTATTTGGCGCCGTAGCGCATCTGTAAAAACAGGTCCACACGCGTCTGCAAATAGGGCTGAATCAGCGGATGCGACTGCTGGGTCAGCGGCGGCATGCGGTCCATCGGCCGGACTTCCTCAATCTCGCTTTCCGGCAGCGGGCCGCGCTCCTGCACGCAGGCGTAGTACAAAACGCCGTACGACTGCGCCAGGCCATCCTTCAGAATGTCTGCTGTCGAATAGACGCACACGCGCTGCATCTGGCTGGACGTGGTGCCGGTTTGTTCATATACTGTCCGCTGAGCAGCCTCACGGGGCGTCTCGCCCGGCTCCACATGGCCGCTGGGGATTTCCCAGGTCGTGCGCGCATACGGACGGACATAGAGCCATTTGCCATTTTCCTGTGCGGCAATCACCACATAGCGGATCTTTTTGTCGCCGATCTGTTCAAAAAAATCAATTTTTGCCATTTGCATTTCCCTCCTGGCAGGTCGGTTGCAACGCGAAGGAACCGGTTCGTGCAAAACCCATGGCAGCGTAATGGCTGCAAAGGGCTTCGACACAGAAAAGAAATACCCGCCGCCCGTGCAGGTGCGGCAGCAGCGCTGTGAGCATTGCCGCGAAGGCCCTGCATCTGCGGAAATCCGGCCGTACTGCGCCGGAAAACAGGAAGGCGCAGCTGGGCGAAAGGTCTGCGAAGACGCAGGCATCCACGCGGCCGCCGCGCAATAGGCAGGCTGCCACGCGGCTTTTGCGGCGGATACGCAGGTGCGTATCTGTGTAAAAATCCGCAAACGGCGGCGCGGCAAAGTGCAGGGCCGGATCGGTACAGTCCACGAGCAGGGCATAAAAATCCGCCAGGCGCGGATCCGCCGGCCGCGGCGTACCGTCGAGCAATCGGAAGGCGCAGCCATCCGGCAAATCTGTTTCCGGCGGCCGCTCCAGGCGCATTGCCGCGCCGGTTTCCACGACCGGAAAGCCTGAAAGCGCAGATGCGGCATTGCAGACGAGGGTCTGCGCGCCCGAAAAACGCACAAATGATTCCAGCTCTTCTGGGTCTGACGCCCGGCCCGCCAGCAGCAGCGTCGAGCCCGTTTGCAGCAGGGCAAAGCGGTCGCCTGTCCAGATAGGCATCTCCGGGTCTTTCACGCCATACGCCGCCGCGGCGGCGAGAATGCGGCACCCCAGCGCCGTGCCGTCAAATGGAAGCAGCGCCGGCAAGCTGGCAGCCGAAATCACCGCGCAGCCGGGTCAGCCCCGGCGATGCGGGCGGCCAATGCCTTCAAAAGCGGCAGGGCTGCCTCATAATCCGACTGGCGGATCATGCCCATCGGCGCGTGCAGATAGCGGCAGGGCAGGGACACGCCCACGCTGCGCACGCCGCCCCGGCTTTGATGGATGCTGCCCGCGTCATTGCCGCCGGCCACCGCCTCTTTCCACTGACAGGGCAGTTGAAGGCGCTCGGCCTCTTCAAAGGCCCACTTGCAATACGTTTTGTCGTAAATGGTGCTGCGGTCCATAAAAGAAATGACCGGGCCGCCGCCCAGGCGGCAGACCTGGGCTTCCGCTTCATTACCCGCAACATCGGCCGCTGTGGTGCTCTCCACGACAATGGCGGCCTGGGGGTCTGCCCGGAATGCGTGCGTGCGCGCGCCGCGGCAGCCGATCTCCTCCTGCACAGAGAAGGAAAAGACCGTGTCATATTCCCAGTCCGGGTCCTGCAGCAGATGGATCAACAAGGCGCAGCCTGCTCGGTCGTCAAGCGCCCGGCCCAGATAGCTGTAGCCATTGGCCGTGAACGGGGAATCAAACGTCACCATATCGCCCGGCTGCACCAGGCTCGCAGCCTCAGAGCCATATTTGGCGCCGATGTCGATGGCCAGTGCCTTTTCCGGGATGGTTTTCTGACGGTCTGCGCGGTCGGTCACATGAATGGGTTTCACGCCGATTACGCCGGGCAGGCACCGGCCCTCGGACCCCACCAGAACGCTTTTGCCCGGGAGCACGCGCGGATCGATGCCGCCCACCGGCGTAAATTGCAAAAGGCCATCGTCCGTAATGCGGGTGACGATCAGGCCGACCTCGTCCATGTGGGCGTCGAGCAGCAGGCGCGTCTTGGCCCGCTTTCTGCCCTTTTTATAGACCAGCAATCCACCTAATGGCGTCTCCTCGCATTCTCCACATTCCTGCACCGCTGTGCGGATAAAGTCCCGCACAGCCTCCTCATTTCCGGAAATCCCGCGCAGGGTACACAGTGTCTGCAAAAGTGAATCCGCCATCTCAGCACAGCTCCTTTCCATAGGCGGCCAAAAGCTGCGCCACCGCTTCGACGTCCTGCATCTCCACGACCTCTGCGGCCGTGTGCATATACCGTTCGGGCACGCTCACTAACGCCGTGCGCACGCCGCCGCGCACGCCCGCGATGCCGTCGCCGTCTGTGCCTGTCTCATTGCCCATGACGTCCCATGTGTAGGGAATTTCATGCTGTTTGGCGAGCGCCGCCAGACGGCGCGTCATGGCGCGGTCCAAAACCGGCGCAACGCCAATCATGGCACCGCTGCCCAATGGCTTACTTTCCGCTTCCGGCACGCCCGGCTGGGCCGCAAAGCCCACATCCACACAGATAGCCTGATCCGGCTCGAGCGCAAAGGCGCCGGTCCGGGCACCCTGCCCGCCGACCTCCTCACGCGTTGCAAAGAGCAGCGTAATCCGGCAGTGCAGCGTTTCTTTGGCCAGCAAATGCGCGCAGCGAACGAGCGTGGCCACGCCAGCGCGATTGTCCAGCGCAGCAGAAGTCATGCGGGTGCCCGCCAGTTTTCGGGGCGTATAGAATGGGAAAACGCGGTCGCCGGGATGCACCTGCTCGCGGACAATCTCTTCCGGCAGCCCCAGGTCGATTGCCATGTCCGCGATGTCCGGGACCTTGTCGGTTCCGTCCTTATTCAGATGAGGCGGCACGGAACCGATCACACCCATGAGCGGCTCTTTTGCGCCGGATGCCCAGACCGTCACCGGGTTGCCGGGCAGGGTGCGTGCATCCACTCCGCCGCAGGCGGCAAAACGCACAAATCCTTTCTTCTCAATATGGGTCACGATCAGGCCGATTTGATCGATATGGGCTTCCAAAAGCAGATGTGTTTGCGCGGACAGATCGCCAAACGTCACGGACGCATTGCCCAAGGCGTCCAACTGCCCACCGGGAAAACCCGTCAAATCCAGCGCCTTTTGGGCAGCCCCTTGCTCGTTGCCGCTGCCGCCAGGTGCCGCGCACAGCTCCATCAAAATCTCTTCCGTTGTCATTCGCTTTTCCCCTCTTTTCCGGCTGCATCACTGCAGTCTCTGCACCATTTCACGGAACTGGTCGCCGCGGGTTTCAAAATTCGGGAACATGTCAAAGCTCGCGCATGCGGGACTCATGGCGACAATATCGCCGGGCTTTGCCTCCCTGCGGCAGACATCAACCGCTTCCTGCAGGGAATCGACGTGCAGAATCTTCGGCGCACCGGGTTTATAGCTGCGCGCCGCCTTGACTGCGGCCTCGATTTTCGGGGCGGTCGCTCCCATCAACACAAGCACCTTGACGTGCTCACAGACCGGCTCGCCCATCGGGTCAAACGGGACTTTTTTATCATAGCCGCCGGCAATCAGCAAAATCTTCTGGTCAAACAGCGAGAGCATCCCCTTGACCGTCCGGCTGGGCGTGGTCGCGATGCTGTCGTTATACCAGCGTACGCCGTCCAGTTCGCGCACCAATTCGGCGCGGTGCTCCACGCCCGCGAAAGTCTGCGCCACCGCGCGGATATCTTCCGGGGAAACGCGGCCCCATGCGGCGCAGATCGCGGCCATATAATTTTCCACATTATGACCGCCGGGAATTTTGATCTCCGATTGATTCATAATCGGCGTATTGACGCCATCGACGCTCATCACCAGTTCGCCGTCCGGCCTCAGCCAGCAGCCGCGCTCCACCCGCTCGCGGCGGCTGAACAGCATGCATTCGCCGCGCACCTCCGGCACAAACGAGGCTGTGATCGGGTTATCCAGATTGAGCACCGTGCGGCCAAATGCGTTTTGATGCCGGAAGATATTCTTCTTCGCATCTATATATTCCGCCATATCCTTATGGATATCCAGGTGGTTCGGGCTCATGTTGGTCACCACCGCCACCGCCGGGCTGCGCGTCACCGAAATGAGCTGAAAGCTGGAAAGCTCAGCGACCACAAGGTCATCGGGCTGAATGTCCGAAATCTGCGGCAAAAGCGGCGTGCCGATGTTGCCGCCGATATGCACCCGCCAGCCGGCCTGCTGCAATAGCTTCGCCAGGATGGTGGTGGTGGTGGTTTTGCCATCCGATCCGGTTACGCCCAGCACCGGGCAGGGGCAATAATCGAGGAAAACCTCCATCTCGCTGGTCACAGCGCTGCCGCGCCGGCGCGCCTGCTCCAGCTGCGGCAAATGGTACGGCATGCCCGGCGTGCGGAAGATGACCTCTTCCGTCAAATTGTCGAGATAGCCTTCGCCGAGGATCAGCTCGACGCCGCAGCTTTCCAGCTCATCGGCAGTCTTTCCCAGTTTTTCGCGGGTGCGTTTGTCGCGTCCCGTGACAATTGCACCCTCCTGCGCAAAGCGGCGCGCAAGCGGCACATTGCTGCCGCCCAGTCCGCAGAACGCCACACGTTTGCCGCGCATGGCGTGGTAAAAGTCCTCTATCGTCATGGTCGTTTCCTCCCAAATCGCATTCTTCAGTTTACATTCTTTTTATTATATCCTTTTGTACGGTGAATTTCAAATTTTTCCGTTTCGAAAAGGGAAGTTTCCGCCTCGTTTTCCAAACATATTTTTGCGCCGTCCACACATACTAGGCATGTCGATTTCAAGATTCAACAACAGGAGGGATTTCCTTGCAGAAAAAGCAGATTGTCATGGCTGTGGTGGCGGTGGCCGCGGTGGCGACAGCGGGGGTTTTCGCCATGCAGGGGCAGATCGCTGCGCGCGACGCAAAGCGTGACCTGCAATATAGCTATGACCGCGCAATCGATGATCTGCGCAGCAGCGTGGACAACATTGCCCTGACGCTGCAAAAAAGCACCTACGCCAACACACCCACCCAGCAAAACGGCCTTGCCGCCCGCCTGATGCGCGAATGCAGCATGGCCAAGGGTTCCCTGGCTGTTTTGCCCGTTACAAACGACACGATGAACAGCGTCTCGAAATACATCAGTCAGGTCGGGGATTTTTCGATGACGCTCTCCAACCGAATCAGCAGCGGCGGCGCCATCACCGACAGCGAATACAAAACCATTTCCACACTCGACGGTTACGCCAACAAATTGTCCCAAAGCCTTTCCAACGTCAAGCTGGATACAAACGCCCAAAAACTCAACGATCAGTTCAAGGAAACAGCCGAGGACTTTACGGATTTTCCGTCCCTGATCTATGACGGTCCATTTTCCGACCACATCGGCCGGCAGTCGCCGCGCATGATCGAGGGGAGCCCGGAGGTTTCGCAGCTGGCCGCGCAGAGCATCGCGGCGGCATTTCTCAATGTCTCGCAGGATCAGCTGCACAGCGCCGGCGAAGTGGCGGGCGGTCTGCCTGCCTTCAATTTTACCGCAGGCAACACGGAAATTTCCGTGACAAAAGCGGGCGGCGTGGTTTATTCGCTTCTCAATAGCCGCGACATCACATCAGAAAAAATCTCCCGCGAGGATGCCCAAAAGCGCGCCCTGACCTTTGTCGCGCAGCGCGGCTTCTCCAATATGGAGCCAACCTATTGGGTGTTGCAGGACGGCAAGTATATTTTTAACCTGGCCTATACGGAAAATAACATCCGCTGCTACCCGGATCTGATCAAGGTTTCCGTCGCCGCCGATACCGGTGAAATCGTCGAATACAATGCCACGGGGTACGTGATGAACCACCATACGCGCAATCTTTCGGCGCCAAAGCTGCAAAAAGAGGCTGCGCAGAAAAAAGTCAGCCCGCGGCTGAAAGTCAATTCAGCCCGGCCGGCCCTGATCCCAACAGCCGGGCTCAACGAAGTCCTGTGCTGGGAATTCCAATGCACCGGCGCAGCCGGCGACCAGGTTCTGGTCTATCTCAACGGAGAAACCGGTCTGGAGGAACAGATTCTCATTGTTCAGCAGAGCGATACCGGGGTCCTTGTAAAATAGCGCACAACCAAACAAAAAAGAAAACGCTATGGGCGTGGGTTTCACCATTTCCATAGCGTTTTTTCATGTATATGCTTACGGTTACCCAGCCTTAGCCGAGGAGCTTGACGAGCACGGCCTTTTGGGCATGCAGGCGATTCTCCGCCTCTTCAAAGATCTCGTCAGAATGGGCCTCGAAAATCTCTGCGGTGATCTCCTCGCCGCGATGAGCAGGCAGGCAGTGCTGCACCATGGCGTCCGGTTTGGCGGCCGCCATGACCTTGTCGTTGATCTGGTAGCCCTGGAACGCTTCGCGGCGCTTTTGCGCCTCTGACTCCTGCCCCATGGATGCCCACACATCCGTGATGACTACATCCGCGCCCACGGCAGCCTCGACCGGATCGGTCGTCATGCTGAACGCGGGATACGCACGCGCAAAGTCGAGCACCTCGGCTGCCGGACGGTAATCGGCCGGGCAGGCCACGGCAACTTCCATCTTCATCTTCAGGCAGCCGACAATCAGAGAATTCATCATATTGTTGCCGTCGCCAATAAAGCACATCTTCAGCCCATCCAGGGCGCCGCGGCGTTCGCGGATCGTCATCAGATCGGCCAGCACCTGGCAGGGATGCGCAAAATCGGTCAGGCCGTTGATGATCGGGATGCTGCCGTTTCTGGCCAGCGCCTCCACTTCGCTCTGCTTAAACGTGCGGATCATGATGCCGTCGAGGTAACGGGAAAGCACACGGGCGGTGTCCTGCACCGGCTCGCCGCGGCCGATCTGCATGTCGGACGCGGAAAGGAAGATCGGCAGGCCGCCGAGCTGATACATGCCGACTTCGAACGACACGCGCGTGCGGGTGCTGGCCTTTTCAAAAATCATGCCCAGCGTTTTGCCCGCAAGCGGCTCGTGGTGAATGTTGTGCTTTTGCTCATATTTGAGCTGGTCGGCAAGATCGAGAATCTCCTTGATCTCCTGGCCGGACAGATCAAGCAATTTCAGCAGATGTTTCATATGGGTTTCCTCCGAGTATTTTACTTTATTATTCATAGTTGCTTTTTGAAACAGTGTATCACACTTTGAAAAGCTTTGCAAACATCCATTTACTGGTTCAAAACCGTCGCCAAGATGGAGAGGCCCTGGTCGATTTCCTCGTGAGAAATCGTCAGCGGCGGCAAAAAGCGCAGCACATCCTTGGCCGTGAGGATCAAAAGGCCGGCGTCCACACATTTGGCGGCAATGTCTCCGGCTTTGCCTTCTTTCGGCTTGGCGCCGAGCATCATGCCCATCCCGCGCACCTCGCTGATTGCGGGCATAGCCTCCAGGCGGCTGCGCATGTATTCGCCTTTCTCCTTCACTTCATGCAGAAAAGAGGGGGTGGAAACGCGGCGGATGACCACCTGCGCGCCTGCGCAGACAACGGGATTCCCGCCAAAGGTGCTGCCATGGTCGCCCGGCCCCATCACGTCGGCGCACTTGCGGCCGGCCAGGCAAGCGCCCACCGGCAATCCGCCGGCCAGACCCTTCGCTGAGGAGACCAGGTCGGGCAGAATGCCGTACTGCTAATAGCAGTAAAAGCTGCCCGTGCGGCCCACGCCGGTCTGCACCTCGTCCACGATCAGCAGGACGTCGTTGCTGTCGCAAAATGCCGCCAGTTCCTGCACAAACGCCTGATCCATCGGGAGCACGCCGCCCTCGCCCTGAATCAGCTCAATCATCACGGCGCAGGTATCCGGCGTCACGGCCGCGCGCACAGCGTCCATATTCGGCTCCGCATAGGTAAACCCCTCCGTAAACGGGGTAAAGTGCGTGTGGAATGCATCCTGGCCCGTGGCCGCCAGCGTGGTGACGGTGCGGCCATGGAAAGAATTGCGCAGCGTGACGATCTGGCAGTGCGCCGGGCCGTAGTGATCCGTCCCATATTTGCGGGCGATCTTGATGGCGCATTCATTGGCCTCTGCGCCACTGTTCCCGAAGAAGGCGCGCTCCAGGCCTGCGGCCTTACAAAGCTGCTCTGCGGCCGCGGTGGTGACGGGGCTGTAATAAAGGTTGGAAATATGCTGGAGCGTGCTGGCCTGCTCGCTTACCGCTTTGGCCCACTCCGGATCGCTGTAGCCCAGACTATTGACGCCGATGCCCGCTGTAAAGTCAATGTATTGCTTGCCGTCCACATCCCAGGCAGTGGCGTTTTTTCCGCGTACCAGCGCGGCCGGAAAGCGGCCGTATGTATGCATCAGATAGGTGTCGTCCTGGTTTTGAATGGCCGAAAACTGCATGATGAGAACCTCCCTATTTCCAGATTGCTCGAAATGCGTTCTATAAAATCCTGCGGTCCGGGCGGGGATTGCCCTGTGCCGTCCGCTTCCTCAGAAGAGCCGCACCACTTTTTAATAGAACATGGTGCCGAGGCCTTCGTCGGAGAAAAGCTCGATGAGGATGGAGTGCGGAATACGCCCATCGATAATGGTCGCCCGCCGCACGCCGCGCCGCACCGCGTCCACGCAGCAGTCCACCTTCGGGATCATCCCGCCGGAAATGATGCCGTCCTTTTTCAACTTCGGCACTGTGCTCACCTGCACCACCGGAATCAAGGTGTTTTCGTCGTCCTTGTCGCGCAGCAGGCCGCGCACATCGGTCATCAGGATCAACCGCTCTGCGTCCAGGCTGGCCGCAATGCGCGCGGCCGCCACATCGGCGTTGATATTGAGCACTTCGCCCTGATAGCCCGACGCAATGGTGGAGATCACCGGGATATAGCCTCTCTCCTCCACGCTGCGGATGATTTCGGTGTTGACTTCTGAAATCTCCCCGACAAAGCCGAGGTCATCCGCTGTGACGATTTTCTCCGCGCGCAGCAGGTTGCCGTCCAATCCGCAAAGGCCGACCGCTTTGCCGCTGTGGCGCTCCAAAAGCTGGACGAGGTCTTTATTGACCTTGCCCGCGAGCACCATCTGCACAATGTCGATGGTTTCTTCATCGGTCACGCGCATGCCCTTGACAAATTTGCTCTCCTTGCCCACGCGCTTGAGCATGGCGGAAATCTCCGGGCCGCCGCCATGCACCAACACCACATGAATGCCGACCAGCTGCATCAGCACCAGGTCGCTCATCACGGCGTCCTTTAAATCCTCGTCAATCATCGCATTGCCGCCATATTTGACGACAATGGTTTTTTGTGCATATTTTTGAATATAAGGCAGGGCCTGAATCAGTACTTGTGCCCGCTCTTCGATTTTTGAAATTTCCATGGCTTGTTCCTTACTGTCTTCGTTGAATTGCTGTTTCGCTTCTTTTCGGTCCTGCTACGCATGCGCGGGAACGGAAAGATACTTGTAGGCCCTTATGTCCGGTAATCCCCGTTGATCTTCACATAATCATACGTCAAATCGCAGCCAAATGCGGTTGCCGCGGCGCTGCCGTCGTGCAGGGTCACTTCCACCGTGATCTCGTCCTCTTGGAGCACCTGCTTGCCGAGCGCCTCGTCAAACGGGATGCCCGCGCCGTTGCGGCAGACCGCCAGGCGGCCGCCTTTGGAGACAAAGTCCACATCCACTTGATGGACATCCACCTGTGCGCCGCAGTAGCCGATGGCGCACAGCACACGGCCCCAGTTGGCGTCCGCACCAAAGATCGCAGTCTTGACCAGTGACGAGCAGATGACGGCTTTGGCCACTGTGCGTGCGTCTTTGTCCGTCTTGCCGCCTGCCACTGCGCAGACGAGCAGCTTCGTCGCGCCCTCGCCGTCCTTTGCCATGGCGCGGGCCAGCTGGATGCACAAAGCGGACAGTGCCTCCGTGAAGGCATCGAATTCCGGACCAGCCGCTGTGATCTCCGCGTTGCCTGCCCTGCCGTTTGCCAAAATGACACAAGTGTCGTTCGTGGACATATCCTCGTCGACGCTGAGCATATTGAAGCTGTCGCGCACCGCCAGCCGCAGCGCGCGGTCCAGCATGGACGGAGCGATGGCCACGTCCGTTGTCAAAAAGCAGAGCATGGTGCACATATTGGGATGGATCATACCGGAGCCCTTGGAAATGCCGCCGATATGCGCCGTCCGGCCGCCCACGGTGAATTCAACCGCGAGGTTCTTGGGCACGCGGTCCGTGGTCATGATGGCGGTCGCCGCGTCCAGGCTGCCGTGAGAGGACAGCTTCGACGCAAGTGCCGGCGCCGCAGCCACCAAAGGCCCGATGGGCAGCGGCACACCAATCACCCCGGTGCTGGCAACCAGAACGTCGTCCGCCGCAATGCCCAGCGCGTCTGCGGCGGCCTGGGCCATTTTCCAGGCTTTATCCTGCCCGTCTACATTGCAGGTGTTCGCGTTGCCGCTGTTGGCGAAAATCGCCTGCGCACGCCCATTTTGCAGATTTGTCTGGCACACGGCGATCGGCGCGCCCTTGACCAGATTGCTGGTAAACACGCCCGCCGCCGCGCAGGGCCCATCCGCCGCAATGAGTGCCGCGTCGCTCTTGGATTCCGCCGGTCGTTTGCCGGAACGGATCTCTTCCGAAAATTTGGCCGCTTCCGCTGCGGTCATACCGGCCGCCGCTTTCACGCCCGCATAAACGCCAGCCGCGCGGAATCCCTGCGGCGCACATACGCCGCCGTCGATAAACTGCATGGTAAACCCTCCTTTATCAAAATGAAGCGGAACAATCTCCGTCAGGCAACGCCATTTTTGCCCGCTTCTGTGCTGCTCATCCGCCTTAGTCCGTTAAAACGCCGGCGGCCATGCGGTCAGGCCGGCTGTCTCCTCAATGCCAAACGCCAGGTTCATGTTCTGCACCGCCTGGCCGGCCGCGCCCTTAACCATGTTGTCGATCGCAGAAATCGCGATAAACGTATTCGTGCGCGTGTCCACATGCAGGGAAATCTCGCAAAAATTGCTGTACCGGACGTCATGGATATCCGCTTCCCTGCCCTGCGGCAGGACATGGACAAAATACTCGTTTTCATAGGCAGCCGCATAAAGGCCGCGCAACTCTTCCAGCGTCACACCGGGTTTGAGGCGCGCATAGCACGTGGCCAGAATCCCGCGGTTGACGGGCAGCAGATGAGGCGTAAAGACAATCCGCACCGGCTCCCCGCAAACACGCCGCAGGCTCTGTTCGATCTCCGGCGTATGTCGGTGGCCCGCCACCTTATAGGCGTGCATGCCCTCGTTGAGCTCCGGATAATGGGTATCCTGCGTCATCTTGCGGCCGGCGCCGGTCACGCCGGACTTGCAGTCCGCAATGATGCCCTCTTTTTCGATCATCCCAGCCCGCAGAGCGGGCGCCAGCGCCAGCGGCACGGCTGTCGTATAGCAGCCGGGATTTGCGATCAGGCGCTTGCCGCGGATCTGGTCGCGGAAAAGCTCCGGCAGGCCATAGACCGCCTCCGCGTGCAGCTCCGGATAGATGAATTTGTTCTGATACCACTGCTCATATTCTTCTGCGCTTTCCAGCCGGAAATCCGCGCCGAGGTCGATAAAGACCTTGCCCGCGTCGTGGCATTTTTTGGCGGTCTCCTGCGAAAGGCCGTGCGGCAATGCCGCAAAGATCACATCGCTTGCCGCGATGACGTCCTCTTCCGTGCCGCATGGCATATCGCACAGGCCAAAATAGGCCGGATAAACGTCGCTTAACGGCTGGCCGGTAAAGCTCACAGAGCTGATGGCCGCAAGCTCTGCCTGCGGATGCCCAGACAAAATGCGGCACAGTTCCGCGCCCGCATACCCGGTCGCACCGATCACGCCCGCTCGAATCTTCATGGAAAAAGTCCCTCTTTCTACCGCAAAAGGGCGGACAAGCGTCCGCCCACATGCTGATTGAATTGTGTATGCCTTACTTGTTTTTGTTGGCCAGTCTCTTCTGGGCCTGAACCTTGATGGGCAGGCCAAACAGGTTGATGAAGCCAGCCGAATCGGCCTGGTTATAGACCTCGTCCTCGCTGAACGTGGCAATGTCCTCGTCATAGAGGCTGTAGGGACTGGAAACGCCGGCGTCGATGATGTTGCCCTTATAGAGTTTGAGCTTCACATCGCCCGTGACTGTCTCCTGCGTCTTGCTGACAAACGCGGAGAGCGCCTCGCGCAGCGGGGTGAACCACTTGCCGTCATAGACCAGCTCCGCGAACTTGATGGAAAGGCCCTGCTTGTAGTGGAAGGTGTCCTTATCCAGGCAGATTTCTTCCAGCTTCTCGTGCGCATGATAGAGGATGGAACCGCCGGGGGTTTCATAAACGCCGCGGCTCTTCATGCCAACCAAGCGGTTTTCCACGATGTCCGCGATGCCGATGCCGTTCTCGCCGCCGAGTTTGTTGAGCTGGCTCAACAGATCGACTGCGCAGAGCTTCTGGCCGTCGAGTTCGGTCGGGATTCCCTTTTCAAAATGAATGGTCACATAGGTCGGCTTGTCCGGGGCCTGCTCCGGGGAAACGCCCAGCTCCAAAAAGCCCGGTTTATTGTACTGCGGCTCGTTCTTGGGGTCCTCCAAGTCCAGGCCCTCATGAGACAGATGCCACAGGTTCTTGTCTTTGCTGTAGTTGGTCTCGCGGGTGATCTTCAAAGGCACATTGTGCGCTTCCGCATAGTCAATCTCCTCGTCGCGAGACTTGAGATCCCATTCGCGCCACGGCGCAATGATAGGCATATTCGGAGCAAACGCCTTGATGGACAGTTCAAAACGCACCTGGTCGTTGCCCTTGCCGGTGCAGCCGTGGCAGATGGCGTCCGCGCCCTCGGCCTCGGCAATCTCCACCAGGCGCTTCGCAATCAGCGGGCGGGCAAAGCTGGTGCCGAGCAGGTACTTGTTTTCATACACTGCGTCCGCCTGCAGCGTCGGCCAGATGTAATCCTCGACAAACTGCTTTTTCAGGTCCGCAATATAGAGCTTGCTTGCGCCGGTCTTCTTCGCCTTTTCCTCCAGGCCGTCCAGCTCGCCCGCGCCCTGGCCCACGTCGGCCGCCACGGCGATAACCTCGCAGTTGTTGTAATTTTCCTTCAGCCACGGGATGATGATGGACGTATCCAGGCCGCCGGAATACGCCAGCACGACTTTCTTGATCTTTTTCTTATCCATAATCGGTGTGCCTCCGTTTTTTGTTTGTACGCTTATTATACACCCGATGTGCAAAAAAGCAAGCCCTTTTTGCATAAATATTCATTAAAATACGAATTTGTCTCTCAGCCGGAACCCAGTTTCTCCCTTTTCCGCGTATGGATTTCGTGTTATAATAGAAAAATAAATACGTTTTTACGCAGTAGGAATTTTTAGGAGGGATTTTTGGTATGCAGGAAATCGCATTGGAGTCGCTGCATTTTAACCCATTCACAACCATCGGCAAGCAGTGGATGCTCGTGGCGGCTGGAAAGCCGGAAAAATGCAATGCCATGACCGCCAGCTGGGGCGGCATGGGCGTGATGTGGGGAAAAAACGTCGCGGCCTGCGTCATACGGCCGCAGCGCCATACGCTGCAGTTTTTGGACAGCAACGATACGTACACGCTCAGCTTCTTTGAAGAATCGCACCGCGCGGCACTCAATTACTGCGGCAGCCACTCGGGCGGCGAAAACCAGAAGATCGCCGCAGCGGGGTTGACGCTTGTTCCCGACACCGACGCACCCGTGTTTCAGGAAGCGCAATTGACATTTGTCTGCAAAAAGCTCTATCGCCAGCCGATGGACCCGGCCTGTCTGATTGATCCGAACATCGACGGGACCTGGTATGCGGACCACGACTACCACATCCTGTTTGTCGGCGAGATCATCAAGGTGCTGCAAAACTGATTCCAAAGGTAATTTTCGAAAGTTTTCGATTCAAAAGCGCGCTCGCGGAGCTATCCTGATATGCTCCCTTTAAAGCGTTCAGTGCTTTTTCACTGTTCGCTTTAAAGGGAGCATATCAAACCCGCGGGCGCGCTTTTTGGAATGTTATTTTGCAAAATCTTCCAGCGCCTTTTTCTCCAACACCTGCACGGTTCGGTAGCCCAGCCGGACCCAGCCGCGTTTGACGAACATCTGCAAAACGCGGCTGACTGTGACGCGCGTCACGCCGGTGAGACTGCCCAGCTCCTCCTGAGAAGCATGCACGGCGTCATCCCTGCCGCACAGCGAGACAAGCACGCCAGCCAATCGCCGGTCCGCAGGAAAAAAGGTCATCGTATCCACCTGGGCCGAGAGCATGCGCACGGTTTTGGCCAAAAATTGCAGCATCTGCATGGCGATCCCCGGCTCCCGGCGAAAAACCGCCATCAGTTCCGCACGCCCCACGGCCACGATCTCGCAGTCTGTCACCGTACGGGCTGAACTCATCCGCGGCTGGCCGTCGAAGAAAGCGGCCTCGCCGAAGATGGACCCGCTCTCGCGCAGGACAAGCGTCCGCTCCGCCCCGTCGTCGGAATTCAAAAAAATCCGCACGCGGCCTTTTTTCAGATAATAAAACCGGCTGTCCGTCTCATCCTGAAAATAGAGCATGGTGCCGCGCGGCACACGCCGCACCGCCTGGCCCTCCGCGAGGATTTCCCATCCCGCAGACTCGGAAAAGTAAAAGGGTTCGTGCGCCATCAAAGTCAGCCTCCCTGTCAAATCGAATGCAACGGCCTATGCGCCCATCCACGTGCGACGGTACAAGTAAATTGTAATATACTTTACATTTTTTGTCCAGCATTTATGGCATAATAGACGCGAAATAATTTTCGGAAGAAAGTAAAGGAGGCTTTTTCGTATGGGAATGACCATGACCCAAAAAATTCTCGCCGCGCACGCGGGACTCGACCACGTGGAAGCGGGGCAGCTCATCGAGGCCAAGCTCGACCTGGTTTTGGGCAACGACATCACCAGTCCGGTCGCCATCAATGAATTTGAGAAGTGCGGTGCAAACTCTGTTTTTGACAAAAACCGCATCGCACTCGTGCTGGATCACTTTGTGCCGAATAAAGACATCAAAGCCGCTGAGCAGTGCCGCCAGACGCGCGGCTTTGCGGGCAAATACGACATCAAAAACTTCTTTGATGTGGGCAAAATGGGCATCGAGCATGCGCTGCTGCCGGAGCAGGGCCTTGTCGGTCCGGGCGACTGCATCATCGGCGCGGACAGTCACACCTGCACCTATGGCGCTTTGGGCGCGTTTTCAACCGGCGTGGGCAGCACGGATATGGCTGCGGGCATGATCTCCGGCAAAGCGTGGTTCAAGGTTCCTTCCGCGATCAAAGTGGTGCTCAAGGGCAAAAAGACGGGTTTTGTCAGTGGCAAGGACGTCATTTTGCACCTGATCGGTGAAATCGGTGTGGACGGCGCTTTATACCAGAGTCTGGAATTCACGGGGGAAGGCGTTTCCGACCTCTCAATTGAGGACCGGCTCTGCATCGCAAACATGGCGATCGAAGCGGGCGCGAAAAACGGCATCTTCCCGGTGGACGACAAGACGCTGGCTTATGAAAAGGGCCGCTTCCAGCGCGAGCCGAAGGTGTATACCGCCGACCCGGACGCTGACTATACCCGTGTTGTGGAGATCGATCTGTCCACCCTGCGGCCCACGGTCAGCTTCCCGCATCTGCCGGAAAACACCAAAACCATCGACGAGGCGGCCGGCGTCAAAATCGACCAGGCGGTCATCGGTTCCTGCACAAACGGCCGCATCGAAGATATGCGCGTCGCCGCTTCCATTCTCAAGGGCCGCAAGGTCAAAGACGGCGTACGCTGCATTGTGATTCCGGCCACACAGAACATCTATCTGCAATGCATCCGCGAGGGCCTAGCCGAAATCTTCATTGAGGCAGGCGCTGTGGTCAGCACGCCGACGTGCGGGCCGTGCCTGGGTGGTTACATGGGAATTCTCGGCAAAGGCGAGCGGGCCGTCTCCACGACGAACCGCAATTTTGTCGGTCGCATGGGCCATGTGGAGAGCGAAGTTTATCTGGCGAGTCCTGCTGTTGCGGCAGCCAGCGCTGTGACCGGCGTCCTGACCGATCCGGCCAAACTGTAAAGGAGGCTTTTTCATGCTTGCAAAAGGCACAGTACACAAATACGGCGACAATGTGGACACCGACGTGATCATCCCGGCACGGTACCTGAACACCTCCTCTCATGCGGAACTGGCGCAGCACTGCATGGAGGACATCGACAAAGACTTCGTCAAAAATGTGAAGCCGGGCGACATCATCGTCGCGGAAAAGAACTTTGGCTGCGGTTCTTCGCGCGAGCACGCGCCGATTGCCATCAAGGCCAGCGGGGTTTCGTGCGTAATTGCCTGCACATTTGCGCGCATTTTTTACCGCAACAGCATCAACATCGGCTTGCCGATCCTCGAATGCCCGGAGGCCGCCATGTCGATCCAAAACGGCGACACGGTCAGCGTGGACTTTTCGACCGGCGTGATCACCGACGAGACAACCGGCAAGACATTTCAGGCGCAGCCCTTCCCGCCCTTTATCCAGAATATCATCGACAAGGGCGGCCTGCTCAACAGCCTGAAAGGATAAATGGCCATCCTCCGGCGGCCCAGTAAACAAAATGGAACAGGCCCCTGCCCTTCGCAAAAAAGGCAGGGGCCTGCTTCTTGACCGTCCTCAGAAAAGGCTGCATTCTTTCAGTAAAGCCATTTGGCAATTTCTGGGCTATTTGGTGATCCGTTTCATTGCAGATGCCGGCTTTCACCAGATCGAATGATGCCCCATTGACGTCTTCTTTTAGTCAGCAGCACTGGAAGTATCCGCGTCTATACTTTCCGTATTATTCGTCGTGTTTGTACTATCTGTAGTACTATCAGTATCCTCTTCTGTGCTGGACGTGCTGTCCTCGGCAGTATAGGTGCTGTCCGTATCGGTACTATAGGTATCCTCGGTGCTGTACGTATCTTCGCTGGAGGTCTCCTCCGTACTATACGTTGTGGTGTCGTCCGCCGAAGAAGTGGATGTGTCGCTGCAACCGGCGAGTGCGCCAACGGCAAATAACGAGAGCAGGGCCAGAGCAATGGCAGAATTGCGTTTCATAGATGGATTCCTCGCTTTAAATTAGATTTGCGTTTCCGCATATCTTCATTATCGCCACGTATCTGACGGCCAGCAGGAAAGCCTGTGAAAAGCAGCTGACGGTTTTTTGAAAATTTGCCCTATCTCTCCGGTAAATGCAGTCTTGGTGCGCACCCTCTTTTCTATAAAAAGAAAAAGGCCCGGTCTGTCCCCAATTTGCTTGGGATATGACCGGGCCTTACCCGATTTAATTTTGCAAATATGGCAGCACCCTCGCAAAGAGAGCGTCGCCGACATACGCCGTCACCGCCAGTCCGTCTGCCGTATACTGTTCCGAAAGCAGCGTGCCTTCCTGGCGGATTTTTGCCGCCAGGCTGTTTTGGGTAAATGGCAGCAACAGGGAAACTTTATGAATGGTAACGGGCAGCGCCTTTTCAATGGCCGCGAGCAGCCGCGGGATGCCCTCACCGGTCTTGGCGCTGATGCGCACACCGCCAATAGAGGGAATCTCCTGTAACGACGGCACCCGGTCGCATTTGTTCATAACCGGGATGACGGTGCCGCGGCAGCCGAGCTGCGCCAGCAGGGTGCGGGTCACATCCAGGTGCTCCTGTGCCTCCGGGCTGGACGCGTCGCAAACATTCAGCAGAATGTCCGCGCCCGCGGCCTGCTCCAGCGTCGAGTGAAAAGCCTGAATCAAATGGTGCGGCAAGCGGCGCACCAGGCCGACTGTGTCGATCAACATGACGGAAAAGCCATTCGGCAGCTTGAGCGCCCGCGCCGTCGGGTCCAACGTGGCAAAAAGCCGGTCCTCTGCCAGCACGCCGGCATGCGTCAGCGTATTCATCAACGTGCTCTTGCCCGCATTGGTATAGCCGACCAGCGCCACCGTCACAATGCCGTCTTTTTTGCGGCGCCGGTCAATCAAGGCCCGCCGTTTTTCCACGGCATCGAGCTGCGCCTGCAGCGACCGGATGCGTGTGCGGATATGACGCCGGTCTGTCTCCAGCTTTGTCTCGCCGGGGCCGCGCGTACCGATGCCGCCGCCCAAACGGGAAAGCGCGGTTCCACGCCCGGAAAGGCGCGGCAAAAGATAGCGCAGCTGCGCCAGTTCCACCTGCAGCTTGCCTTCGCGCGAGCGTGCGCTCGCCGCAAAAATGTCGAGAATCAGCATGGTGCGGTCCACCACGCGCACGTTTGTGGCGGTTTCCAGGTTGCGGATCTGCGTCGGAGACAGCTCACAGTCAAAAATCAGCAATTCAATCTCATGTTTCCGGCAGAAGTCCGCAATTTCCCGAACCATACCGCTTCCCACACAGGTGGCTGTGTCCAGTGCAGGGCGCTTCTGCGTCATGGCGCCGAAGGCTTCTGCGCCTGCGCTGCGCGTCAGTGCATACAGCTCCGCCAAGGATGCCTCTGCATCATATTCGCCTGTATCGCACGCGACAAGCAGCGCGCGTGGTTTGTGTTCGGTGTTGTCGTACATAAATTTCCCTCCGCAGCGATCTTAGCAGCTATTGTACTGCAACGCCGTTAGTATTGCAACTTTATTGGATGGCTATGTACTGATAGGTGCGGCTATTGCCATTGAGATCGTAGAGGATTCCATTTTGCGCCTGCTGTTCGGTGGTCACATACAGTTTGCCGCTCAAAATCGACGCGCCGCGCTGCTGCAAGCCCGGCACAATAAAGGCGAACCTGAGCACGATCGTTCCGTCGCTCTGCGTCGAAACCAGCTCGTTATTTTGCTCAAACACAATTCCATACTGCACGTTTGTCAGGTCAAGATTCTGCACCTGTTTGCCGTCACCCGTATAGGTCCCCATTTTCAGAAGCGCCTTGTCTTCTTTTGTCTTATGCAGCTGCGTATCATTGACGTGCTGGACATAAGCGGTCTCCAGGGCTGTATTGTCCGCGCAGAAATCGCTGCGCGTGGGTTTATCCGCCGGCTCCCATAGATTGAGGCCGAGCGTGTCTGTGTGGTTGGTAGATGGCATCGTAAATTCCCTTCTTCAAAATAAAATGGCATCATGCGTTTCCCGGTCGGCCCAGGTTTGATTTTCCGCATCAAGGGCCGCCCAGGTTTTCTCCTGCGCGTCAAGCGCCTCCCAGCGCGCATCGGTGCGCATATCCAACAGGCCTTTCAGATGCGCGGGCAGAAACCGCCGCAAAAAGCGGGCGGCCCAATCCGCATCTGCCGGCTGGTCCGCAACGTCCAAAAAGACGATTCCCTCTTGCGGCATCTCATAGATTTGCAGCTGTGATAAACCGGCCGCGGCGGCGGCCTTTTGTAAATCCGTCAGCGTGAAGGGGCGGTCCTGCTGCGCCTCCCAAAGCTGATAAAGCGCGGCGTCACGCAGGCGCTCGCCCGCATCGCCCAGCCCAAGCGCGGCGCCTTTTTCAGTAAGTCCCCAGCTTTCTGCTGTAGTCAAAAAAGATTCGCGGGAAAGCTCCACCAGCGCATCGTAAACGATGTCCAGCGCCACCGCACAGGCTTTCAGATCTGCGTCCAGCAGCGTCCCTTCGGCATGAGAAAAAAGGCCGAGCGCCTCCATTCTGCGGCGCATACTCTCCAGCGGCCGCATCTTAGCGCACCACCACAGTCAGGGAAGCGATCTTGGCGATATACTGCGGCCCGGACAACGTCAAGCTGGGCATACCACCCATGCCGATATCCTGAATTGTTCCCGTCGCTTCCAACGCCGCGGCAATGCCCGTCCAAGTTGGCGTCTGGCCAATGGAGAGTTCATCCATATACGTGCGCACCGCCTGTTCACAGGCCTGCTTAGATGCCTCTTTGTCCAGGCCTTCTTTGACTGACACGGAAAATTGCAGCGAATACGACTGCTCCACAGCCGGTTTGACCATCACCTTCACATTGATGCCGCGGGCTTTGTCCAACACCGCCTGCACGGCTTCCACCGTCTCCGTTGCGGCGGCTCCGCCCGGCGCCGCCAGATAAACCAACACCGTGTTGGCTGCATCCGGGTCCACGGTCACATAGCAGGAACCAACGCCCGGCTGCTGCAACGCCAGCGCGCGGTAAAAGCCCTCGTTGCAGCCGTTGGAGGGATGACTCTGTGTATCGAGCAGGCGGGCGCGCAGAGCGCTGTCGCTTTCTTCCGCGCAGCCGCCGGAAAAAGCCGCGTCATTCGTCACGCCGGCGACCAGCGGCACGTTGGAAACCAGCACCGTCACAGTGCCTGCCTGCACGTTGCCCTCCGGGCCAGGCTCCTCCGCCTCCGCAGCGACTTCCACCGTTCCGACGGTATTCATGGGGATGGTCCCATCCTCCAATGTCAGAAACCGCACAGAGGGCTCGCCCTCTGTCTTACAAACCGTGCCTTTGGGGATAAAAACGCTGACAATCTGCGTGGCGCTGTTGCGAAAGGTCAGCCTGCCCTGCGCCTTCTGAGCAGCCCGGCGCGGCACGCCGCGATCCGCCGCCAATTTGCTCAGCGTCTCCCCGGAAGCGGTCTGCGGCGAAAGCGCCGCCTTGCACACCTCCAGGTTCCCCATCAATGTATAGATCTCCCCTGCCAGCACCTGAAAGCGGATGTCCGTGTCCCCCGCGGCCTCCGGCGTGCAGCCGCTGTTTTCGGTATAAGCCTCTTCCATCCGCTCCACCAATTCTGCATAAGCGATCATCGCTTCACCTCCACCTCTTTCTGCACATCTCCGGCCAGCAGGGTAACGGTACAGCCCGCTGTTGTCACATGGGCGCTCAGCACCGAAATCTCCGGCATCGGCCGCAGCGCATCCTGCGCCATGGCAAACGCCCGCCGCTCGGCATCCGTGCTGTCCGGCTTCAGCATATCCAAATGACTTCCCAGCGCCGCGTCATAGACAAATTCGCCCCGGCGTGTGGCCAGCCGCATCGCCGCCCGCTGCATCAGCTCCTCCGTCCCGGACACAGTCTCCAAAACGCCGCCCGGCCCGCGCACATAATCGCCGTTTTCAATTTTCAGCTCCATGTCATCCCGCCTCCTCTGGATAGGGCACGCCGTTTATCAATACCTGGCCGTTGTTTTTCAGATAAATCGACGCCCCGCCCTGCGCCTGCAGCAGCAGCTCCCCGGGCTGCAAATTTGCCGCCTGCGACAGCGCCAGACAGGCTGGGCCGCTGTCCGTCTGCACAAGCACGGCCTGCGCGCCGGCAGGCGCCTGCCAATAAATTCCCCAGGGTCCTGCCTGCGGCACACCGCGGTATTCCGCCTGGCCCTGCACGGTTTCTCCCGTGATAAAGCGCCCGCGTTCTCCCGCAGGCCGCGTCGTGCCGGATGCCAGCAGCTGTTCCGAAATCCACATTTTTCTCTCTTCCTTTCCTAAATAGGCCGCAAGCTCAGCCGCGTCGTCTCGCCCTGCCTGGAAAGCGACCACCGCACCGCTGTCACGACCATGTCCCGGGACCGCTCTGCCTGCCGCAGCACAGCAGGTGCGTTCGGCTGCGCCAGTACACGTCCGGGCAGCAGCACGGTCACGGCCATCGCGTTCTTCTGCGCCGTCTCAAGCGCAGTGCTGGGATCCTTGCAAAGCCGCCTGCGCACGATTCCCTGTTTCGTTGCATTTAAATCGGTTGCCGCCTCTACCCAGCCGTCCTCTCCCTTTTCCCAAACAGAGGACAACAGCCGGTATGGGCTGCGTGTCCGGCAGAGTTGCTGACAGGCAAGCCCGCCGCGGCCAATCACGAGCGGCGCATCAAAAGTCTGCGGCACAGCCAAAAGCTGCCCGTCTTCCTCCCGCAGCGGCACGCCGAGGAACGTCTTGCAAAAGCCGTCGAGCGCTGTCCATTCGCTGGCCCCCTTCGCCACTGTATAAGTGCCGGAAAAGCTGCGCATGTCACCCGTAATGCCGGAAAAGCCATACGGCGCCGCGTGCGTGCGGAACAGCGTGCCGAGATCCGGGTCCTGATAGGTGCCCGGCAGGGCCTCACTGTCGAGCAGCAAGGCAGCCGGGCTGCGCGCCGCAATGGTACACACAGCCGTAGCACCCATGGATTCCTGCACCTGATCGATCGGCCCGGCAAATACCTCCGTCCCACTGTCCGAGATACACAGCCAGGGCAGCTCCGGCAAATTTTTGCTCCAGGGGAATTGTGCGGTCAGCTGCGTGGCCGGCGCCTCCCCGTCGCGCAAAAGTGAACAGGAAATCGGCGCCGGCAGTTCAAAGGCGGCGGCCCTGTCCTGCGAGCAAAGCGCAAATTTCATGGCAGCACCAGCTCCGTTCCTTCGGCAATGTCGTTATACCAGGGAATCTGCGGGTTTGCCTCGCGCAGCGCTTCCAGCGGCACTTCCCACCGATTGGCAATGCTCCACAGGCAGTCGCCCGCCTGCGCCCGTACAGAAGCGGGCAGCGCCGGATTGTCAGGCTGCTCTAAAAATGTGAAGGTATAAGCCACGCGGTCATCGCGCGGCGATCCTGTCAAAGAAAGCGACGCGAAAATCGCCCTGATCGGCTCCGCACCGGGCAACAGCAGCGTTCCAGCGCCGCCTTGGGAAAAGCAGTCGCACAGCGCCTCCCATTGTGCGGCTGCCTGCGCGCCGAGGAATACCCCGTCGCCCGTCACCGCCCGGCCGTTGCCGCCCAAATCCTGCACTGTCTCCCCTGTATAGGGCAGGTGCAGCCGCGCCGCTGTGCGGGCGTCCTCAACGCTGATATTGTCCGGCAGCCGCGGCCAGACAAAATCCCGGAACACCATTGCCAGCTTGCTCATGCATTCTCCTCCAGTTCCCGCGGATAGCGCAGCGTGTCCAGCTGCAAAGCCGCGCTCAGCGCTTCTTCCTGTGTCTGCAAATTCTCATCCAATTTCTCTACCTCCCCCAGCGATCATTTAGCTCCAGCACCGCCGTCGAATAGACCCGCTCGCCCTGCACGAATTTCCCGTCCGCACGCAGTACGGTATATGTATTTTCCAAACAGGTCACCGCATCTCCAACATACGGCAGGAACGCCGCCGGCGCAATGCAAAAATAGCGGCGGCAGTCACGCTCTCCCGTCTGTGTGGGGCGCAATAGGATGTGCAGCGTCTGCCCGTTCCATTGTGCTTTATTGCCAAAGCGGTTGAGCAGATATGCCACCCTGTCCGCCCGGCTCATGGCACCCTCCGGAATTCGAATCCGTCTTCACGCAGGTAAGGCGCCGCTGCGGCCCGCGCATTTTCCCACAGCGCACGGGCGCCTTGCGCGCGGCTGCCCTCGGCAATCCGCACGTCGCCCGCCGTGAAATCCTCGTCCGCATCCAGCAGCGCAAGCTGCCAGTTGATCCAGGCTGCGGCTGCATTTTCCAGCAGCCCGTCGCCCCCCGGCACATCGCCGCGCACCTGCTGTCCCAGCCAATCCGCCGCTTCTTCGGCCAAGCTGGCATACTGCGCAGCCTCGTCCGCTGTCAGCCCCCGATAAAGCGCCAGACGCGCCAGAATTTTCTCCTGGTCCATAAGAACCCCCTTCGGATACCCACCCTTTCCCGCGGCAAGCCGCTCTTCCAAAATTCAAAAATGTGATTGCTTCTTTAAGACTGAATCTGCAGCACCTTGACCGCGCCGCTGAAAATTTTTGCAAATCCCGCGATCGTGCTGATGGACGCACGCTCCAGCTGGCGGTCAATCAGCTTGTCATAGTCGGTCTGCACATCGCCCGCCTGCACCATCTCCAGAGCGCAGGTCTGGTCGATGCCAATAATCTGGTTGTCCGGCACATCCGTCACATGCAACAGTGATGCGCCCATGGGTGCGACCAGCTTTCCGGTCCCCTGGAAATTGAGTCCCGCCTGCGCATCCTGGCATTCCTTAAGGTTGAGCACCGCCTGCACGGTGGCGGTGTTGCCCAGCATCGCATTCAAACGGTACGGCGACAAAGCCCCCCACAACGAAATCAAATCCGCATATGTCAGCCCAGTCCCGGCTGTGTTGATCTGCGCCGCTTCGTCCTTGCCGTCGTCTCCATGCAGCAACACATCGACCGCGTCCTTCATCTGTGCGCGCGCAATGTACGCGCCGATCTGCCGCAGCGTCACCGTAAAAAGGTCCAGCCGCTGAAAGCGCAGCGCCTCGTAGCTCGCCACCAGCATGCGGCCGCGTTTGTGCAGGCGCACCAGATGGTCCTGCGTCTTGACGGTTGTCTCCGGCACCTTCGCGCCTTCGGCGACCGGCTTGAGCGTTTTATCATCCTCACTGGGCGTACTGGTAATCGTGCGGTAGTCCATGCCTTCCACCTGCGTCACCGTGGCGACAATTTGCGGCAGCAGGTCCTCCTGCTCCATGCCCTGGCGCACGGCGCGGCAGACGTATTCGGGAAACAGCGCCGCGCTGCTCCCGGTCTGGAAAAACTTTTCAACCCGGTCGCTGCCGCGGCCGCTGACGTGGATATCGAACCGCTTGAGCTGGCGTTGAAAGGCGTCGAGCCCCTCGAGCGGCGTGCCGCGGTAATTTTCCGAGTGGTCGAGCGACTCAAGCGTCTCGGTAAAGCCCTTGCTGTTGTTGTACATGCCCTTTTCGAGCTGGATCGTCTCATAAAAAGCCATTGTATGTCCTCCCTTATGGTTGGCCAGCCGCCCGCTCAAAGCAGGAAGCCGGCTGTTTTGGCGGTTGTGTCCACGTCGAGCACCAGCATTGTGCGGCCTGTTGCGCCGGAACTGGGCGTGGTGCAAATGGAGCCGTCCGCGCCTGCAGAAAGCGACTGATACCCCACTTTAGGTTCCGTGCCGGAATAGGTCGCGCGCGCATAGCCTGTCAGCTGCACCGCCACATAACCATCGCGCGACGGTCCCGCCGTAATGCCGCAAAACGGCTGGTTGGCCGTCGCCGCGGCGACCGTTCCGTTTTCTGTCACTGCCACCGGCACGCCTTCCGCCAGCTCCGTCGTGCAGGCCAGCGTGGCCACATCCTCGTGAAAGCCCTGCAAAGAAATCTCCATCATTTTCTCCTTTCGTTTGTCACATTCATCGATTTAAATGCGAAAATCATTCAGGCCATCCGCCTGATCGTGCGTCGTGCCGGACAGCTGCGGCGTCAACGGCACGCGCTTTCCGGCCGCTTTGCGCAGCGCCTTTTCCACTGCTGCCAACTCCTCCGCGGAAAGCTGCGCCGTCATATGGGCGGCCGCCTGCGGTGGAATCTCCGGATGCGCAATGGAAAAATACCGCGCCGTATCTGCCAGCAGCTGCTTGCGAAACAACCTGCCAAAAGCCGCGTCCGTGTCCTCTGCGGCCGCCTGTCCATAGCCCTTTGTCACGCCTGCCGCCGGCTGGGCCGGCACCGCCACAAAACTCCATTCATAGGCGTCCTGCGGATCCCCCAGCACCGTGCAGCATGTCTGGCCGTTATAAACCTTCCCTTTTTCGTGTCCGCAAGTGCCGTGGCGCAGGTCTGCCCCACAGATCGAACACGTGGCGCTGCCCATGGCGCAGCCAACGCTTACTTCTTTTTTGATGCCCCCGTCGATCTCCAGAATCAGGTCGCGGTTGCCCTCGGTGCGTGGCATATACGCTTTGGCGACAAGCTGGCAATACGGCTCTCCGCTGCTGGTAAATTTTCCTTCCACCGGAACCACCGCCGCATCATAAATGCGTGCGCTCTGCGTGGCCGCGTCCATGCTGTGGTTAAAAATGCCCGTCTTTCCGCGGAAAAGCTCCGCCAGGGGATAAAGCGCCTGGCTGCTGAAGCGTTCCCAGTCACGGTCGACCTCATTGTCGCACAGCACCATGCGAAACGTGTAAATCTCCTCTGCGGTAAAGGGCCTGCGCGTGTATTGATTAATTTTCTCCAGGTCGCCTTCCTCCGGCGAAAAGGCACTTTTCAGAATATAGCCGCTATGCATCTGCATCCTCCTTTTCACGCTGCGCCTGCAGGGCGCGGCGCTGTTCCCGCAATAATCGGGTTTGTTCTTCTGTGTAGGCTGCCCGTGCCCGGTTGAGCGCCGCGCTGGCCAGGTCCGTGGTGTCCTGCAGCGTGATATCGTTCCAGTCAATTGAAAAATCGGGCGCCAGTCCATTGAGTCGAAACCAGGTCCGGCAGATCTTATCGATCACTGGATTGAGCAGGCGGCGGTAAGCCTCCAGCTCGCTGGTCAGCACATCGGCCTGCTGGCTGCTCATGCGCTCGGTGCTCGACCACGACAGGCCCAGCAAAAACGGCGGCAGCCCCAGCTTCGCCACAATCTGTTCCAGCATCTGCCGGGCCGGCACCTCGCTGTCCAAAATCTGATTGTCCGCGCCGATTGTTTTGATCTCCACGTCGCCGACCGCCACAAAATCGCTGGTGCTGCCCGGCCGCATCGCGCGGCTCCATTCGCCTGCCATTTGCTGCGCGCGCTCCTGCGCGAAGGCCCGGTCCGCCGCGTCCGGCTTGCAGGTCACCGCAAAGCGCACGTTTCCGACGCGCGCCCAGTTGACCCCGATCGTGTGGTAAATCTGCACCAGGATATTGCTGACAAACGGCAGCCCTTCCAAAATCGACCGCCCGCGTGCACTACCCGGAAGCGGTCTGCGCGCCGTCGCCAGCACCAGCTCCGGGAAGGAGACCGGCTCGCTGCCGCCCACTGTGCGTCGGCGCACCTCCAGCTCCAGCGGCGTCACGGTCCGCAGCTCCACGTCCTTTAGTGAGGCGTTATAAAGCGCGGCCAAGCGCCCATCCTGCACCACCATCTCCCCGACTGCATTGCCAAAGGTCAAAAGCTGGTCGAGATACGTCTGTAAAAACGTCATCACCCCGCAGCCCGCAGGCCCGGCCTGCACGGTCTCCAAAAATGTTTTCAGCTTCTTTTCGATTGCGTTGTCCGGGCACAAAACGTCAAATTTGCCCACCAGCCGCACAATCTTGTCCAGCGCCGCGTCGATGATTGGCACTGCACGGCGCAGCTGTGCATAAAGCCGCAGCTCAGCCGCTTCCAGCGGGACATACTGCCGCACCGCCGCAAATGGCATTTCCTGTGCGCCCGTCTGTACGGCGCAGGCGGCCTCGCCTTTCTTTTCTTTGTTTTTGCGAAAAATCATGCGTCCCTCCTTTCCTTACCCGCTTGCCCGCGCGACAGAAAGTGCGCAAAACCGGTCCCTCCGGTCCAGCACCGTCGTCACAAAATACCGCAGGTCGTCCATCGCGTGGTCATCCTCTTTGCGCGGCGCTTCCTTGCCATCCATCCACCGGTAATGCGCGAATTCCCGCCAAATGTCCCGGCAGTTGCGGCAGATGCGCACGCGCCCTTCCTTGAGCGCCATCCCGGTCTTGCGAATGCCGGTCAACACCTCGTTGACGGCCGGTATCGCACGATATTCCCCGTGTCTGTGGATCACCTCCAGAAAGCTCGCAGCCGAGGGGTCCACCACCACGCAGGAAATGGACCGCCCGGCGCACAGCGCCCGCAGGCCCTGATAATGCTCCTCGTCCGTCCGCGCGCCATTCTTCCGCCCATCGTAGTAGTACTCGTCAATTCGGTACCAGGTTTCCCCCTGACACGCCCACAGGCCAAAGGAACTCGGGTTGCGCGTGCCATAATCGCAGCTGACCACATAGTTCGAAAACGGCCCGGCCGGCGGGTCGCAGCCCATTTTATCCGCCTCCATGAATGGATAGATCAGCCCCTGCGCCGCTACCCAGCGTCCCTCGACAAAGCGCTCATAAAATGTGCCCGTATAAAGCCGCTCGTATCGCGCGCGCATGGCAGGCGAAAGCCCGGGGTTATCCGCCATCGTAAAGTGCAGGTAGAGCGCGCGCCGCTGTTTTGTCCTGCAAATCCATTCCCGGTAAAACCAGTGGTCCGGCCCCTCCGGGTTGCAGTTAAACCAGAACCGGCTTCCCGTCACACTGCACCGCGCCAGCGCCTGCTCCACGAATGAGCGCGGCATCAGCGCCACTTCGTCAAAGAGCACGCCCGCCAGTGTCAGCCCCTGGATCAGCGCCGCGCTGCCTTCGTCTTTGCCGCCAAAAAGATAAAAGCGGTTCTCGGCCTTGCCCGCGCGCACGAGCAGCTCCGCGCCTTTCAGCACACAGGAAAAGCCCGCCTCGTGCAGCAGCGGCAAAAGCGTGGTCACCAGGTTGCGCCGCAGGGATCGCACCGTTTTTCCGCACAGCGCCAAGCTTTTTCCGGAAAAGCTCGCCATGGCCCAGCACACAAAGCCAAGCCCCAGGCAAAGCGTCTTGCCGCTGCGCACCGCCCCGTCACAGATGATGGCGTCAAGCCTGGCTCCCACTCCGCCGGGACACCACCAGGTCAGCGCTTGCAGCTGCTTTTTACTGAACCGCATCGTCTGCTTCCCCGCTTTCCTGCAGAGCTGCCGCGCTCTCACCCAACGCACGGTAAAGCGGCTCTGCGCCGTTCTCGCTTTCCAGCGCCTGCAAAAGTTCCGCCGCCTTCAGCCGGTCAAAAAATTTGATCTCAATTCCCTTCTCCCCGCGCTTAATCTCCGCCACATTGTATAGATCCAGCTTGGCCAGATCGGGCGGCGCTTCGCTGCCGTACAGCAGCCGCACCGCATCATTGATCCGGCCGCGCGCCAGTTTGCGGCAAACCTGCGCCGCGCAGTTCGTTTTCTGCATTTTTCCAGCACCTCCTTTCATCCCTCCTGCAAACGCCTCGTAAAATTCGCCCTAAAAGGCGAATTTCCAAAAAATTTTTGAAATGTTCCACTAAATGTTCCACTATAAAAAAACAGCCCCGCCGCACCCTTTCGATTTTGGATGCGGCGGAGCTGTTCCTCCGGGCAAATGATCAGGAAAATATGAAGTTTATGGAATCCCATTCTTTATGCTTCCGGCTTCAGCGGGCCATAGAAGGAAGCGGCGTTCGCGCGCCGTCGATCAAAAAGTCCACGCCGGTAATAAAGGCACCTACCCTCAACCTTCCGCTTTCAGCGTAATGGTCACGGTCCGGTCTCTCTTCTGGCCCGGCATATACAGCGCCGCCTTGACCGTATCTCCCGGCTTGTGCCGCTGCAGCACGGCGTCCACGTCATCAATCGAAGTGACGGGATTGCCGTCAAGCTGATAAAGAATATCCCCCTTTTGGACGCCAGTGCCCTCAAAGGCGCTGTCCTCGGCGATGGAGACCAGCTCCATGCCGCCCTGCAATCCATAGGCAGCCGCCTGATACGTCGAAATCGGCCGGCACGTGATGCCCAGCTTGACGCGGCCCTGCACATGACCCGTCCGGATCAATTGGTTGAGGATATCCACCGATTTGCTCACCGGGATGGAAAAGCCGATGCCCTCGTACCCCGAGGTCACGATCTTGCTGGAATTGATCCCCACCACCTGGCCGTACAGGTTGCACAACGGCCCACCGGAATTGCCCGGGTTAATGGCCGCATCTGTCTGTATATACGTCATACCGTTGCCGCTGTGCCCGGCAATCGGCCGGTCCAGCGCCGAGACAAGCCCTCCGGTCAGCGAATCCGCGTAGTTGAGCCCATCCGCGTTGCCGATCGCCACCACGCTTTCGCCGACCTTCAGTTCCGCCGCATCGCCAAACTGCGCGGGCGTCAGCCCCGTCGCGCTGATTTTCAGTGCCGCCAGATCCGTCGTCCGGTCAATCCCCAGGATATGCGCCTTGAACTGCCGCTTGTCGTGCAGGATCACGACCACCTCGGCCTCTGTCGAATCCGCCACCACATGTGCGTTCGTCAGGATCACCCCGTCCGTGCTCGCGAGGATGCCGGTCGCCTGGCTGTTGCTCTGCTCTCCGTCCGAATCGGTCAGACGGGCGACAATGCCCACCACGCTGGGACAGACCTTTGTGAAAACCGCGTCCGCCGCAAGTGGCGTTCCGCTTTTTTTCTGAATGGACAGCGTAAAATCCGTCTTTTCGCCTTTATAAGGCAGAATCTCCTGGCTGGGCAGCATGGACCACGGGTTTTCACTGGACGCGCTGCTGGCGGGCCGGCGCTCCACCGGTCTTTCCAGCTGCTCCCGCGTCAGCAGAACGCCCGTCGCACTGCCAAATGCAACCACCAGCACCACCAGCACAGCAATCAGCGCCTTGACGCTACGGCGCAAAGGCGGCTTGCGCGGCGGCGGATATGGAAAATAGCCCCCCGGTCCTGCCGGCGCGGGGAAATCGGGCGGCGCCCCCTCTGGCGTCCAGCGGTTGGGAGATTCCGGGTATTGCTGCTGGTCCGTCATTTTTTCGGGTCCTCCTGTTTTTTGAATTTCACCTGCAATTTCTGGCGATCATCATAGCGTTTGCCGCGGGACGGCTCCTCCACCGCTTCCGCCACCACAACCGGTTTATTGCGGGGCAGCCAGAAGGAGAACTGGCAGTATTCGCCCTGCACCGAGCTGGCCGTGATTTCGCCGCCGTGCAGCTTGACAATCGTCCGTACAATGTAAAGTCCCAGCCCCATGCCGGTTTTATCCTTGGACCGCGACTTGTCGGTCTTATAAAAGCGGTCAAAAATCTGCGTGATCTCTTCCGGAGAGACGCCCTCGCCGCTGTTCTTGATCGTGACGGTGGTCCGATCCGCCTGATCTTCCAGCGACAGCTGGATGTAACCGCCCTCATTCGTGAACTTGACCGCATTCTCCACCAGATTGTACACCACCTGGTGGATCATGTCCGGATCTCCATCCACATAAATGGACTGCACGTCCTCCAGCCCGCGCACATCGATGTGTTTGTCCTCAATCGGCTTTTCAAAGCTGAGCATCGTCGTCAGCACCGTCTCGGTCAGGTCAAAGCGGGAAACGTTGAGCTTTAACTCCCCGTTGTCTATGCGCGACAAATCGAGCATGGTGCGCACCAGCCGCGACAAGCGCTTGACCTCCTGCGAAACGATCTTCAAATAGTGCGTCTGCTTTTCCGGCGGAATGGTCCCATCCAAAATCCCATCAATAAAGCCCGCAATCGTGGTCATGGGCGTTTTCAGCTCATGGGACACGTTTGCAATAAAGCTGCGGCGCGTGCGCTCGCTGATGGAAAGAGAATCCACCATGTTATTAAAAGCCACCGCCAGTTCGCCGATCTCGTCCCGGTTCGTCACCGGCACCCGCACGCTGAAGTTTCCTTCGCCAAAGCTGCGCGCCGCGCTGGCCATAATGCGCAAAGGCTTAACCAGATTATAAGAAAAGATCCAGATCATGCAGAAGCTGACCACAAACGCCGCCAACGCCGCAATGCCGAAAATCTTGAGCATATTGGTGCGGTATTCCGTCAGTCCGTGCGCCGTTAAGCAGGCAAAGACCGCAGCCACCGGCGTGTTTCTGCCCGAAATTTCCATCTGCACCGGGATGCCCACCACAAAGTACGGCACGCTGTAAATGCCGCCCAGCATGCTCTTGGCATTATAATTGCCCGCCAGCACAAGATCCATGACCTCTTTGGGGAGCTTTTTGCGCGTAAAGCCCGCTTCCGTTCCCCGCGACATCATCAGGATATTCCCCGCCGTATCGGTCAAAAGCAAGTCGCAGTTGTTGTTCTTGCTCAAAGAAGGCAGCACGACCTCCAGCTTATCGGTATCCAGCGCCAGCGAGCCGTCGCTTTCGATCATCCCATCCGCAACGATCTCCGTCACGCTGCGCGCAATACGCCCCATGCTGCTCTGCTGATCTTCGCGCCAGTCGTTGCCGGTGAATGCCACCATCACCACGCCCAAAATGCAAAAGCTCGCCACAATGGTCAGCATCGTCATGCGCAGGTATTTTTTAAACAGGGTCTTTTTCATGCGCAGGTTCACTCTTTAACTTCAAATTTATAGCCGACGCCCCACACCGTCTTGAGCGACCATTTGTCCGATACACCCTCCAGTTTCTCGCGCAAACGCTTTACATGGACGTCCACCGTGCGGCTGTCGCCGTAATAGTCAAATCCCCACACTTCGTCGAGCAGCTGGTCGCGGGTAAAGACGCGGTTGGGGTTGCTCGCCAGATGATAGATCAATTCCATCTCCTTCGGCGGCGTGTCCACCACCTTGCCGTTGACCTTTAATTCATAATTCGTCAGGTTGATCGACAGCTTGTCGTAATGGACCTCCTTGACCGCGTCGCTGCCCGTCTTGCCCATGCGGCGCAGCACCGCCTTAATGCGCGCCACCACTTCCTTGGCTTCAAAAGGCTTGACTACGTAATCGTCCGCCCCCAGCTCCAGACCGAGCACCTTGTCAAAGACCTCGCCCTTTGCGGTCAGCATGATGATCGGGCACTGGCTCTTTTTGCGGATTTCCCGGCAGACCTGCCAGCCGTCCAGCTCCGGCAGCATGATGTCCAGCATAATCAGATCCGGCGATTCGGTGTCAAACATCTTCAACGCCTGGCGGCCATCGTTGGCAATGACGACTTCAAATCCTTCTTTTTCAATATAAAGCCGTAATAATTCACAAATATTCTGATCATCATCCACAACCAGGATCTTTCCCTGTGCCATGGAATCCCTCCTTTTTCCATACAGTCTGCTACTAGCATTATACCGCACTTTGCTCTTGAGTGGTGAATTTTCTTTTAACGAGACCCATTCCCCCTCTCGTATCCAGCATCTTTTGGGCCTGATTTTCAAAATATCCGTATAAAATTCACAAATTTTTTCGTATTATCGTGAATAGAATGTTCACTTTTTCTGTTCAATATGATATACTGAATATACAGAAAAAGGGAACGCAAAAGGAGGCGGCAGCCATGGTGACAATCAAAGACATCGCCCGGGAAGCAGGCGTCAGTTTCACGACTGTTTCAAACGTGATCCATGGTAACTACGGACACGTGTCGCAGGCTACCGTCCAGCGGGTGCGTGCGGTGATGGAACGCATGCAGTATGTGCCCAATATGAGTGCGCGGGGGCTCGTGAGCCGGTCCTCGCGGCTGATTGCATTGGCATATGGACATGACGACCGCAGCGAGCGCACCATGCTGGAGGATGCGTTTGCCAGTACGCTTGTCGGCGCTGTGGAACGGGAAGTACGCGCACGGAAATATTACTTACTGCTGACGGCTGTGCAGGACCCGGATGACCTGGTGCAGCTATTAAACACCTGGAACGTGGATGGGCTTCTTGCGTTCGGTCTGTCCCCAAAGGGCGCGCAGGTGCTGCGGCAGAACACACAAAAGCCGCTGGTCTTCATCGACGGGGTCTTCCTGCCGGGCGAAGAATCACAGTGCATCAACGTGGGGCTGGAAGACCGCGCGGCTGGCGCGGAAATGACGGAATATCTCCTGGCGCGCGGGCACAGGCAGATCGCGTTCTGCTGTGGTCCGGCGCAAGACCTGGAGTCGCTCGGTCCTACCCGTGAGCGCATGTTGGGCTGGGAAGCGGCCCTGCGCCGGGCGGGCATCGAGCCGCAGGCGGATTGGCGCATTGCGCTGGGGCAAACCCGCCAGGAGCGCCGGCTGCAGGAGCAGGCGCTGCTTTCCCGGCTGGAGGAATTCACCGCACTGTTTATCGCGAACGATATGCTGGCGGCAGAGGTGCAGAATTTCCTGCTCGACCGGGGCGTGCAGATTCCGGCGCGTTTGTCCATCGCCGGATTTGATGGCAGTGAATATGCGTCGCTGGTCCGCCCGTCGATCACCACCATGCGGCAGGATGTGCGGGAAAAAGGGGCCCTCGCCGTCCGTCAATTGCTCGCGTGCATGCAGTCTGGCACACCGGAACAGCGGCAGATCCGCCTTGCCTGCCATCTGGTAGAGGGCGCTTCCACCGCGCAGGTGCCCGCCGTTCGCGTCTAAAGTCTGTCCGAAAATCCCTGTGTTTTGCGGAATTTCTCCGGAAAGCACAGGGATTCCTTTTTTCGCACAAAGGAATTCGCTCAGCGGAAAAGCGCAAGGGTTCCTGCACAAAAAATGCCGCCCTCCGCCGATGGCCCAAAGGTCATCGAGAAAGGGTGGCAAAAGCGCAGCCGGAGCAATCTCCGGCAGGCTATTCTTGCGCTGCAAATCTGCAAAGCTCTTTACACGGCAAATTCAGTTTGCCAATGCATTACTGCATGGCCGAAGCCGTGGAAGAAACTCCGCTGGCCGCTCCGGTGCCGCTCATGGCGCTCTGCATATTGTCCTGTGCCTGGCTGGCAGCGCTTTCCATGGCGTTGCCCGCATTGCTCATCATATCTCCTGCGGTGGAGGCCGCTTCGCTGACTGCATCCCCCAAAGAGGAGGGCGCACTGTCCTGGTTTCCGCAGCCCGCCATCGCGCCGACCATCAAGATGGCCGCCGCTGCCATTGCCAAAAGTACTTTCGTTCGCATAACTGATTCCCCATTTCGTTAAAATTTATGAAGCGTTATGGGGATAGGATTCCCATTTCCTCCAAAATCATACGCAGACGGGAATCCGCTTTGCGGGCAAATCGCTTTTCAGTTCATCCGGCATGCCGGTTCAGGTTCCCTCCGGGGCGGTGACACGGTCGGAAGAAAAATAGATATCATACCAGACCAGGAACATATAAACCGTCCAGATTTTGCGGCTGTTGTCAGCCTTGCCCGCGCGGTGTTCTTCCAAAAGATGGACCAGCGCCGGGCTGTTGAAGAATTTCTGCGCTTCCGCGCTCTCAAACGCGGCCTTGACCTTGTTAAAATATTTGTCCTCCCGCAGCCAGACACGAATCGGCACCGGGAATCCGAGCTTCTTTTTCTCGCTGGTCGCCTCGGGCAGATGGCGCGCCGCAGCCTTGCGCATGGCGACCTTGGTGTTGTGGGCATCCACGCGCAGCCGGCTGGGAATGGTCGCGGCCACGTCCCAGACGCGCCGGTCCAAAAACGGCACGCGCAGTTCCAGCGAATTGGCCATGCTCATGCGGTCCGCCTTCAGCAGGATGTCGCCGATCAGCCAGACGTGCAGGTCCAGATACTGCATCTTGGTGATGTCGTCCATGCCCTGGCAGCGGTCATAAATCGGCCGGGTCAGTTCCTGCGGCTGGCGCAGCGGAATGCTGTCCTTCAGGATTGCGCGGCGCTCTTTGTCCGTAAACATGCTGCAGTTTCCGATAAAGCGCTCCTCCACGGTCTTGCTGCCGCGGATCAAAAAGCTCTTGCCGCGGAAATTGGGCAGGTGCTGCACAAAAGACGCCACCGCCCTGCGCAGGCCGCGCGGCAGCCGCTGGTAGGCCGCCAAATCCGCCGGTTCATGATAAATATTGTACCCGCCGAACAATTCGTCCGCGCCCTCGCCCGAAAGCACCACCTTCACGTATTTGCTGGCAATCTTCGAGACAAAATACAGCGCAATGCAGCTCGCGTCCGCGCTTGGCTGGTCGAGGTGATACTGCACTTTGGGGATGATGTTCCAGTATTCCTCCGGCGTGATGACTTTGGTGTGGTGTTCAATGCCGACCTTCTCCGCCAGCGTCTTCGCGTAGCCGATCTCGTTATAGCGCTCCTCCGTGCCAAAGCCCACGGTAAAGGCCTTCTGCCCCGCGAAATTCGACGCCACCCAGCTGGAATCCACGCCGCTGGAAAGGAAGCAGCCGACCTCCACGTCTGCGATGCGGTGCGCGTCCACACTCTCCTCAAAGACTTCGTCGATCTTGTCGACCGCCTCTTCCTCGGTCATGTGCTCATCCGGATGAAACTGCGGATCCCAATAGCGGTGCGTCTCGATCTTCCCGTTTTGATACCACAAATAATGCCCCGGCATCAAGCAGGAGACGCCCTGAAACAGCGTCTGCGGCGGCACCACATATTCAAAAGAAAGATAGCTTTGCAGCGCGTCGAGGTTCAGCTCCTTGTGAAAGCCCGGCATCTCCAGAAGGCTCTTGATTTCGCTGCCATAGACCAGGCTGTCGCCCACCATGCAATAGTGCAGCGGCTTGATGCCAAAGAAGTCGCGCGCCAAAAACAGGCTCTTCTCCTTTGTGTTCCAGATGGCAAACGAAAACATCCCGCGCAGATGGTCGAGCACCTTGGTGCCCCATTCCTCAAAGCCGTGCACGATCGTCTCTGTATCGGTGTTCGTATAGAACTGATGCCCCGCGGCGATCAGCTCTTTGCGCAGGTCCTGATAATTATAAATCTCGCCGTTGAAGGTGATCACCAGCGTGCGGTCCTCATTGTAAATCGGCTGGTCGCCGGTCGCCGCGATGTCGATAATCGACAGCCGCCGGAACCCCATGGTAATGCCGTCTCCCATGTACACGCCGTCCGAATCCGGACCGCGGTGGGTGATGACGTCGGTCATCCGCTTGATAACCGCCTTGCGGTCGTCAAGATCAATCATTTCTCCCGTAAATCCACAAATCCCGCACATGTTCAAACCTTCCTTTTTCTTGATCTATCACTGCATGATTCCATTTTCCCATGTTTTCCGGTATTGCCTTCTGTCCGGGGAAACGCGCTTCCGCTCTCCCCGCTGCCCGCCTGGTATTTTTTAAGCATACCACAAATCGGTAAACAGGGCAAGCAAACCCGTTTTACGGACAAAAGCCATTCTGCTTTTTCTATAAATTTTACTTGCATTTGGCGCTAAATCCGATTATTCTTTGTAGAGAATTTCAAAACTTTCTTCGGCCCAGATATTTCCATTAAAGTAAAAGTCAGGAGGTACACATGGCATCCATTCTCAACCACACCATGCTGCACGGCGGCGACTACAACCCCGACCAGTGGCTCGACCGGCCCGATATTCTGGCACGCGACATCGAGCTGATGAAGCAGGCGCACATTAACTGCGTCTCCCTGGCGATTTTCGCCTGGGCTGCCCTCGAACCGGAAGAGGGGTCTTACACCTTCGGCTGGCTCGGCGATGTGATCGAAAACCTTTACCAAAACGGCATCTATACCGTTCTGGCCACGCCAAGCGGCGCGCGCCCGGCGTGGATGGCCCAAAAATACCCGGAGGTGCTCCGCGTCGACGAAACGCTCCACCGCGCGCACTTCGGCGAACGCCACAACCACTGCTATACTTCGCCCGTCTACCGCGAAAAGGTATGGGAAATGGACAAGCGGCTGGCACAAGCCTTTGGCAGCCACCCCGGCGTGATCTTGTGGCATCTGTCCAACGAATACGGCGGCGCCTGCTACTGCCCGCTGTGCCAGGCGGAATTCCGCCGCTGGCTGCAAAAAAAATATGGTTCACTCGACGCGCTCAACCACGCCTGGTGGACCAGTTTCTGGAGCCATACGTATACGGACTGGGAACAGATCGAGGCGCCCTCGCCGCGCGGGGAGATGCTCGTGCACGGCCAGGTAATTGACTGGCGCCGCTTTGTCACGGACCGCACGGTGGATTTCTGCGCCTGGGAAAAGGCCGCCGTGCGCGCGGGCGGCAGTGATCTGCCCGTCACCACCAATCTGATGGGCTTTTATGATGGCCTCGACTACACGAAATTCAAAGACGTCCTCGACATCGTTTCCTGGGACAATTACCCCGCCTGGCGTACGGACCCGCGCGGCGATGTCGCCGTGGCCATCCACACGGCCATGACGCACGACCTGATGCGCTGTGTGCAGCGGGCACCCTTCCTGATGATGGAAAATTCGCCCAGTCAGATCAACTGGCGGACCATCAACCGCCTGAAAGCGCCGGGCCAGCACGAATTGGCAGCCATCCAGGCCATCGCACATGGATCGAATTCCGTGCAGTATTTCCAGTGGCGCCAAAGCCGCGGCAGCAGCGAAAAATTTCACGGCGCAGTGGTCGACCATTACGGCGGGCCGGACACACGCGTGTTCCGCGAAGTCACGCGCGTGGGCGAGGTGCTGGAGGATCTCGCCCCGTTGTGCGGAACCTGCCCCGCGCCAAAGGTGGCGATCCTGTTTGACCGGGAAAACGGATGGGCCATTGACGCGGCCAGCGGCCCGCGCAAGCCCATGCATTATGAGGAGACGGCCGAAGCGCATTACCAGGCGTTTTGGCGGCTGGGCATCGGCGTGGACCTTATCAATGAGGAAGTCCCGCTCGATGCCTACCAGCTCGTCGTCGCGCCCATGCTCTACCTGCACCGGGCGGGTATCGCAGAGCGACTGCGCGCCTTTGTCGAGGCGGGCGGCACGCTTGTGGGCACGTATTGGAGCGGACTGGTCGACGAAAACGACCTGTGCTTTTTGGGCCCCACGCCCGGCGAGGGCCTGCACGAGGTTTATGGCCTGCGGTTCCAGGAGATCGATGCGCTGCGCGACAGCGACCGCAACCATATGGAATGGAACGGCAAGCGCTACACCCTGACCGAGCTCTGCGAGCTGGTGGAGCCGCTGATCAGACAGCGGGAAGAGGAAGACAGCATTCTCTACTTTGAGGAAGGCGGCGAGACCGCCGAAATTCTCGCCTGCTATGCGGACGATTTTTACGCCGGCTATCCGGCGTTGACCCGGCACCCCTTTGGCCGGGGCACGGCCTATTACCTGGCTGCCCGCGCGGAGGACGCTTTTTATTATGATTTCTACAAGCTTCTGGCACATACATTGCATTTGCCGCGCGCGCTCGACGCCGATCTTCCGGAGGGCGTGACCGCCACCGTCCGCAACGGCGCGGAAGCCGTGATCTGCGTACAAAATTATAACCCGCAGCCCGCGACGATTCTCCTGCGCACGCCCGTGCGTCTCTGGGGCGCAGAGCCGTCAGAAAGCGGAACGATCGACACGCTGACGCTTCCGGGCTATGGCTACGCCTTTGTGACTGCGTGCCCATAACCGCAGCAAAAATCCCGCCCGCTGCCGGAAACTGTCCGGCGGCGGGCGGGATTTATTCTCTTAGTCGATTGCTTGTATATGCTTTTCGCGGATCACGGACAACGCCGCCTCGTCGGCGAACACCGTCACATCGCGATGCAGCTGCAAAATCGAGGCCGGGATCTGCGGATTGATCGGCCCGAACAGCGCCTGCTCCAGGATCTCCGCCTTGTTTTCGCCATTGGCGACCAGCACAATCTTCTGCGCCTTCATGATCGTCTGGATGCCCATCGTAATGGCGCGGCGCGGCACCTGTTCTTCGCTTTCAAAAAAGCGGGCATTCGCCTTGATCGTCACCTCGTTGAGCTGCACCACATGCGTAATTGTGTCAAAGCGGTCGTGCGGCTCGTTAAAGCCGATGTGGCCGGTGTTGCCAATACCCAAAAGCTGCATGTCCACACCGCCCAGGCTGTCGATCAGCTCCTCATAGCGCAGGCACTCGGCCTCCATATTGTGCGCATTGCCATTGGGCACGTTCGTGTTTTCAATCGGGATATTCACATGATGAAATAGATTCTCATTCATAAAGGACCGGTAGCTCTGCGGATGCGTCACCGGCAGCCCGATGTATTCATCGAGGTTCACCGTATGCACCTTTGAAAAATCGAGGTCCCCTTTTTCATACCAGTTGACCAACTGCTTGTAAACGCCTACGGGTGTGCCGCCGGTTGCCAGGCCCAGCACACAATCCGGCTTGATGATCACCTGCGCGGAAATAAGGTTTGCTGCCTGCCGGCTCATGGTGGCATAGTCAGGCGCACTGATGATTCTCATGAAGAAACCGCCTTTCTGTCTCTTTTCTCACGTTTTTCTTTCAGTATAAACATCCGCGCTCCCTGCTGTCAATATAGATCCGCTTTTGTGTCGATTTTATGCAGTATCGGACAAGGATGCGTACTTTCGGGCCCTTTTCACAAAAGCATCACAAAATTTCAAAAGGTTTTTAGACTGCGTTCAATCTCTGTCCATCTTTTTCCGGTATCTTAAAAACAGTTCCAGATGGAACGCGATTGCGACAAATTTCCGCCTCACGGCCGCGGTACAATAAACCTTGCGACTGCGGCGGCTGCCGTACTTAATTCTTTTACTGCCGAGTTTCGCGGGATGGACGGAATACCGACCCGACGAACGTGGCAGACTAACAACAATCCTCCTGTTTTTCAGGAGTGACTCTTTATAAAAACCTTCGTTCTCTTTTTCTAAAGCGTCCTGCTTTTTTGGCAGGGCGCTTTCTTTTGATCCGGCGCGCCCAGCTGATTTCATAAATCCCCTCCCCGCTGCATAAGAATGAACATCTGAACGCGGACGGAATCTGTCCGCAAGGAGGGCAGAATCAATGAAGGGCATCGTGGAAGAGCGCGCTGTCGAGCTTGGGGAATACATCTGCGCCCACGGCGCCACTGTGCGCGCCGCCGCAAAGCGATTCGGAATCTCCAAAAGCACGGTCCATAAAGACGTCACCCAGCGCCTGCGCCAAATTGACCGGCCGCTTTACCGGCGCGTCAAGCGCGTTTTGGAAATCAATAAAGCCCAACGCCATATTCGCGGCGGCCAGGCCACCAAGGAAAAATATGCCCGGCAGGCAGCCCTCGCCGCCCAGGCGGCGGGCCGGAACAACAAATAAAAAGGCACGGGGTCCAAAGCCGCGATCAAGCAGCCGAATCCCGTGCCTCTTCTTCTGTCACAATCAGGAACAGACGTGCGCCAGCCGCCGCTGGCAGTCGCTCCCCTGCGGGCAGATATTATATACCTTCCGGTCTTTGCCGACCATGGCAATCGGCAGCTTTGGCAGCAGGCTGTGCAGCACATCCACAAAGCCATTCACCGGAACCTCCGCCATACCGGTCACAATGTACACCGCATGGATTTGCCGGGCAAATGCCGCCGCCACATAGGGCGCGCCGTCATCAAAATACACTGTCATATCTGCATTCGCACTGCGAGCTGTCTGGCGCAGATATTCCAATTCCTCGCAGTCCGCGTCAGCGCCCTTGCTGGTGGGCTGCACACACAAAACCTGCAGCTGCGCCCCGCGCTCCTGCGCCAGTTCCTGTCCCGCGCGGATCAACCGGTCACAGTCGCGCTGTCCTGTCACACATACCAGCACCGCTGTCTCGTTCATCCAAAGCGCTCCTTTCCGTCGTACTGTATCTTCCGGTTCTTTTCTAGTATACTGAAAAAAAGCGACAAGACAGCAAACAAAAGGTGTCTAAACTGTGAATATTTCACGAAAGGCGTTTTGGAAGTTTCCGTCAATTTTTTCTTTTTGATGATAGGTGTATCCAGTGGATCCAAATATCAATCCTTTTCTGGATCGATAAAAAAAGAATCCCGCAGAGCCCATGCTCCGCGGGAAATACCCCCAGCCCCTCACTGAAAATAGGAGGTTGGGTCCAGGAATGCGCCGTCTTTCTGGACGGCAAAATGCAGGTGCGAAGCATCCGCAGCCTCGCCCGGCACGGTGCCCACCGTACCGATTTTGTCCCCGGCCTTGACCGTATCGCCCTTTTGGACGGTCTTCTGATCCAGGCCGCAGTACCAGGTGATCAGCCCGCCGGCGTGCGTGATCTGCACAGTCTGCCCCATCACGCCCTGCACCGACACGTCGCTGACCGTGCCGTCGGCTGCCGCCAGGACAGATGCACCTTTTTCCGCAGCAAAATCCACACCCGTGTGTGCGCGCCAATCCTGCATCGTCTTTGAGTACAGGGGCGTCTCGCTGAAAGCCAGCTGCACCGCCGCATCTTTCACGGGCAGCGACATCTTTGTCACTGCTGCGGCGGCCGGTTTTTCAGCTGCGCTGGCGGCCTTTTTCTGGGTGGACGATGCCTGCTGCGAGGATGCAGGCGCGGAAGAAACCGGTGCAGACGAAGCGGGCGCTTCGCTGACGGTGGGCATCAAAACAGGGGTACTCTCCGGCTGGACGCTCTGGATGGTGCTGGCGGCTGTGTCCCGATACTGCGACACGCCGTCATAAGCGGACCAGGCCGCCACACCCACCGCAGCCAGACAGACAGCCAATGCCACAAAAAAGCCTCGCCGCCCCCGGCTGCCGTCCGGCTTTTTGCCGGCAGGCTTCCAATCCTTCAAATTCGGTTCCATATCACTCAATCCTGCCACCTCCGTGCTTAGTATGGGGCAGGATTATCCGAAATATACCAAAAAGAAAAGCAAATGTTGCATTTTTTAAATCCCAGCGCCTGTGAAGCCCGCTTCATAGCGGATCGATCAACTCGACCAGCAGCGCGTTGGAGACCAGAAAGCCCTTTTGCGTCAGCCGCACGCCCTGCGGCGTGACCGCCGTCAAGCCTGCGCGCACATAACGTTTGGCAGCCGCCTCCAATGCGGCCGGGATGCCGTGGCCAAACCGTGCCCAGCAGCCGGCCCTGGTCAGGCCCTCCGTAAGCCGCAGGCGCAGCATGGCGTACTCGGCAAAAGAACCCGTCGGACAGCCCTCGTCCGATTCCGGCAGCAACGGCCCGCCCGACAAAAATTTGCGCAGCGACCGCGGCCAGGAAAACCGTTTCCCCCCATAATAAGAATGCGCGGCCGGCCCAAGCCCCAAATAGGGCTGCTGATCCCAATATTTCAAGTTGTGGCGGCTGGCAAAGCCCGGTCTGCAAAAATTGCTGATCTCATACTGGCCATATCCGGCCTCCTCCAGGGCGCGGCACGCTTCCAGATAGAGGTCTGCCGCCGTGTCGTCATCCGGCAAATCCAGGCTGTCGCGCTCCTGCCAAAAGCGGGTATGCGGCTCAATTTTCAAAAGATAAGCGGAAACATGCACCGCGCCCACGCGGGCACAAAAATCTACGCTGCGGCGCACGGCCGCCGCATCCTGCCCCGGCACCGCAAGCATCAAATCCAGCGAAACATTCTGGATGCCCGCCCGGCGTGCAGCCTCCACCGCGCGGGCAGCGTCCCCAGCCGTATGGCGGCGGCCAAGGGCGCGCAGCACATCCGTGTCCGCACTCTGCAAGCCCAGTGAGACGCGGTTAACCCCGCCCGCGTGCACTTCGCGGAAAAGTTCGTCCAGCTCCCCGCCAGGGTTTCCCTCCACCGTGATTTCCGCTTCCGGCATCACGGACGGCCGCAGCGCTTCCAGGATGCGGCGCAGCCGCGCGCCGCCGAGCAGCGTCGGCGTGCCGCCGCCAAAATAGACCGTATCCATCCGCAGCTCCGAATTTTCCGATTTGTAATCATTGAACTTTTGTATTATACCATCTGTATATTGATCCAGCAGCGTCTCGGTGGCGCGCATGGAATAGAAGTCGCAGTAGGGACATTTTCCGTCGCAAAACGGCACATGAATATAAAGGCCAATGGGCGTCATCATACGCGCCTCCTTTTTCGCTCTTATTATCGCACAACCTTTGCCCCGGCACAAGGCGAGGCGCGCCCATGCATTCGGTGTTTCTGCCGCAGTGCAGGCGCGATGCCAAGCGCGTCCAGTCCGGAAAATGGTCCCGCTTTGTGCGGCTTTTGGCGCGGAATTTCCCGCCCGATTTTACGTGCAGGCCGGTTTTATGCTATAATACGGGGCAGAGAGATTTTTCGGAAAAGGACAGGTGAATGCCTTTGCATATTCCACGGGAGCGCATCCGCAATTTCAGCATCATCGCGCACATCGACCACGGCAAGTCCACGCTGGCCGACCGCATTCTGGAGCAGACAAAGTCCGTGCCCCTGCGCGAGATGGAGAACCAGATTCTCGATGACATGGATCTGGAGCGGGAACGCGGCATCACAATCAAAGCGCATGCGGTGACGCTTGTCTACACCGCGGCCGATGGACTCGATTATGTTTTTAACCTGATCGACACGCCCGGTCACGTGGACTTCAACTATGAGGTCAGCCGGTCGCTGGCCGCGTGCGAGGGCGCGGTGCTGGTGGTGGACGCGAGCCAGGGCATTGAAGCGCAGACGCTCGCCAATACCTACCTCGCAGTGGACGCCGGGCTGGAGGTCGTCCCGGTCATCAACAAAATCGACCTGCCCAGCGCGGACCCGGACCGCGTCAAAAAAGAAATCGAGGATGTGATCGGCATCCCGGCCGAGGACGCGCCGTGCATCAGCGCCAAAACCGGGCAGAATATCCCCGCTGTCATGGAAGCGATCGTCCACCAGATTCCGCCGCCGGGCGGCGACAGCAGCGCGCCTTTGCAGGCGCTGATTTTCGATTCCTATTATGACGCCTATAAGGGCGTTGTCGCGCACGTGCGCGTGATGGAAGGCACGGTACGCATCGGGGATGTCATCCACATGATGGCGACGGGCAGCGATTTTACAGTGGTCGAGTGCGGCTATATGCGCGCGACTTCCTTTGAAAATGCGGGCGTCCTCGAGGCGGGCGAGGTCGGCTACATCACCGCCTCCATCAAGGCCGTCAAGGAAGCCCGCGTCGGCGACACGATCACGCTGCGGGACCGCCCCGCCCAAAAGCCGCTACCCGGCTACCGCGCGGCGCAGCCGATGGTCTTTTGCGGCATCTATCCGGCGGACGGCGCCAAATATCCCGACCTGCGCGACGCACTAGAAAAGCTCCAGCTCAACGACGCGGCACTTTCCTATGAGCCGGAAACGAGCGCGGCGCTTGGATTTGGTTTCCGCTGCGGCTTTCTGGGCCTTTTGCACATGGAGATCATCCAGGAGCGGCTGGAGCGCGAGTATGCGCTGGACCTCGTGACGACAGCGCCGAGCGTGGTCTATGAAATCCGCCTGACCGACGGCACCGAGCTGCACATCGACAACCCGACCAATTATCCGGATCCCAGCCAAATTGCCGAAGCGCGCGAGCCCATCACCAACGCGCATATCTACACGCCCAGCGAATACGTCGGCAATGTCATGGAGCTCTGCCAGGAGCGCCGCGGCGTGTTCAAGGATATGCAGTATATCGATACCGACCGCGTGGATATTCACTATATTCTGCCGCTCAACGAGATTGTCTATGACTTCTTCGACGCGCTCAAAAGCCGCACCCGCGGCTATGCGAGCTTTGACTATGAACTGGCAGGCTACGAAAAGAGCAATCTCGTCAAACTCGATATTATGATTAACGGCGAGATTGTCGACGCGCTTTCCTTTATCATCCATGCGGACAAGGCCTACGGCCGCGCGCGCAAAATGGCCGAAAAACTCAAGGACAAAATCCCGCGCCAGCTGTTCGAGGTGCCGATCCAGGCGTGCATCGGCGGGCGCATCATCGCCCGCGAGACGGTCAAGGCCCTGCGCAAGGACGTGCTCGCCAAGTGCTATGGCGGCGACATCAGCCGCAAGAAAAAGCTGCTTGAAAAGCAGAAAGAGGGTAAAAAACGCATGCGCCAGATCGGCTCCGTCGAAATCCCGCAGGACGCCTTTATGGCGGTGCTCAAGCTGGACGAATAGCGAATTTTTTGGCTGTGCCGTGTGCATCCACAGCGTGCTATTTTTCGTTTCATTGCAGAGAGGCGAGGGGCTTTCCCGCGCCTTTTTTACGATGCTTTCGGAGGAGGAAAAGTCCCTTGATTCTCAGCGTGAGCCGGCGCACGGACATTCCGGCCTGTTATGCCAGCTGGTTTTATAACCGGCTGAAAGCGGGGTATGTGTATGTCCGCAACCCCATGCGCTTCCATCAAATCAGCAAAATTGCCCTCACGCCGGAGGTCATCGACGGGATCGTGTTCTGGACCAAAGACCCCCGCCCCATGCTGAAAAGGCTGGATGCCCTGCGCCGCTATTCCTATTATTTTCAGTGTACGCTGACGCCCTATGGCAGGGACGTGGAGCTCAATCTGCCAGACAAAAGCGGCGTTTTGCTTCCGGCGCTCCAGCAGCTGGCGCAAAAAATCGGCCCGGAGCGCGTCATCTGGCGGTATGACCCCATTTTTCTAACTGCCAAGTACAGCGCCGCCTATCACCTGCATGCCTTTGATGCCATCGCCAGACGGCTTTTCGGCTATACGCATCGATGCGTCATCAGCTTTTTGGATGATTACCGCAACACCCAGGCACGTATGCGGGGGCTTGGCCTTTTGCCGTTAACCGAAGCGCAGATGCGTGCGCTCGCAGAGCAGCTCTCGGAAATCGCCCGCCAAAATCATATGGAAATGGAGTCCTGCGCAGAGGCAATCGACCTGTCCGACTGCGGCATCGCACACGGGCACTGCATCGACCGCACCCTGCTGGAAAAGCTCACGGGCTGCCCTCTGGATTTGCCGAAAGACAAAAACCAGCGTCCGGCCTGCGGATGCGCAGAAAGCATTGACATCGGCCTGTACGACACCTGCCAAAACGGCTGTCTTTACTGCTATGCGACCCACAGCCCGGCGGCTGCGGCCCGCCATGCTGCGGCGCACGACCCGGATTCCCCCTTGCTTTTCGGCACGCTGCTGCCGGGGGATATGGTCCATGAGCGGCCCATAGCTTCCTGCAAAAGCGGCCAGCTGCATTTCTGAGCGCATCGCCCAGGACGGCCGTCTGGTTTCTACTGGATCTGCTTTTATAGGGTATAGCGATTCTGCACTTCCCCGTCCAAATCCTTCCACAAAAATTCCCGTCCCGCGATGACCATATAACCAGGATAACTGCCATTTTTCGGAATGGACACAGAGCCAGGATTCATATAGAGAATGCCCTCCGCCTGCTCGCAGGCCGGAATATGCGTGTGGCCGTGGAGCAGAATATCTCCCGGCTGCATCGGACGCAGCGCGCCCAGGTGGTATCGATCCCCGTGAGTTTCAAAAATCATGCGGCCTTCCCAAAACAGTATG